>Ga0190273_10000198_pt1 | contig 28948 bp, 13 predicted proteins | sample Popmic504IS_FD_134513 | JGI IMG/M metagenome (GOLD analysis project Ga0190273, IMG submission 134513) | Populus adjacent soil microbial communities from riparian zone of Shoshone River, Wyoming, USA - 504 IS | ecosystem: Environmental > Terrestrial > Soil > Riparian zone > Trees stand | place... | reverse complement strand
TATTTTCATTCGTCGGCTTCGCCGACTATTGAGGCAGATCCAGAACGCGGTATTGATTCGCCGCGGTCTATTCGATGAAGCGATAGCCGAGTCGGTGAACGGTAATTATATGCTGCGGCTCAGACGGGTAAGGCTCGATTTTCTGACGCAGTTTGGCGATATGGTTGTCAACCGTGCGCGTGACCGGGGTGCTGTCATACCCCCAAACTTCGTCGAGCAGTTGATCACGGGTGACGATCTCACCTCGATGCCGGATCAGGTAGCGCAAGATCTCGAATTCGCGGGCTGAAAGATCTAAAGCCTGCCCGCCTTTACGCGCCACGTATTTTTTAAAATTCAACTCCACATCGCCAAATGTAAAACTTTCGAGCTCGGCGACCTGTTTTGCAGCCCTTCGCAAATGCGCCCTGATTCGCGCGAGCAGTTCTTTAACGCTAAATGGTTTCGTCACGTAATCATCTGCGCCAACTTCCAGGCCGACCACCTTGTCAGTTTCCTCACTGCGAGCAGTCAGCATAAGAATTGGAGTGTCGATCCCGCGTGTGCGCAACGTGCGGCACACATCTATGCCGCTCATCAAAGGCAGCATCACATCCAGCAGAATGATGTCAGGTTTCTCGGTCGAGGCCTTCTCTAAACCTTCCTTCCCATCGCGTGCCACAGAGACCTCGTAGCCTTCATACTCACAGCTATCTTTTAGCCCGAGAACCATGTTGGGTTCATCTTCGATTATCAGGACTTTGACCAACTTTATTTTTCTCCTAGCCTCTGGTTTCAGCATCAGCGGCCCTGCGCGCGAGCGGAAGGAGAATCGTAAAACGACTTCCCTTACCGACCTCGCTTTCGACCGAGATGGTTCCCTGATGAGCCTCAATAATGTGCTTCACCAGAGATAAGCCGAGGCCACTGCCCTTTACATCATGAACCAATCCGTTGCCCACACGGTAAAACTTCTCGAAAATCTTTCCCTGTTCAGCGTGTGGAATTCCAATGCCGTGATCCGCTATTTCAACAGACAGCTCAGACCGAACGGTTTCCATCGTAATCGAAAGCCGCTTCACCTCGCCTGAATATTTGATGGCATTATCAAGCAGATTTGAGATGGCCTGCGCCATAGCATCGCGGTCAATTAAGACCGGCGGCAGCTCAGGTTGTATGTTGGTTTGAATGTCAAAGCCGGAATTGATGATCTGATAGTGATAGCTGGAAAGCACGTTCTCAATCACTTCTGCCATATCGCCAGCGGCGAAATCATACGTTTTCCGTCCGGCCTCGATTTTTGAGAAATCGAGGATGTTATCGATCATCTTGTTCAAACGCAGGCTTTCATGGCGGATGATCCGGTAGTACTCCGCCTTCTTCTCTTCATTGTTAACGCGACCGAGTTCGAGGATTTCAGAAAACATGCTGATGAGCGAGAGAGGCGTCTTTAGTTCATGCGAGACATTTGAGACGAAATTTGATTTCGCTTGCGCCAGACGTGCTTCGCGGTCCGTGGCCCGTATAGTCAGGGCCATACCGCAAAGTAAGAAGACCAGTACAAGGAAAGTTGCTCCGGCGCTATGCAAAAAACTATTGCGCGCGAGGGCATCGAGATTTGTATTCTTCAGGCCGATTCCTACTTTCCAACTGGAGAACGGACGATCAAGGTTGCTTTCGAAAAGGTAGCCGTTTTGTGCCGCTCCGTTTGAATAAAGCACACGCTGATTGTCGTCGCTAATCGTAACGGCCATGGCTAATGAGGCAGTGGGGTCTGATATGTGGGATGGTGCAGTGTCACTTATACTGCGAGCTATCAAGTCATCTCTGACGAAACCTTCGCTTAATAAGACACCAGCAAAACCGCTCTGCTCACCTTTTGTTAAATCTTTCAATGGATAAAACAGATATGTTCCTTGACGCATGCCCGGCGGACATGTCGGACAGGAATGATCTACGAATAAATAGTTGCGATTAGTGTCCAGAAAACTTTGGGCCATCCGCGATTTGTCAAAGAGAGACAGAATGTGAAGCTGCGCAGGGGTGAATTCTGCCTGAGCGATTTTCACAAATTTGTCTGAATACAAATACGCATAACTATTTGGTTCTTCCTTACCATCCCGGTAGGCGAAAGCGAAAATTTCTTCGATCTCAGGATGCGAACGCTTTACGTCTGCAAAGTATTTTTCGATCTCTTCAGCGCCCCCAGGGGATGAAAGCGACGAAAGGTGCAGACTGCCTATCGGGTTCAAGGTTTGAGCTGCGACTTCCTCCAGGCGTTGTTTCATCTGGCGCTGTACGATAGTAAATCCCTGTCGAAGGTTGTCCTTGAATGCTCCTTTGGTTTTGTTCTGGAGTTCTGCGAGCGATCGATACTGCATATAAGTCAACACCATGAGGGGAAGGAACACGCCTACTGATGCCAGTATCGTCAGCTTTTTTCGCAGCGATAGTTTGCCGATTGCATTTCGGAACATACTGGGCGAGAGCATACACCTAGATTCTACAGAAAGTTGCCACTCGCTCGCACCGGAATTGTAAAAAGTTGTCACCCCGACCGGATTTAAGAGCGAACGTAATGATGACATTCTCTCTATCAGAAACGAAATTGATTCCATGAATCAAGTAAATAATACTCAACAGGACAATACAGTTATTTTATCTTGATCGAGCTCACACAGTTATCGTCTCGAAATTCATCGTACATCCAATAAAGATTACAGTAGTACCCTGCGTTACCTGGCTGGCCCACACCAAATATAAATACAGTGTGCATAGCGATGAAGGGTTGAAGAAAGGTAAATTCTTGACAGCTTGTGTGGTTTAGTCATAGAGTTTCCACTTTCTCACGGGACGTAGCTTTGTGGCAGCACCGAAATCACACTGCCACACCTCTGAAAGTCTTGTCGAGTAGTAGCTTATCAAAGTAAGTTGCCTGGCGTCCCTTTTACCCTAAGGTGCTCTTCGGGATGTCAGTGTTTATCTAACTGCAATTTTGCCATCCTTAGGACTCAGCTCATTTCACTCTATATGAATTATTAGTCGGAAAGCTGCATTGACGGTCAGCTTTATGGAATCTATTAGCCAAGATGGAATATCAAGATAATCGAGAGACAGCCGGAAGCGCCTATCTGTTGGGGCTGGTGGGAACGCTTTCCGGGCGGAAAATCTTTTTTGAAGGCAGACGCGTTATCATTGGCCGCGATTCAGCTCAATGCCAGATCGTTCTTGAACAAGCAGTGATTTCAAAATGCCATGCTGTAATTGAGACGGATGATGAAGGCCATGCAACTATCATAGATCTAAACTCAAGGCAGGGAACATTCGTTAATGGCGAGCCTATAACACGGCGGGAGTTGCGAGAGGGTGATCGCGTTGGCTTTGGCTTGGGGGGCGTGGTTTCCTTTACTTATCATGCAGCCACGCGCGTAAAGAACCCTGCATCGGCGAATAAGAATTCTGCCGTCCCAGTTTCATTGAATGAGGAAAGCCTGGCCGCCTCGCTGAGATCAACTGCGGCTGCATTCAATAGTAATCTAGCAAAGCCTGTAGCGCCCAACAACGCGACGATGATTCTGCGCGCCGCTAAGGTTCCAGTGCTGCGCGTCGGGCGAGCGCTAGATAATGACATAATTTTAGATGCTCCGGGCGTCTCTCGTTATCATGCTGCGCTAAGTTATAGTGATGGTCAGACGCAACCCATACTCACAGACCTTGGCAGCACCAACGGTACATTCGTTAATGGTGAGCCGCTTGCCGAGCCGCGACAGCTGACTCCACATGATTTGATTTTCCTCGGCGGTTTTTTGCTACACGTAGATGGACATAACATCAAGCGGCATGATCTGAGCGCGAGTCGCATTACTGCTCAGAACATTACGAAAGAATTCTCCGATAAGACTGTCCTGAAAGATATATCACTGGCATTTTACCCGCGCGAGTTTATCGGCCTGATGGGGCCATCCGGGTGTGGTAAGTCCACGCTGATGGACGCAATAAACGGTCTGCGACCCGCGACGACCGGAACGGTTTACATCAACGACCTTGATCTATACAGCAACTTCGATGCTCTGCGCCGTTCCATCGGATATGTTCCGCAGCGCGATATTCTGCATGATGCTTTAACCGTTGAGCGTACTCTTTACTATGCGGCAAAGCTCCGTCTGCCTGATGGGACGCGGCTTGAAGATATGCACCGCATAATCAATGAGGTTATCGGCACGGTCGGTCTGCAAGAACAGCGTAACACTTCTTTTCGCAACCTCTCCGGTGGGCAGCAGAAACGTTTGAGCCTCGCTTTCGAACTGATTACTAAGCCGAGCTTTATCTTCTTAGACGAGCCAACATCCCCACTCGATCCTGAAACGACGGAAAACATGATGCTCTTGTTTCGGCGGTTGGCTGATGAGGGGCGCATCGTCGTCATGGTCACGCATAAATTTGAGAAGTTCAGGGAGATGCACCAGATCGCGATGCTGACACGGGGCGGACGGCTCGCCTTTTTTGGCCCCCCGCACGAAGCGCTGGCGTATTTCGGCTGTCAGGAACCTGGAGACATCTACCGTCGCATCGGCGCTCAAGACCCGGACGAGTTGAGTCGCGCATTTCAAGCTTCACCCCAATACCGGCGTTATATCGGCTCGCGTATTGCGGAGACGCAAGAGTTAACGCGCTCGACCGGATCATTGCAGGGCGTTACCGCCAGCGAACAGGGTGGGCCCGAGCGACAGTTCGGCTTCAAACAATGGTTGACCCTGACGCAACGCTATCTTGAGGTCAAGCTCAAAGATAAACGTAATACGCTGCTTTTGCTTGCACAAGCGCCGATCGTGGCCCTCATTCTGGCGATCATTACGGGCAATTCGCTCAACGATTCAAAAACGATATTTATCGCCGCGATCATCTCGATCTGGTTCGGGGCCAACAATGCCGTGCGCGAAATCGTCTCTGAGATACCCATCTATACACGCGAGCGCTTGGTCAATCTGAAAATTCCTTCCTATGTGCTTTCAAAATTTACTGTTCTGAGCGGGATAGGACTGATTCAGTGTCTGTTGTTTATTGGCATTCTTGTTGCTTTAGGCCGTTTCAGTAAGGGGGACTTCATACTTCTCACGCTTATTCTCTACTTGACCTCTCTGGCTGGCGTAGCAATGGGCCTGTTTTTCTCTGCCCTGGTCAACTCTACAGAGAAGGCTATGAGCATCCTGCCGCTTATTCTTATACCGCAGTTATTACTTGGCGGTTTTCTCAAACCGCTCGACGATCTGTATGTGAATGCTCGTACAGGTAAACCCGCTACCGCTTCACAGTATCAGCGATTCGAGGATGCCAAGGAACAGAAGCCCAGTCCGGCAACACAGTCGACACGCTCAATGCCGCCGGCTCCGCCGGACCCGGTCAGTAAATACGACGGTCTGGGGCCGACGCGCTACGTCAGCGCGCTTATAGCTGCACGTTGGTCAATCGAGGCTTTAGCACATCAAGTAAGCATCGATGATGAGACTGCGCGCGATCAACTGGCAACGCGCATGAGTGTCGCAGCGCACAAACGAGTGCTTGAGGGAGATTCGGAAGGAGAAATCACGGACGCTTACCGCAGTCGAGTAACACTGGACTTACTCGTACTTACTATATTCAGCGTCGTCTTCCTGGCCCTGACTGTGTGGGCTCTTAAACGCAAGGATGTTTTGTAGTCAACATAAGGTACTGTTGAGTGCTTTATACGGTTTAGTCCGGGAAGAAGGAAAAATGAAAAGAGTCGTTTATATATGCATCATTTCTCTGTGCTTGATGAGTTTCGCTTTTGCTCAAGGTGCAAAGCCGGGACGAACAACTACGCATAGCAGAAAAGTAAAACAAAATATCGCTTCGCCGTTTGCCGAAGCGGAAAAGGCCTGGATTCCTTTCTGGCAAAATTTTCGTGAGCTCATTAAAAATCAGAATTACAAGCGCTTATATGAGGTGATGGTTGCAGATTTTGATTTCAATGCTTGCGATACAAATTACGGAAGAGATTTGGAAATCAAGAAATTTATGCCTGACGCTGTTTGTAGTGGATGGGATGAGCTGCAATCAATCGTTAACGGAAAAGTATCAGCCCTTTCGAAAACAACTGAGGGCAGAGTAGTCAATAGAGATAATAGAATCTATAAGACTCCATTAAGAACCGTGAGCGACAATAAAAAAAGCGGCCCTTGTGTTGGTGAAAATAGTGATTGGTTTGCACTGTTCGAGTATAGCCAGGGAGCTTGGTATTTTGTAGCACTCAATAATTGTGAGCATGGAGAATAGTTGCCTGGATATGATATTTGGTTTTTTTTAATTCAATACCCGAGATTTAGCGCCGGAGACGTAGAAGCGCACATCGCGTGCCCTTTGGCCTTGTGGCTTCTATAAATGTTGGAATGGGTCGAAGAGGAGAATGATTCAAGATGAAATGTCTTTCATTTCGAGTCCTGGTTTACCTCGCAGTGATAAGTCTGCCCGGCCTTGAGACGTTGGCACAGCGCAGATTAAGTCCCATAGCGCTAGTACCTCCGACCAGTATCGCCGTCGTCAAGGTGAACTGGGCCGTCACCAGGAAAGATAATCGTTTAAGAGCGATGGTCAAGGGGGATGAGCTTGAACGAGTACTCGGCACAATGGGCGTAAACGGCAATGACGTTTCCGAGTTTGTCATCTTTAGTGGCTTCAATACGTCACCCAGTGGCACGATGGGAATGATTTTGAGCGGTTCGTATGATTCTCAAACTATTACTACTCACATTAAATCGCAGGGATGGGATGAACATCTCTATAAAGCCCGCAAAATATATTCTCATCCGTCTGACAATTCCTGGATGGCTTTGCTGAGATCGAATCTCTTGGTGGCAGGATCAAGAGCAGGTGTCGAGAGAGCCATTGATGTCGAGCTGAGTCCCCAAACGGCGCTCACAAGAAAGCCACCCTTCAGTTCAGTGCTGGCCAGATTTAGCGCGAGCAGACATCCGATCTCATTCATGATGGGATTACCGCCTGAATACCAGGCTGTCGCAGATGTTGCAGCGAAAGTCGTTTCTGTCTTGATAAGTTTCCCCGGCACAGGCCCTTTGGGCTGGGTAATGGGTAAGATAGGTTGGCCGCGAACTTTAGGATTTTCGATTGGCAAGCAGGGGGCATCTTTCCCGGTCGAGCTAGTGGCGGTGATGAAGGATGCCAGTGCGGCTGGAATCGTTTCAGGAACTCTTAATCTGATTCAGGGGATTGACCTCAGCCTGCTGTCAAACAGAATGCCACAGTCGGACAGCGAAGCCTTGAAGAATATATCAATCACCAGAAGCGGCGCGCTTTTATCAATAAAGATGTTGATGCGGGAAAAGGATTTGCCTCAATAAAGCTCCGCTGAGGATAGAGCCAGGGTGAACAGATCGGATCAGGAAATAGAGATCACAGGTTATATCTTGCGTCCCTTGTGCTTGATTTAATTCTACTTTAATTCAGTGATGAGTTGAGCGAGGAGAGAAATGGGGAATCTTTTAGTTTTATGCTTGCTGCTGGTAATTCTATTCACCTCCTCCAGCACGGTTCTTCCTTGCCAGAGCGGTGGGGGAGAATTAACCGGGATTAGTATTGAGCGTCCTGCCAGTCCAATAGTTCGTCGTCGTGCACGTCCAACCGGCCAGCCCAACGCGAGCCCTGTTGTAACTCGTCGGTCGAGAGGCACGCGGCCAACAGCAAGCAGTCCCAGAGACGAGCAAAGAACAGTAGACCTCAGCGAAAAGGTTGAAGAGGCAATTGAGCTAGGCAACACGGCACGCGAGGCAAAGAATTACCTACAAGCTGAAGAACAATACCGGCGAGCCCTGGCTCTTAACTCTAATGAGGCGCGTGCGTATTACGGTTTGGGCAACATTTACTATGACCAGAAACGTTATGCCGATGCTGTGACAGCGTATCAACAAGTGATTCGGTTGAATGCTAATGATGCTGAGGCATACAGCGATATGGCCAAAAGCTATAATCTTTTAGAGCAATATAGTGATGCTCAAAGAGCCATAGATGCCGCTCTACGGATAAATCCCAACCTGGCCTCAGCCTACGAAAGATTGGCTTATATAAAATATAAGCAGCAGAATTATGAGGGGGCTATTGAGCACTTAAAACAGGCTTTACGTCTCAAGCCCGATTATCTAGATGCCTACACTGGCTTAGGATTCTTATATGCGCACCAAAAGCGTTACGCCGACGCCACAGAATTATTCCAACAGGTAATTCGTCTGAAACCGGACTTTGCCGAGGCCTACGCCAATCTTGGAGCCCTCTATAATTACCAACAACGATACCCGGATGCCATCGAGCAATTTCACCAGGCAATAAAACTGAAGCCGGACCTGGCGGAGGCTCATAATGGTTTGGGTTACGCGTATTTTCTACAGAAACGTTTTAGCGAAGCCGCAGCTCAGTTTCAACAGGCGATCCGTTTTAAACCAACGTATGCACAGGCATATTACAATCTGGCTGGAACATTTTATGCGCAACAGCGCTTTGCCGAAGCGATCGAACCGATAAAGCAGGGCATTACCCTCAACTCTCAAAATGCCGATTACTACTTTCTTCTCGGCAGCATTTATTTTGGATTACAACGTTATGCAGAGGCGATCGAACAATATCAGCGGTCAGTTCGCGTCAAACCTGATTACGCCGTGTCATATCTCCCGTTAGGGCTGGCTTACCTCAGGATCAGAGACAAAAGAGCTGCCATAGAGCAATACCAGATACTTCAGCGTTTAGATGCTGAAAGGGCGAAAATTCTTCTCAGAGCCATTAACAGTTTTCGGTGAGCTAGAAAGTTCCCAGGGTATAAGGATGATCTGTTCAAACTGCGGCACGTTAAATATCAGCACTGACCGATTCTGCAAAGAATGTGGCTCGGTGCTGAGTACTCCTCAAACACCAAATAGCGCTTCGCTCAACTTTTTTGGCGATGCCGCGTTTCAAGCCGAGAAAGAGCGCACGGATGCGTTGATAGGCCGAATAATCGATGGCAGATATAGACTCGATGTCAGGATCGGCACCGGTGGGATGGGCGCAGTATACCGCGCGACGCGCTTGAACATCGGCGACGAGGTGGCGATCAAGATTCTACACCAGGATAAATTAACTAACGATCCGCATACGGTCGAGCGTTTCCGCCGCGAAGCACGAGCCGCCGCGCGGCTCAAGCACCCTAACGCCGTATCCATTTATGATTTTGGAGTCGCGCCCGACGGCTTACAGTATCTGGTGATGGATTTTGTAGAAGGTGACAATCTACGCCAGATTATTAAGCAACAGGGGCCGCTCACGGCTCCGGTTGCTGCTCAAGTCCTCTATCAAGTGTCTGCCGCCCTGGATGAAGCACATCGTCATCACATCATTCACCGGGATGTGAAGCCGGATAACATTATCATCAATGTGATAGATGGTATGTTGCGGGTCAAAGTGCTGGACTTCGGCATCGCCAAACTGCGCGAGGAAACAGCGAATAATCTGACGCAGACCGGCAGTGTCATGGGAACGCCTCACTACATGTCCCCGGAGCAATGTTTAGGCGAGGAACTCGATGGTCGCTCGGATGTCTATAGCCTGGGCATCGTTTTGTACGAGATGCTCTGTGGAGCAGTGCCTTTCAGATCGCCAGTTTCAACTGCTGTCGTTATTCAGCATGTCAATCAACCGCCTCCCTCTTTACGGGAAATGAATATAGGTATCTCGCCAGCAGTAGAAACAGTAGTCATGCACGCTTTGGAGAAGCGTCGCGAGGCGCGGCCACAGACGGCAGGCGCGCTGGCTCAGGAACTCCTGAGAGCGGTACACGGAGCGTCAATTCAGGAGCCGCTTGTTTATGCGACGCCCTCAATTAATCCGGCCACCGCTAACCTTGAGTCCAGAGCAACCCACTACGATGATGAGGCAACCCTTGTAAGAAATGCTACGCCGGCTACTCCGATGTCAGGGTCGGTCACGGCTGGCATCGCACCGACCGTGCACATGGTGAGACCGCCTGTGACCAGTGGGGCTGTAGCCCCGATCAATCGATCACCGGCGACCGGAAATTACCTGGCTATCATCAAGTCAAAATCAGGACTGCTAATCATCGGCACTGTCTTAACGACATTAGTTATCGTCGGGACTCTCAGTGCATTAATCTGGCTGGCCCGGTCACAGGGCAACCAGGTTACAACAACCGATAGTGGCCAAAGTAAAGATCAAAAAGAATCCGGCGCTCGGGTCGATAATAAAATCCCGCCGCCGGGGATGGCTTATGTGCCGGGCGGCGGCTTTCTTATGGGAACCGATGCAGGCGATGAATATGAGCGTCCCAAACACCAGGTTATAGTTAAGCCTTTCTTTCTAGACCTCTATGAAGTCACCTGTGAGGATTATAAAAAATTTGTTGATGCAACAGGTCATCGGGCTCCGCCCAACTGGAGAAATAATACTTATCCGTCGGGTGCATCGCGACGGCCCGTGACCGGAGTCAATTGGAACGACGCGCAGGCATATGCCAAATGGATTGAAAAGCGTCTGCCCACAGAAGAAGAATGGGAGTACGCAGCTCGTGGTACGGATGAGCGTCGCTATCCCTGGGGGAATCTCTGGAGTGCAGGTGCTGCTAACGCTGGCAAGCCCAGGGTCTCGAATATTGAGATAGCAGCACAGCAGCAGATGGAAAATGTTGGCGGGCACTCGAACGGAGTTTCGCCCTTCGGCATCTTCGACATGGTGGGTAATGCATGGGAATGGACGGCGACGGATTTAATACCATATCCGGGCGGGCAGTTGCCAAAGCAATTGCCAAAAGACCAAAACGCCGTTCTCAAAGTTATTCGTGGTGGTTGCTATGAGAGCACAATGGAGCAGGCCACAACTACGTTTCGCAGGGGTTGGCCTGCCCAGGGAGGCGATGAATATTTCAATACCGGATTTCGCTGTGCCAGGGACATCGCAAGCCCCGGCAACTCACAGTAGGGGCGATAGTCGGAAAGGAAAAGCATTTCACATGGCCGCACTTAAGGTCGAGACGAAACACAAGAGCGCGAAGATAATAATGAAAAATCTATTCATTTACGCAGCTTTATTATTGATGCTCTCCTCTTATTCCGCAGCCGGCTATGCGATTCAAAGTGGAGGCGGAGAGTCAACAAAGAAAGAGCCGAAGAGAGAACTGCCAAAAGTTCCCCGTAAAGAAAATGTCAGGGAACCGAAGCGCCCTACCTCTAAACCGCGCACTCTAGCTCTTTCAGACCTTGTGGTCAGATCAAACCCATCCGGCAGCACGATTTTGCTTAACGGTGAAATGCGTGGGGTGACGGACAATAACGGTCAGTTGAATCTACGAGGTCTCAAGCCCGGCTCGTATGTTCTCACAATACGTAAAGCAGGCTACCGTGATGAACAACGCACGATCGGTTTGCCAGCCGGTCAGAGTAGTGTGGTCGAGGTGGAACTGACCTCTCTACCGGGTCAACTTAGTATTACGACTAACCTCGAGGGGGCTGAAATCGAAGTCGGCAATGTGGGGAGCTATACGGGGAAAGTAAGCGGCTTGTCACTGTCCCCTGGAAGCTATCAGATAAAAGTCTCAAATTCCGGCTACAGGACAATAAATCGAGAAGTTGAAGTCAAGGCCGCCGAAATATTGGAGCTGCCAATAACACTTGAGCCCATTCCCGTCGAGGAGGTGCTTGGCCAGGCAACTGATAGCTTTCGTGCGTCAAATTATGCACAGGTGATAGCTATCTGTAAGTCCATACTGGCTTCTAAGCCTGAACAGCCACGAGCGAATTTGCTGATGGGATTAAGCTACTTCTACTCTGGACTGTATTCTGATAGTTTCCCCTATCTCTCCAAAGCCGTGGCGCTGGGCGAGCAAATCATTCTTCCGATAAGACATCATCATAGAGTTTTCCTCAGTGATGACCTTTGCACCGGCAGGATCACGATCGGGGCAGGAATCTTCGCTTTTAATTCTACAAATCGGACGGGGCATGATTTCAGCGTTCCGGCTAATAAGATTTATGAACTCAAACCCGAGCCTCAAAAAGCCGGTCGGATACATACTCAGGTAGGTGTGCAAAAGGGAGCGAAAGAGGATAAAAAAACCTATAACTTCCATGTGATACGTGCCGGGACGCGGCGCTACGATCCAAATAATCCAAGTTCGATCACTGTAGTCTATTGCGATAACTGCGTGCAGGAAACGCAATTAATCTACCAGCTATTAGAGCAACTCAAACACTCAAGCTCTAACCTAACGTCCGAACCGACCCGCAACAACGAGACATCCGGACGACCGACTCTTAAAAGGCGAGAACCCAATACAAAAGATGGGACGCCTTGATTGTGGTAACTCAAAATTCTGATAGTATTCCTGTACACATTCATTGTCGCGCAATATGGACTCTTCTCGTCAGTCATTCAACTCCATGCCTTTGGATATTCATGGCAATCTTTGAGCCTCAAGTTGGGTTTGTCTGGCCAGTACTCAGAGATCGGATGCATTATCGAAGGGACGTATAAACCCGAAGTCCTGATTGATGGTAAGCACATGGGGATCATTTATTGTCCAGCGCCCGCGCAAATAACTCTTATCTGTGGTTGGACGCCGCTGACACATAAAACCGGAGTAATTAAATGAGCAAAGAAGATATAAGCTGCCCGAAGTGCCAAGCCATTAATAAAGATGGTGCGCTCTTTTGTCGCGACTGTGGCACGGATCTATTTGCCATCCCGCAATTCCCGACATTGCATGATCCGCCGTCCACTACGGAGTCCAGCTCTCAGGCGGTAACGATGTATCAACACAATGATACGCCGGATGCTCTGATAGCCCACATCATAGACGGGCGCTATCGTATTGATGCGAAGCTGGGCATAGGCGGTATGGGCGCCGTCTACCGCGGGACACGTTTACTGATCGGGGATGAAGTGGCCATAAAGGTTCTTCACAAAGACCAGGGAGCAGTTCCTCTTGCTGCTGAACGTTTCCGCCGTGAGGCGCAGGCCGCTGCACGCCTCAAGCACCCGAATGCTGTTAGCGTTTATGACTTCGGCGTTTCCAGCGAAGGGCTTTTCTACCTGGTAATGGAATTGGTCGAAGGGGAAAGCGTTCGCAGTATAATTAAGCAACGCGGGCCATTCACTCCATCGGCGACAGCCGAGATCATCACACAAGTATGCGCGGCCCTTGATGAAGCTCATCGTCAGTCCATCATCCACCGCGACATCAAGCCCGATAACATCATGGTGCATCAGTCAGCGGGCGGCCTGCGAGTTAAAGTGCTGGATTTCGGGATCGCCAAGCTGCGGGATCAGGCGGCGAGCAATCTCACACAGACCGGCAGTGTGATGGGGACGCCGCACTATATGTCGCCGGAGCAGTGCATCGGAGAGGAGTTGGATAGCCGCTCTGATATTTATAGTTTAGGAATAGTGATGTATGAGATGCTGGCCGGAGTTGTTCCTTTCAATTCTCCAACTTCGACAGCCGTCGTAGTACAGCATGTTAATCAAGCCCCACCACCGCTGCGCGCGATGAACATGAGCATCCCGCAGTCCGTTGAAACAGTGGTATTGCACGCGCTGGAGAAGCGTCGCGAGGCGCGGCCACAGACGGCAGGCGCGCTGGCTCACGAATTAAATTTATCCCTGAACATGCCCCTCGCCGGACAAGCCATTTACCCGTCGGCAGCTCATACCGTCCCGCCCATATCAACCTCCGGTGCAATACACGCGTCAGGCGCTATGCCGACGATGGTCATGGCGGCAACGCCGTCCTCTGGCAGCCCTGCGGCTATCTTCACAGGGCCACAACATTTTTCCGGCAGCGTTACACCCGTACAGAGGAAGAGTAAAGTCCCGTATATCGTTTTGGCGCTGCTCTTAATATCCTCTCTGGCGGGGCTGGCCTACTTCCTGCTGCAACGTGGTAGTGGCAAGCCGGAAGGATTGCTTCCGGATCACTTCGGCATCTTTGTACGAAATAAAGAAAAGCTTGACGAGTTACGCCGTGCAGAATTTCGTGATGTGATTCAGGGGCGTGATGCTCTCCTGGGTGACTCGTCGCTTCCGCGTGTTGATCCGAAGCCGACGCTCATTCTCTATGCGGAGGGTCAGGATATACCTGTCAACGATCTTAAGCTTGTGCAACTCGACTCGATAGACCCCGGCGGCAAAGTGCCTTATTGGAATTATCAGGTTGCGCCAATAGAGAATCATCCAGGGATGAAGCAGATCAAAGTGGCCGGGGGATTGCCGAGCGGTAAGTACGCTTTCGCGCTTCTGACCGGCTATATGGATGAGGGAAATCATAAGTTCTGGCCTTTCCAGGTAAAGGATGATGCGCCGATGCCCGCGGATACTCCGCAGTTGGCCGCTCTTCCGCTCAAACCCAAAATGGCTTCGACGACAAACACACCTGCGCAGTCTCCGCCGGTCTCCGCGCCCTCTGCGCCCTCTGCGCCTGCGCCTGCATCTGCACCACCTACGGGCGCAGGGCTCGCCTACTGCACAGCTAATAATGTGGTCTTACGAGGAGCGCCGAACCTGAATGGCCCGAAGGTGGGTAAATTATCGATGGGACAGCGCTTGTACGTAATACAACTGTCCTCAAATTATGATACGTGGAGGGGGATCACTGCTAACTGGGCTTATGTACAACCGGAGAACAGCACTGTTCGCGGCTGGGTCTTCGCACATTTTATCAGACAATAACAGCTCAAATAATCATGCGTCCCGGTAAGGCTTGATGCCGTATCCGATTCGTTTGGGAACAGAGACTAAGAGATTCAACGCTAGAAAATCCTTTGCCATCGCTTGAGCTGAATGAAGTAACCAGCGTGCGAAATATATTCTTGATTCCAATTGGAGTGAAGGGACACGATGAGACAAAACCTACTGAATGAATGGCTGCAAAGCGCGCGCGTCGCCGGCACGCGGTTGAGCACAATCCTACTTTTGTTCTGCGCTGTCACATTGTTGACGAGCGGGGCATGGCTGTTCGCGGGATGTACGCAAGCAGAGACCATTTCAGGGAACAAAGACCAGCAGCCTCCGACCGGCAGTAATGCAGGAGAAGTCAAGCCGCAGACGCAAAGTAACGCGAATACACAACAGCCAAAAAACGGGAACGAGAGTGTCGAGCCAAAGGAAGAACGAAGCGCTAAGGGTACTCCGTTGCCTTTTTATGAGGCTCTCGAACAACAGGGGATAAAGCTTGACGGTTGCCCGAAGGATGACCCGGTTGTACGCCGAATACTTCAAGAGTATGGCGCAATGTTCATTGCCGTCAATAAGGTCAAATTGCCGCCAGTCTGCATGTTTACAAGTGAATCGGAAGTCGTAAAATTTCAAAATGATGCGAAGTTTGTCTCGGCGCTTATCGGAGGGACGAGCATTCAGTTACAGCCTGCGGCAATGGAAGCTTTGCTTGCGGCGCGTCAGGAAGCCATCGAGCAGGGATTGAACATTACACCACGTGGCGGGTCTGAAGCTGCGCGGCGCGGCTATCACGCGACACTCCGTTTGTGGAACTCAAGATTTTTACCGGCGCTCGGCTACTGGAGCGGTCGTGGGCGATTGTCGCGCGAACAGGTGGCTCGTTTGCGCGGATCATCTATCCACGATCAGGTCGCACAGGTGCTCGAACTGGAAAAGAGCGGCATATTTTTTAGTAAGGATTTATCAAAGTCTATCCTCTATTCCGTCGCTGCCCCCGGAGCATCGCAACACATCTCCATGCTGGCGCTCGACGTTGCTCAGTTTGGCAATGCCCGTGTGCGCCGCATCCTTGCGCGACATGGTTGGTTTCAGACGATCAAGAGTGATATGCCGCATTTTACTTATCTCGGGCTTGAAGAAGCGGAGCTACCATCGAGAGGATTGCGATCCGTTATGGTTGGCTCGCAATTATTTTGGATCCCTGATATTCGAGATAAAAACTAGAGCTCATGGGTTGTGGCGTCGATAATATACTTGGCCCACCCGAGCCGTATGATCCCCTCCGTGACGGTCTGAAACTTTCAGCAGGTCCTGTATTTCAGTCACGAGTGCAATATCTTATCTCGCGAGGTGCATTGCCGGTGCGTCAAGTATATTTATGCCTTACGCTATCTTAAGTATTGACATCCATACCTCGCAGTAATATCTTCTCCCGCGCCATCAAAGCTCCTTCTAGCGCCTAATCGCGCAACAAATTCTTTCGTCAACTTATATGACGCTCGAGTAGTGGGTCAGTTCGAGCAAATAACTCCCTGCTTTCTACATGCTCAAGCGACCCGATGAAATGTTTTGCTCGAAAACGGCATAAGCATTTAGAAAACTAGCGAGCCGGAAGTATCTCTGAAGAGGTTAATCTAAGAGCAGCCCTCGTTAGCTTTGAAACTGACCCACGACTGACGCTAGAAGGATTTAGTTGGGTCGATCTGCTTAATTCTTTGTAAAAAAAATAACTACAAACCAAGGAGAACGAGATGAGTGCTCAGCCCTCAACATTAACCGGCAGATGTATGTACATCTGGAAACTGCGCCCCGTGCTGCTGAGTGAAATGGGAGTGAATACGTTTGTTAAGAAAGCGAAGAAGGCTAAATTAAGCAGCGTGTGGATCAAGGTTGCTGAAGGAGCCTCGGAATATTCGAACATCACTGGAACAATGGAAGCGCAATTCCGCGAAGTGCGCCAGAAACTCGAAGACGAAGGGATAGCAGTCTGGGGATGGCACGTTCCTTTTTGCAAAACAACTCATGATGCTAAGGCTGAAGCGAAGCTGGTCAGTCGCATAGCACAGGATTTTAATTTGAATGGTGTGCTGATGGATGCCGAGTCGGAAGCTGTTTTTTTTAAAGGGACTGCGGAAACAGCCAGTACGTATGCAAGCGAACTGCGAAAGCTTCTCAACGCTCAAAGCAAGGGGCTGGGAATTTCAAGCCATGATATTCCAGGTAATTTTCCGGGCTTCCCCTTTGACGCATTTGCCGAACACGCTACCGTCAACGCGCCACAAGTTTATTACGGCACAAGCCCGAGCGTTGGAAATAGACTCGATAACGCAATCAAGGCTAATCGTCATCTTAATATTCCGTTCGTTCCTGTTGGTGCCGGATGGCTGGGCGGTGGTGGCGGTTGTCCGAGCGCTTCCGTGTGTGGCGAACGGGCAATAATCTTTATGAAGCTCGTGCGTGAGCATGAATTCCCCGGATATTCTTTCTGGCATTGGCAGGGAGCGCCGTCCAAACTCTGGGAGGTGTTATTTACCGAGCCCGTCTGAGCGGCGCTTATATGAAGCCCGATCAAAGATGAGAGATGTCATTAAGGCAGTTAACTTAGGATGAAAAGGGAGACGACCTATGAGTGTAGTAGATGATTTGAAGTTACAAATCGCCGCGGGGAAGATCACGTTCGATCCTCCCGCCACAACTTCAGAGAGGCTGAAGAAAGAACTGCTCGGCGAGAATGAGGGCACGAAGGTAACGGAGTTGTTACAGAAGCTGGTTCTGGAAGTCTCAAAGTTGAAGAATATACAGATCAGCTCTATCGTTCGCAACGAGGGGCATCACAGAGAGGGCCGCGCCTTTGATGTGGGCAATGAAGTCATCGCCTCTACACTGCTGCCCAGTATCGCGACCGACATCAAAGTCGCCGCGCTTAAGATAGACGAGATCATCTTCGATGCTGGCGTGGCAGGGGAAACCGATCGCAACAAATGGAATTATGATCTGGGCGTGAAGCACCCCTACGTTGCGGCGACCTTGAACCAACACAAGGATCACATTCATTTCGCTGTGAAGGCCGGTTAGCTGTGGGCTGAAGTGTTCCCGTGCAAAAGCAAAAAAAAGGGTTGTAACAAACGCTCGTTTTAATAACTCCTCGTAGTAACCTCAAACATTCGGCATAGAAAGCTGCATGATTATCGCAGCCGGACGGGCCGCCTTCTGATTCTACATAAAGGATAGCGGTGGATCAGTTCGATCAAAAACTTCCCGCTTCCTTTATGCGCAGGCGACCCCTGGGAAATGTTTCGCCCCAAAACGGCATAAGCATTTAGAGAACTAGCGAGCCGGAAGTTTATCTCTGAAGAGGTTAATCTAAGAGCCGTCCTCTTCAAGTTTGAAGTTGGCCCATTCCGTAAAGGATGCTCTCAATTTTCTCTAGTCTGGAAAACTACGACTTTGTGGCCCTGTGTCAGCACGCTGTTTAACTAAGCAGCCCATCATAGCGGTACGATATTTCTCATTCCCAGGTGATTGTCCTGTCCAATTTTCCGAGCCTCGAAAATAATCTGGAAAACTCAGGATTCTCTGATGATAAAGAATACGGCTTGCGACCGCTGTACCTGATCGTTCGTCGGCCCGCTTTGGCCCAGACAGAGGGAGAGCGAATTCTATGATCCCATCCGGAATAGAACGAATTGATAAATTAGCCACCGCTGCGGCGGATGCCAACCCCATCGTCAAGGGCGACCCGGACAAAGAGTCCGTCGGCGTTATACAAGACTTCCTGAGCTGTCACGGCTCAACCATGCCTGACATTCGAAGCGACCTCTACGGCAAATTCGGCCCGTCGACCGAGAAGGCGCTGAGAGACTTCCGTGTCAAGCACAAGCTGCAAAAGCCTAAGGACGAAGTCAAAGTCGACATCCCGACCATGAAAAAGTTGATCGAGGAACGAGCCCGGTTTCCGCGCGTCAATCGCGCCTACGTCACGCTCGTCCTGGATCAGGAGTTCACCGGACTGATGCGAGTCCTCTGGTTTGTGGCGCTCGCCGAAGGCGCAGGGAAGTTCACAGCCATCAACACAGGTAAGACAGATAAGCAGGGCCTCTCCTACGGCATCCTGCAATGGGCGCAGAAACAGACCAGGCTCAAGGACATCGTTAATGCGTATAAGACCAAACGACCAGCCCTCTTCAAAACACACTTTGGGCCGGACGCCGACGGCATGGCTACGCACGTGAACAAGCCACGTGGCGGACTCGACGAGGACGGGCAAACGCCCGCAGCCGACGAGAAATTTGACCTTGCTAAATCGTGGGTGCAGCGTTTCATAGATGCCGCGAGGGAGCGGGAGTTTCAGAAGATTCAACTCGAAGTGGCGCTGGCGAAGTTCAGTTCGATTATCGAAGAAGTTAAAGGCTACGCGCCGGTAATAACCTCCGAGCGCGGCGTCGCGTTCATGATAGACCTGGCCAACCATCATGGTGATGCGGGCGCTAAACAAGTCTTCGATGCTTCCTTCACGCCCGGCATGACGCAAGAACAGGCTATGGCGGAGATGGTGGAAAAGTCTGTCGACAGGGTCAAGAAAAAATTCAAGGAGGCCACCAGAATCAGAAGGGAATTTTTCCTCAAATCGCCCCTTTTCTCGGACGGCGGCGTGATCGCCCCTTTACCCTGACAGCGACTTTAAAGAGACCTAAACCGGAGAATCCACCACATGAGCAGCAGCGTCATTCTTTATCGTAACGGCTCACAACAAATCTTCCTCTCGGGCGAGCGCGATGGTGCAGTGCTTGTCTTGAGCAAGCTACAGGTGGCCGGTGTCCCCGGCGCGGCGGACGAGACGTTCGACATTGTGACCGGGCAGGAATTGCGTGTGCGGCATGAAGCTGCGCCGAACGCTCCTGCGCTGGTCGAGCCGCTTGCGCCGGGCAGCGAAGAATTCCGCTTCATTCCGAGCCAGTTCGGTGTGACGCTGACCGCGACGCTCGCAGTCTCTGCCGCCACGACCAGCTTCTTCGGCAGGGCATTAAATGCCAGCGCCGATTTCAGGGTAAGTCTCGTCATACGCATCCCGCTCTCCGGGCTGGTAGAGCCGTTAAATGCTCCTGTCTTCGTGACGATAGAGGGATGCGGGCGGTTTGCTATCGGCGACTCCAACGTCGAGTTCAGCACCGAGCCGCTCTGTTTTCAGATCAACGTAGACGAATTCCCGCTTGCGTTCCCAAGCACGTCTCTGCCCACGCTGGATTTGGGCCTGCCCGATTTCGGATTCAGCCTGCCGAAGATCAGGCTGCCCTGGAGCTTCACGCGCCTGCCATCTTTACCGCTGCAAATGCCCACGCTCTCCTTCGACTTTGGGCCGCTCCCGATCAGTGTAAGCTGGAAGTCTGTGAAGGTCAGTCAAACGGGCGCGCACCTCATCGTCGATGTTCAGCAGTTGCGCATCGAAGGCAAGGTCGGCGCAATCGAGGGCGACCTGCACATTGTGTTTCTCAACGGCCAGGTCATCTTCGATCCCGCCCGGCCCGAACACAGTTATTTCAACCTCTACCGCCCGGACTTCCAACACGTCCTGCGCCTCTCCTTCAGCCGCTGGCATTTCGATGAGGAATGCGCGCTCGTCACCTGGGAGAAGGGACAAATCAACGAGTGGCTGCGGCTGATCGCGCCAGACCTCGCCGTCGATAACGATAAGGAGTCGAGCGTGGCTTTGCGCGTGCTGCGCGGCGGCACGCGGCTCGACGAGATACGTCTGGATTGGAAGACCGGCGCGCAGGAAAAGACGCTTCAGTTGCCGGGCTTCAAAATAACGTTTCCGAAACCGGAGTTCTACACGCTGCTGCTGCATAATGATAAGAGCGAGAAAGGGAAAAGACTCACCCTCATCTCGACGATTGCGCCCGCTCCTCCACCCGCCCCCGGCGGAAAACCCACAGCCGCGCTCATCGCCAAAAGCACGTTCACACTCAACCGTCTGGTCGGAGGCAACGGCGACAGCAAAGGTGAGCGCGAGCGTGAACTGCTGCAAGACGAAAACCCCAACGAAGAGCTTATTGAGTTTACTGCCGATCCCAAAAACCCGATCAGCATCGCGCTTATGGACTTGCCCATAGGCGGCAAATCTCCTCTAGCTTTCTTCAAACAGTTAGACAAACCTCTGCGCCCGCTCTTCGAGGTCGAAGAGCCGGAAGAAGAGCCTGAAGGCCAACCAGACCCACCGACCGAGTGCCCGCCGACGCTCTGCAAGTTAGAGTCCTTGAAGAGCGACGATTGGAAAGATGTTAAGTTAAATATCAATCTTCCGAAGAATTTTCAGTTTCCTTTTCTCAAGAGAGGCGGCGATCAGGCCGTTTCCATTACCAAAGCGGGCGAGCCGCAAATTGATTTCGGCACGCGAAGCTTTACATGCGATTTTGACGTGACGGTCAAAATCGGAACGCTCGAACTCAAAACCAAGATTACCCTGGCGTTCAACTGGGAGACCTTTGCCTTTACCATCAAAGACGACAAGGGGATTAAATTCAAAGGGCCTGCCCCCAAGCCTCAGGACTTCCTCGGCCTCACGTGGAGGTTTCAACCCGGCAAGGATGAGGAGACGGGGAAGGATGACCTGCTCTTCATCTTAACGACGAAGGACAAGGACTATCAGCTCAAGCAAGCGCCGGGAAGCAAGCTGCTCGTTGAGTACAGTAAGGCTACCGCCGAGCCGCTCACGTTCGAGATGCGCGACTTCGTGCTCTCGTCGGGCGGCATCAGTGTCAAGGGTCGCGTTATCCCCAGCCCCGTCACGCTGAACGCCGTCAACACGAAGTTCAGTTTCACCGAAGGCTCTTTTGAAATTCAGGAGAACGAGCTGCGGGACTTCAGCATCTCCGGCTCCGGCCCGCTGCCGCCCAAGCTCGTCGGCGACGCCATCGCAGACATCTCTTTGCAGTTTGGCCTGCGCAAGTCCGCTGACGGACGCGGCGAATCCTTTCAGCTCATTAGCGGCGCGGCGCAACTGCGAGGCAAAAACCTGCTCAAGTGTAAGGGCACCAGATTTGAATTCTCCGTTGACGGGCTGGGCCTCAAGTTCGTCAACGATGGGAAGATACATTTTTACTTCACCATCACGGGGCGGGCCAAGTTCGTGCCGCTGCCTTCGGACGATTCTTCCGGCCCGCTGGCTTGGCTGCCGGGCATAGAAATGCAACTCCTGGAATGCCCGCTGACGAGCGATGTGAGCGTGCTCTCCAAGCACATCAAGTTTCTGGTAGAGATGCCTAAGAAGGCGACCTTCGACTTTCTGGGCTGTTTCAAGATGGAGCTGCGCGGCATCGGTTTTGTCCCACAGGCGCTGATGTTCGACCGCGACACTGCCGCCATGGAGCTTTCCGGCCAGATCATGTTCGCAGACGGCGCTGGCGACGTGATCGAAGCCAAGGTCGATTTTCACAGCGTGTTCATCGGCCTGCCCAAGCCCGGTCAGATCATCCCTCGTATCAGCGTCAAAGATATTGCCGTCAGGGTGCGCTCCGGCGACGCGTTCGCGCTCGAAGGCGCAGTCGAATATATAGACGGCGAAATTGAACCCGGCCTCCAGGCCAAAGGCTTCGCAGGCCGTGGCTCTCTCACGATACAAGGGCTGCCGACCTTCACCGCCGCCTTCACCTTCGTGCGCGTCAGCCGCGACGGCGGGCAAACATGGGTCAGGGCCTGGTTTCTATACGTGCAGGCGGGCAAGCTCAGCCTGCGCATTCCCGTCATCAACGTCTTCATACGCGAAGTCGGCCTCGGCTTCGGCTATCGCTACACGCTGGCCAGCATCAAGGCGGCGGACGAAATAGACGACCCGCGCAAGCTGCTTGCCGAACTCAAAAAGCTCTCGCGGACGCAGGGCGAGCTGGCGCGCCGCGATCAATGGCGCGTAGACCTCGAAGAGAGCGGGCAAGACCCGCGTTGGACATTTGTCGCGCGCGTCCTCATCGCGCAGAACTCTGCGGCGGCGGGCATGACGGATTGGAACTCGTCTACGGAAAAGGAACTGCCGTCGATCTTTCTTCTCGATGTCGTGCTGGCCTTGAGGAGCGACCTGACGTTTCTCATGACGGGCCGTGGGTGGATCAACACGAACTATAATGATTATCTGGAGAAGGAGAGCCTGCGCACGAGCCCGCTGTTGAGCGGCTTTATCCTGCTCTCGCCCCGGCGCAAACGCTTTCTCGCTAATCTCTCTTCTAATCCGGGTGCGGAGTTTGGCGACCACCCGCCGCTGCCTGGCTTCCTCAAAGATGCTATTCGCCAGAGCAGTTTTTCCGCCACGCTTCTCATCGAGCCGGGCTTGCTGCATTACGAACTGGGCTGGCCGAACATGCTGCGCTGGCGTGCAAAGCTCGGCCCGCTCGAAGCGGAGTTTCGCGGCGGCATGATCTTCCGCCTTTCCCGGCGCGAGCTGGTCATAGGCAACAGCTACATGGCTCGCGGCTCTCTTGAGCTGTCGGCCAAAGCGGGCGGCAGCGCCATCGGCGCGCGTCTGTCTGCGCTCGCGCAGGTCTCTTACGGCGCGCGCTACATAGGCGTCATAGGCTTTGAAGACCCGCGCGGACGCTCAGCCCTGTACGGCGCAGTCGGCCTGGAGATCAACGTCAGGTGCAGCATCGAATTCTGGCTGAGGATCAAGATCGGTTTCTTCAAGCTCAGTATCAATCTGAGTTTTAGCTTCTCGATTAATCTCACCGCCTTGCTGGAAGTCGGCATCACGGCGGGCGATCTGTTGGGTGCGCGTGGCACAGGGAGCGTCTCGCTCAGCATCATGGGTCGCGGCCTGCACTTCAAAGTCCACGTCGGAATCAACGAGGGAGCGGTTGACGCGGCTTTCAGGATCACACAGCAATACCTCAACATCGGCCTCGAAGCGACAGAGGTCGAACCCGTCCCCGGCTCTTCGCAGCGAGCGCTCAATGCTCAGCCGTCGCCAGCAAGCCCGCAGCCAGCTCCACCGCAACCATTATTAAGCCCGCCGCCAGGCGGGCCGCAACCACCTGCGCCCATCGGTGTGAACGACGGCGGCGTCCCTGCGGTGAGCGGCCCTGTGAACGCGACCCAACCACCCCCGGCAGAAACTGCTTCCCCCGCGGGTGAAACAGTTCTCGATGCAGAAAAAGTATTCGAGAGGCCGCGGGGCTACTCGATCTTCACCATCCCTCTGAGCGAGGAAAAACAGAATGGTGGCGCGGCAGGCGAGTATTATTTCATCCTGCTGCCGAGCGCCGACACGAACTGGAATGACGGCAAACAGGGCTTTCTGCCAGTCCCACCGAAAAAAGAAGACACTCCCGCTTTCGACTTCAAGTGGGAGGGATTGCCGAAGATCGGCTCAGAGCTTCAGAGATTCGAGCCGCTCGAAGGCGTCGGCGTTTGGAAGGAAACGACCGCTGCCTCCCTCGCGGAAAAGGGCTGGCGCGTCAAGTGGGATCATGAGTTGGCTTCGGGCCAAAGCGTCAAGCCCGAAGAGATCAAAGCCCCGTCCGGTGATTCTACGCTGGTGAGGCTCAGACATCTGGTGGCCAACGCTTTTATCACCGTCAGCCCGGAGAATTCGGAGAATGAATTCTTTGACGGCAGGCCCGCTGACGACCCGATGCTCCCGCCGATGGCAGGGGATGCGCTTGAAGACACGCGCATCCACAATCCTTCGGACGACGCTTTTGAGGCCGCTGTGCGCGGCGCTGCCGAGCAGTTCGAAGGCTCGCCCTATTTCAAGCACGATCCAAACTCCATTTATGAGCAGAAGCTCGGCGAAGCCTTCTCGCCGCAGACGACCGTTTATTCGGAGCACGGGTCGGTCGAAGGCCACGGCTCGCAATCGGAGAAGACCGAGCAGGCCATTCAGATGCGCAGCGTCATCATCAGCCAGATGGTCACTGACCTACAGCGTTATGTCGAACTCAAGAGAAGAGGGCTGCCAGACGAATCTGAAGAGGTTCGTAATCTGATTAAAGAGTCTGTGGGTTTCCAACTGGGCCTGGTCTTTAAGACCACGGGCGGCACGCCCGCCTGGTACGACGCAAACGGAGACGGTCTTCCACTTAGCGAACTGGGCACGATAACGCAGCGCAGCAGCCACGAGAAGCCCGACTCTGTTCACGAAAAAATCTTGGTCAAGCCTTTCAACCGCCTGGTCTATCACTTCCGCGAGAACGCGCCGCAGTTCCAGCGCGTCCGTCACTTCGTGGACGCGAACACGGTCGCCATCACTTGGGATTTAGTGTGGCGAGAGAGCGAGCTTGTACGCCCGTTCCAGAAGGACGACAAGGATGAACAGAAGCTACCGGAGCATCACTTGCAACACTATCTTGTGCGCCGCCGCGCGCTCGCGGGCGGAGAGCAGGAAGTGGAGTTCAGCGTCAAGCCTGTGGATGCTCTGAACCTGAACGTGGTCAGAGACCGGATGGTGATTTCCGATAAGACCGTCACGCTCGTAAACCAGCAGGACGACTTGCCCAACTTCAATGCCTTTAAGAACGGTCAGCTTGTCAAAGTCTCCGGCCAGACGCCCGCTAATAACGGCTTCAAAAAAGTCGTACAGGTTTCGCCCAAGCAACTCGTCTTTGAGGAATCGTTCGGGGCGGCGACGGATGACGTGATTACCATCTCCGCGCTCCAACTCCTAAAGTCGCGCTTTCAGTTCGTCGATCATTTCAACGACGAGACGGCGGAAGACCAGGCGCTTCTGCCCGAAAGAGGCAAGAGCTACATCTACACCATCACGCCCGTGGACATAACCGGAGCGCACAGCACGCGCCCGTTGACAATCCTTGCGACGCGGCTTCCCAACGAAGCGCCGCAAGTTCCGGCTGACGGTGAAATGATTGTGAAGTATCACCTGAGGCAGGATGATAAGGAGGATCACTTCAAGGGTGAAATAGGCCAGCCCAAACCGCTGCTTCCGTCGTGTCTGGTAGTGCAGTGGACTGAGCCGCCAGACCCGCCCGGCAAACCGCACGTCGTGATAAGGGAATACAGTCTGGTCTTTCGCAGGGAAGCGGTCTTCCCCGCAGGCTCTTACGGACACAACGCGGAGAGTCAGGGCAGTCGTGCCAGCGGATTGCCCACCAGCAACGCTCGCCGTCTGCGCACAGATATTGTTGTCCCCTTAAAAGTGCAGGGAACGTCTCGCATTCAGGTCTTCATTGATCCGAAGACCAAGCAGAAGAGATTTCACTACGAGATTTCAGTTGAGGAGTTGAAGAAATCTCAAAGCATTCTTTTTGAAAAAGAATGGCGTCCGGAAGCCTGGCGCGTCTTCTTCCAGACCCGTTCGGAAGGAAATATCTCTTCGGCGCTCACGCCCGTTCAAATCGTGCTACAGTTTTTTGCCGGTGCCGAGCCAATCTGTGAGCCCGTGGCGCAAGCACAAGCTTTCGAGGAGCGGCGACCAGGGTTGTTGGAGTGGATCGCCAGACCCGTCGTCTTCCGCATGATGCCTCCCGAAGACGAAAGGGTGGACGTTGATTTCGCCAGCGTGCCTATGCCGCAGCCGCCCACAAACGAAGACCCCCTCATAGGGCTGCTCAAGCTTGAGCCTCTGCCCGGCGAGAAGTTAAGCGCCCTCAAATTTATAGAGCATCCTGATCGTCTGCGCTGCCTGCGTTTCCATTGGAATCAAGGGCCTAGCCGCCGCCAGACGGAGCCCGTCAACCCCGTCGAACTGCACGCCGGATACCAGCTTTATGAATTTGATCTGGACTCGCATACAGCAGGGATTTTGGATAACCCGCCTGATGATTTCCTTACACACCTGCGGCACGCTCAGGACATGGAGATCATGTCAGCCGACGATCTCATGCTGACTCCGGCGAATACGCTGGTCGCAAACCAGTGGGAAGCCTGGTATCCAAGCACTGTACGCCGCCGCTGGCTGCGCCAGAATGCGCCCTCGCTCGTTAATACAGACCCGAAATTCTCGGAGGCGAAGCTTAATCCCTGGTACTCCTGGCGCGATTCCTACCTGCAATGGCCGGACGACGAAAGCATGTTTGTCCGCGATGGCGATGCGACGATTGAACGAAGCACTGTCGGGATGATGAATATCAACCTGGCGGCGCAGACCATCACTGCGTCTACCGGCAGCGGTTTTGTCGGATTCAAGCCCGGCCAATCCGTCAGAGTCACGGTCGTCGGCAATCCCGCTTCGTCGCACAACGGACTGAAGCGAATCAGCGGAACTGAGAACGCCGTTACCAAGACCGTTCTGACGTTCGTCCCCGGTTCGTTCAAAGAAGCGACTGAAGGCGCACTGCTCGTCGTCGAAGCCTTGACGGCTGACATACTGACTGCCGACAACCAACTCGTGCAGCCCGTCCAGATGGCGACCGGGATTATGAGCATTGATAAGGAAGCTCAGAGCGTCGCCATGACAAGCGACGGCGCGAAAAACTTCAGAGCCGGTCAGTACGTCAGGATTTCAGGCGCGCACAACGAGCGCAACAACGGTATCAAGAAGATCATAGAGGTCTCTGACGACAGGCACTTGAAGTTTGAAGCCAGCTCGTTTGTCGAGAGTGAGCCCATCATTGGAGATCGGAATTTTGATTCCGACCACGTCGCCCAGGGAATGATGGACATAGACGTTGAGCGGCAAACAATCACGTGCCCCACCGGCGGGCTGGAGATTTTCCAGCCGGGCCAATTCGTTCGCATCAGAGAAAAGGATAAAGCGGACAAACAGCCGATTCAGATTGCCAGCCAGGACGATGTCGGCAATACCGAGGAGGTCGTCACACGCACGACGCTCCGCTTCAAAGCAGGCTCTTTCAAACCCGAAGACCAGGGCGTTAAAGAGCGTACCCTGGACAACCTGACGCTCATCGTTGACGGCAGGCCGTTCGTCGGCATGCATCCGTTTCTGGCGCGGCTCGTCGAAGACCTGGGACGCATTCAGGATTTTAGTTTCGCCGATCTGGGAGACGCAGATGCCGCGAGCTTTAACAATCAGACGAAGGATTACACCGTTGACCTGAACCCCTCGCCATCGGCCCAGCCCGTGATCCTCGATGATCTCATTGCACAAACCACGACGCTGCAAGACCCATACGGGTGGAACATCCTCAAGCGCATGGGACTGGTGGTCGCCTTCACACTACGCGACGGGCGCACGGGCGAAGTGGTCGAACAAATGGAGACGCAGCAGGCTTTGCGCCTCCTGTTGAAACGTTACAAAAAAGACGGGCAGTTAGACGCGGAGCTTTCGCGGCATCTGTTCATCGAATACCTGTTCCAGCCCGCGAAAAGCTCGCGGCTCAAAGCGGAGTCCAAAGGCGAGTCGCCGGAAGTCAAAGACCTGCTGGCGCTCGTTCAGGTCAGTTTGCGACCGGCAACGAAGCAGGCATACCGCTACCGCATGCTTGAAATATCAGCTCCGCCTGCCCGCAAAGTAGAGGTTAGAGTGAATGCCCGTTGTACTGTCATAGACCTCGCACAACCTACTATCCAGAGTGCCCTTGAGCCGCCGATAAATGGAAAGGCAATTAAAGAGATCATTATCCCGTCTACGGGTAAGACGACCCTCCTGTTCCGCTCCGCCACGGACATCACGGTCACGTTAAAAGAGAAGGGGGAAGGCAATCTCGAAGAAGAGCAGCCGTTAGTGGCATTCAGCCCCTCCGACTGGCTGGCGACTTACTTTACGTCTCCGTCCGGTGGCTGGCCGCAGAAGTTACAGGACGCGGGCGACGTGACAGAGCAGTGGCAGCGGTTCAAGCGCTATCTGCTGCGACTGAATCCGCCGAACCCTGCCAGTCCGACCGACCCCAAGATAGAGTTTCCGACTGAGGAAGACAAAATCCCTAATCTGATGTCTTGGCTCAACCGTTTCTTTGAGGCTGGCGGAGACATTGCACAGCCTTCGACCTCAGTCGAAACAGGAAAAACCGACACGGGGCCCTGGCTGGCAACCGCTTACCCGCGTACCATGTCGCCCGTCGGCGTTCTACCAGACAACGCCGGTCGGCTGACCTACAATCACCTCATCGAAGACAAGTGGGCGCACGTTTACCGTTACTATTTCCTGCCACATGGTCGCTACGACCGTCTCTGGCAGTCATTGGCCCAGTCCGACATTATTTATCCTCCGCTGCTCACGAAAAAGCCGGAGCTTAAAATCTTCAACAAGCCCGCGAAGACCGAAGGCGGTCTGGATGTCGTGCTCGACCGCATACACAAGATCGCGCCGCCGCTGGTGTTGTTCTCC
>Ga0190273_10000197_pt1 | contig 28961 bp, 27 predicted proteins | sample Popmic504IS_FD_134513 | JGI IMG/M metagenome (GOLD analysis project Ga0190273, IMG submission 134513) | Populus adjacent soil microbial communities from riparian zone of Shoshone River, Wyoming, USA - 504 IS | ecosystem: Environmental > Terrestrial > Soil > Riparian zone > Trees stand | place... | reverse complement strand
GCGGTCGTTGAGCGCCGTCAGCACCTTGCCGTCGCGGCCGTACATGTCGGAATAGCTCATCGGCGGCCCGTCGCTGGTCGCGGCGACGGTGAAATAGACGATGTAGACCGGCACCGGCGCCGCGAGATTGGCCTGGACCGTCTTGCCGGAGGCGACGGTCTGGCCGACCTTCGCATGGTCCCATTCGGTGCCGTCGAGCAACGTCTCGGCGAAGCCGACCGCATCCTCGGTGCGGATGCAGCCGTGGCTGTAGGCGCGCGCCTGCTTGTTGAACAGATTCTTGGCGTTCGTGTCGTGAAGGTAGATGGCATAGGGATTGCCCATCACCAGCTTGACCCGGCCGAGCGCATTGGACGGCCCCGGCGGCTGACGCCAGCGCACGCCCTTGCCGTTGGGAACGGAGACATAGCCCTTCTTGCCGGCCACCGACGCGGCGATGCTCGACGGCACTTCCCACCACGGGTTGAAGATCGCACCGGTGATCACCGCGGAGAGCTGCGGGGTCGGGGTCTTGAGCGCTCCGGCGACGGCTCGGCGGCGGTTGAGGGTCTGGCCGTTCTCGACGAGGGCGACCGTGTAGGCGGGAACGTTGACGATCACATATTTGGAGCCGAGGTCGCGCGGCAGCCAGCGCCAGCGGTCGAGGTTGATCCGGATCCGGTCGCGGGTCTTGGCGTCGGTCGACGGCTCGTCGAGCAGGGCCTTGAGCGCCGCATATTGGGGATGGGTCGGAAGCAGGCCGTCGAGGGTCTCGGCGACGTCGCCCTTGACCGCCCGGTCGAGCAAAGCCTGCTGGTCGTAGACGTTCCAGCTGTCGTCCTTGACGTGCCAGTCGATCCGGCTGTCGCCGCGGACGTGGCCGAACATGAGGTCGCCCGCGAGCTTGAGGAAGGTCGTGGTGGCGACCCCGTCGAGCAGGTCGCTTTTGGTCTCGATCGCGTCGCGAAGCGCGGACGGATTGTAGTCGGCCGGGTCGAGCCCTTCCTCTTCGGCCCGCTCGACATAGGCGAGCAGGGCCTCGGCGTCCTTGCGCGACCAGTCGGCGGCGAGCGGCGGGGCGACCGGCGGGGCCGGGGTGACGATCGGAGGAGCGACCGGCGCGGGCGCGTTCTGGGCGGCCGCGGGCGCGAGGGCTGCGGGCAGGGCGGCCCCGAGCGCGAGGAGGGCGAGTAAGCTGCGGCTGTACATGGTCTATCCCCGTGGATGGCGGCCGCGAAAAAGCTCCGCGTGGCAGTCCGTCATTATCCTGGGATAACCTATTAAAGCTCGCTGAACGGCCCCGCAAGGGCCGGGCAAGCCGTGGAAAGAAAAAGGGAAACGGCCCGGCGCGGGACCGGGGCCGTTCCACCTTTTCAACCGCTTAGACGCGATCGCCCGCGGTGTCGCGATTGACCCAGCCGAAATAGGCGGCGACGAGGGCGAGCAGCGCGTGCAGCCAGACGTCGTTGCCGTAGATCGGGATGAACCCGAAGGTCGTGCGCGTCGGCTCGAGCAGGCCGAGGATGGTGAGCAGCCCGTAGACCACCGCGACGACCCGGAAATAGGAGCGCGAGCCGCTATAGCTCTTGTAGGCGAGGATGCCCCAGATTCCGAAGATGATGTGGACGATGTTGTGAAGCAGGTTGACCGGGAACAGGCCGAGCTCGTGCCCGTAGCCTTGAGTCATGGTCAGGCCCGGATCGGGTACTCCCGGCTGCAATATGCCGGGGATGAAGCCGCCGGCGCCGATGACGAGAAAGACGATTCCGAAAATGAGCGCGAAAGTTCGCGTGTTCATGATCCAACTCCCCTGCGTTTTTTGTGTTTTTACGCTTACTGTGTGACTCTTAGCGTAATAACGGCTCCGTAACCAGCCGGGTTCCAGTGATGGCCCAGGTCGTTCGCCCATCGGTTCCGGCACCCCTGAAATTGGCCGTCTCCCACTGTACGCCGCGGGCGATTGCGGTTAGCTGGACGGGCGCCGCCGCACCCATCCGCTCCTCGCGAGCCGAATAGGAGCTTCGCCATTTCGGCCGTGATCGGCGACAGCCTGCCCCGATGAGCCTGTCCAGGAACGCCACCTACAACGCGATCGGCAACGTCATGCTGACGGTTCTGGCCGTGGTGACGGTGCCGCTGTACCTGCACATCGTCGGGATCGAGCGCTACGGCCTGCTGGCACTGTGCTGGGTGTTCCTGTCCTATTCCTCGTTCATGGATTTCGGCCTCGGCCCGGCCGTCGCCCGCGAGATCGCCAGGAGCCGCGACGGCGAGGAGAACCTGGCCGCCGAGGCGCTGTGGACGGCGATCTGGCTCAGCCTCGCCATCAGCCTGGTCGCGGCGGCGGCCGTCTACGCCATCGGAACCTTCTATTTCGGCAAGATGGCGAAGGTCGCGCCTGCCTTTCGAAGCGAGGTCGCCGCGGCCGTCCCGCTGATGGCCGCGATGGTGCCGGGAGTGATGCTCAGCGGAGTCCTCGCCAGCGCGCTGCAGGGCCGGGAGCGCTTTCTCGCCTTCAACGTCGCCACGGTGCTTGGCAATGTCTTGCTCGGCGTGCTGCCGCTGATCGTGGCCTATTTCTGGTCGCCCGCCGTCCCGGTGCTTCTCGCCGCGTCGCTGGCGGCGAGGCTGGTGCCCCTGCCCTGGCTGTTCCAGGTCTGCTCCCGGGCGGTGCCGCTGAACGGCGTGAGGCGGCCCTCGGCGGCCGCGGCGAGGCGCCTGCTCGGCTTCGGCGGCTGGATTTCGCTCACGGCCATGGCCGGAGTGGTGCTCGGCACCGCCGCCCGGCTGGCCGTCGGCGGCACTCTGGGCGCGGCGGCGGTGTCGATCTACACGATAGCGTTCAACCTCGTGTCGCGGGTGGCCATCGTCGCGAACAGCGTCGGGGCGGCCCTCTTCCCCCGCTTCGCCTATCTCGAAAAAGGCGACCGGGACGAGCTGGTCCTCCATGGCCTCCAGACGATCGCCGCGATCGTCACCCCGCTCCTGATCGGGGCCGTCATGCTGGTGGATCCGTTCTTCGCCGTCTGGATCGGCCCGGAGCTCACCGAGGCCGCGCTCCCCGTGGCCTATTTGGTCGTGATCGGCTTCTGGTTCTACTGCATCGGCAGTCCGGCGCAGTCGTTGCTGCAGGCGTCCGGAAGGCCGGACCTGGTCTCGAAGGTGATGGTTGCCGAAGTCCTCCCCTTCGTCGGCGCAACCCTTCTCGCCCTCTCCCTGTTCGGCCTGCCCGGCGGCGCCCTGGTCTTCACTCTGCGCTCGGTCTGCGAGACGGTCGCCTTTCTCCTCCTCGCCCGGATCCCGTGGCCGGCCCTCAGGTCGCTTCTGCTACCCGCCGGGCTCACGCTTGCGGCCGCCGTCGCCGCGGGCTTCATGGAGGGACTAGGCGAATATCTGATCCTGCTCGTTTTGCTGGCCGCCGCAACGATGTGGAGCGCGGTTCACGCTCCCCGGGCGGTGCTCGATCGGCTCGCCCGGCTCGGCCGATTCGTCCCCGGCGGTCGGGTCGGCTAGGCCGCCTGCACGGCCGCCCCGACGGCGGCGGCAAAGCGCGTGCCCGCTCCGGATTCGTAGCCGAGGTAGAGATCGGGCTCGATCAGCTCGAGCTCGATCAGTTGCGGACCGCCGTCGAGGCCGCGAACCAAGTCTATCCGGGCATAGAGGAGCGGCTCGTCCACCGCCGCCAGGACCCGCTCCGCCGCCTCGTGCTCCGCGGCGTCCGGCCGGTGAGCCGCGATGATCCCGTCGAACTCCGGCTGAACCCGGAAGTCGCCCGGTTGCGGCCGCTTCGAGATGGCATGGCTGAAGGCGCCGCCGAGGAAGATCATCGACACTTCGCCCGACCGCTCGATCTCGGGCAGATAGGGCTGGACCATCGCCGCCCCTTCCGGCCCGCCCTCGAGCGGAGCGCCCGGCGACCAGCGGATCGTCTGCCAGGCGGTGGAGGAGATTCGCGGCTTGGCGACCAGACGATCCGTCCCAAAGGCGCTCGCCGCCTCTTCAAGCCGAGCCTCGCTCAACTGGGTGTAATGGCGGGTGGGAACCACCGGCGCCCCGAGCTCGGCCAGCCGTTCGAGGTAGATCTTGTCAGCGTTCCAGCGCAGCGCCGACGCCGGATTCCGAAGCCGGACCCCCTCCCTTTCCCAGCGGTCCACCGCCTCGTCCCATTGCCGCGGCGCGAAGGGATAGCCCCAGACGAGCAGCGGCAGGACGAGGTCGAAATCGGCGAGGTCGGAGGCATTGGCCCAGTCGCGCGCCTCGACCTCGAGCCCGGCGTCCCGCAACGGCGCCGAATTGCGCTCGAGCACGTCCGGCCAGCGGGTCACGAAGCCCTCGCTGCCCCGGTCCGGCGTGAGGATCGCGACCCGCCCCCTCATGGCATGTTGAAGTTGATGCCCTGCGCCAGCGGCAGCTCGCGGCTGTAGTTGATCGTGTTGGTCGCCCTGCGCATGTAGTTGCGCCAGGAGTCCGAGCCGCTCTCGCGGCCGCCGCCCGTCTCCTTCTCGCCGCCGAACGCTCCGCCGATCTCGGCGCCCGACGGGCCGATGTTGACGTTGACGATGCCGCAATCGGAGCCCGCGGCGGAAAGGAAGGTCTCCGCCTCGCGGATGTCGTTGGTGAAGATGGACGAGGCGAGCCCCTGCGGCGCTTCGTTGTGCGCGGCGATCGCCTCGTCGAGCGAGCCGTAGCGCATGACGTAGAGGATCGGGGCGAACGTCTCGGTCAGGGTGATCGGCGTCTGGCCCGGCATCTCGACGAGGGCCGGGCGGACGTAGAGCCCCTCGATGCGCTCGCCGCCCTGGACGGCGCCGCCTTCCGCCCGGGCCCGCTCCAGCGCCGCCTGCATCGAGTCGACCGCCGCCTCGTCGATCAGCGGACCGACCAAAATCCCTTCCTCGAGCGGATTGCCGACCGGCACGCTCGCCCAGATCTGCTTCAGCCGGGGCAGAAGGGTGTCGTATACATTCTCGTTGACGAACAGCCGCCTGAGCGTCGTGCAGCGCTGCCCCGCCGTTCCGGCCGCCGCGAAGGCGATCGCCCGCTCGGCCAACGCGAGGTCGGCCGAGGGCGCTACCACCATGCCGTTGTTTCCGCCGAGCTCGAGCAAGGTGCGCCCGAAGCGCGCTGCGACCCGCGGCGCCACCGCCCGGCCCATGGCGGTCGATCCCGTCGCGGAGAGGAGCGCGACCCGCGGGTCGTCGACCAGGGCCTCGCCCGTCTCGCGCCCACCCTGGACCAGCTGGCTCAGCCCGGCCGGCGCCTCGCCGAACCTTGCCGCCGCCCGCTCGAACAGGGCTTGCACGGCGACCGCGGCCAGCGGCGTCTTCTCCGATGGTTTCCACACCACCGAATCCCCGCAAACGAAGGCAAGGCACGCATTCCACGCCCATACCGCCACCGGGAAGTTGAACGCCGAGATCACCCCGACCACTCCGAGCGGATGCCATGTCTCCATCATCCTATGCCCCGGCCGCTCGGTGGCGATGGTGAGGCCGTAAAGCTGGCGCGACAGGCCGACCGCGAAGTCGCAAATGTCGATCATCTCCTGGACCTCGCCCAGCCCCTCCTGGACGATCTTGCCGGCCTCGAGGCTGACCAGCCGCCCGAGCGCCTCCTTCTCCTGCCGAAGCCCCTCCCCGAACAGTCGGACGAGCTCGCCGCGGCGGGGCGGCGGGACGGTCCGCCAGGCGAGGAAGGCTTGTTGGGCGCGGCCGACGGCGGCGGCGACGTCGGCCGGTGAGGCGGTGGGGACGGAGCCGATGACGCGGCCGTCGGTGGGGGAACGGGATTCGAGGTCGCCTTGCGGCGGCGGGATTTTGAGACGCTCGAACAGAGCTCGGGTTTCGTCGGTGGAATTGAAGATCATCGGAGCTTCATTGCGAGGAGGATCGCGCCGAAGCAACCCCGTCGCCCCAGCGAAGGCTGGGGCCCCAGCGGATGAAAAGCGCCGAGTCCTTCACCCCTGGGGTCCCAGCCTTCGCTGGGACGACGACTAGGCGAACCGCGACCTTGCCTTCGCCATCCGCTCGACCCCCGCCGCCAGCGTCTCGACCTTCTTGGCGAAGCACAGCCGCACCACGCTGGTCACAGGATCCTCGGCATAAAAAGCCGACAAGGGAATTGCCGCCACCCCCGACTCGCGCACGGCCCGCTCGCAGAAGGTGACGTCGTCCACGTCGATCCCCGAAGCCGGCAAATCGACTCCCACGAAATAAGTCCCCTCCGCCGGGAGCGTCTCGAACCCGGCCTCCCGAAGCCCCGAAACCAGTCCGTCCCGAGCCTCCGCGAAATCTCTACGCATCCCGGCGAACCAGCCGGTCTCCTTGCCCAACCCATAGGCCACCGCGGCCTGCAGGTTCGGCGCGGTGGCGAAGGTGAGGAACTGGTGCGCCTTCGAGATCGGCCCCGCCAGGGCCGGCGGAGCGACGACCCAGCCGACCTTCCAGCCGGTCAGCGAGAAGATCTTGCCGGCCGAGCCCACCTTCACCGTCCGCTCGGCCATCCCCGGAAAGCCGGCCAGCGGCAGATGCCCGAGCCCGTCGAACACGACATGCTCCCAGACCTCGTCGGTCAGGACGATCGAATCGTGCCGGACGCAGGCCTCGGCGAGCAGCCCGAGCTCGTCCCGCGCGAACACCCGCGACGAGGGGTTGTGGGGGTTGTTGAAGACGACGAGCTTCGTCTTCGCGGTGAAGGCGGCGGCAAGCGCCTCTTCGCCGATCCTCCAATCCGGCGGAGTCAGCCGGACGAAGCGCGGCACTCCGCCGGCGCGAAGCACCAGCGGCAGATAGGCGTCGTAGAGCGGCTGGAAGAGCAGGACCTCGTCGCCCGGCTCGATCAGCGCCATCAGCGACGCCGCCAGCGCCTCGGTCGCGCCGGAAGTGACGACGACGGAGTCGGGATCGGTCTCGATCCCCTGATGAGCGCGATAATGGTCGGCGACGGCTCGGCGAAGCTCGGGCAGGCCCGGCATCGGCGCATATTGATTGGAGCCGGCGATCAATTCCTCCGCCGCCCTCGCGACGACGTCGTCTGGCCAGCCGAAATCGGGGAAGCCCTGGCCGAGGTTCACGGCGCCATGCTGGACAGCGAGCGCCGACATGCGCGTGAAGATCGTCGTGGGAAGATTGGTGAAGAGTGGATTCATGGGCGAGCGTCTAATCCTTCCAGTCGCTCAGTGCGATGGCAGGTCGCGTTGCCCGGAGCCCGACGACCCGGCAGCCCAGACAGCATGACGGAGGGGCGAAGGTCATCGCATGAGCCGACGGACGCCTCACCGGCCATCGCGAAAGGCTTCCCCGGAGATCAACTCAGACCAATTGACGATTCTCATCAGACCGAACCCGTGAGATCGATCGAGGAAGGGCACCTCCTCGTCCGGATCCATCAGCAGGTTTACCTTGGCGCCGCTCGGCAGAACCCTCCCAGTGACTAGATGGCCACTGGGCAGAAGGATAACGCCGGCGTCGTGCTCGCCGCGTTGACGCATTTCGGCAATACCTTGCTGCAGCCATGGCCAATCCACCGTCGAGAAGCTAATGGGCGCATGGCGATGAAACACCGTTTCTAAAACGGATTCGGACGCTTCCAGACAGCAGTTCCAAGCATCCAGCAATTGCGTCGCTTGAATGTCAGCGAGCCTCGCGAGCGCAAACTTCTTGCGTAATCCCAACATGCTTCGCAATTGGCGAAAGTGGATCGGCTGGTCGCCCCACAGGCCGCCCTCGGCTTCGAGCTGTTTGTAAAGGCTGAGAACCAGCCCGATAGCGCAGCGCAGATCGTTTTCTATCGCTCGGATCCACCCTTCTGGAATGGGCTCACCTCCTAGGCCCTGTTTTCTCTCGTCGAATATGAGGCAGCCATTCATTCCGATGCTGAAGAACAGTCGGTGAGAAGGAGAATCCTGAAAAAATTCGCTTAGGATCCAGGCCAAGGCACGTGAACTTTCGTCTTCGTCATCGACCAAGGGATCTTCGTAAAATTTGAAAGGCGAGTCGGGCGGCGACACATTTTGTGCGGCATCAGCCAGCAGGCGCATCTCGTCCAACGCCGTCATGAGCTCGATCCGATTCCAGATGAAGCGGCAACGAAGCCCGGGATGATCGCGACGACGGATGTTCATCCGAAACGTCCGGTCCAGGCCGAACAGCAGGCCGAGCCGGAAAGCATCGGAACAACGCACCTCCCCCTCGAAAAAAATCTCCGGCTTAGTGAAACTTTGAATAAGAGGGAGCCCAACCCTTGGGTCTCGCCAGTCGCTCAGTCCGTTCTGGAGGGTGCCTCGACGATGGGTGCGCACAGCCGGATTCATGACATAGGAACGCGCATAATCTCCAAGAACACCCCAAAACTCGCAGAGCAGGGGGATGGCTCTCCGGCGAAGCGTATGGCGGTCGCCTTCCCAGCTGCTAAATCCTTCCAGGCTCGGGTCGGCTACCTCGTTCAAGAGAGGATAGGCGACGGTTGCGGCCGCCATCAAAGCTTCGGAATGTCCGGCCGGAGCGTGCTCGCGCACATATTTGTCGAGGCTGGCGACGAGGCGCCCGTCGTCCGTGCCGATAGTCCCCCGGAGCCGGCTGGCCTGATAGAATGCAAAGGGCGACACGCCGCATACGGTGATATTGTAATCCGTGAGCGAAGCAGGGTGATGGTCGCGCCACAACAAGGCGAATCCATGACTGCCGAGGCGATCTCCTTCCCGCGCGATGACCTCCAAGGCCGTCCAGATTCGAGAATCCAGTTGATCGCCTTCGTCAGCCCGGTCCAACTTCTCGAGCTCGGATTCAGCCGTCTCCTCCTCCCTGCCTTCGCTCCGAGCTTCCGCGACCGCAACGTCATAGGCGTTTTTGTTATAGAGGCAGACGGTCACGCACGGCATCGCTTCCGGTGGGAAATATACAGAGCCGGTGACCTTCCACGCCACCGGTATATGTGTCTCAAGGCGAAGCTCATTGCCCTTTAACGATGGGATTAGGCAGAGTATCTTTCGATTGGACCAAGCGATGGCGGACGAAACCGCATGATCCATGAGTGTTGTCCACTCGGGGGAGACCAGAACGAAATTAAAGTCGTAATTGCTAAGCAGCGGAAGATGATTTTTGATTTCCTGCTCGTAGGCCAGCAACTCGGTCAAAGCCTGACGTCCGGTTTGGCCAGATTTTTTGAGCTCAAACAGCACGACGCTTTCAAGCTCTTGGTTGATGCAAGCAAGGTCCGGACGTAAGCTCTCCTCGCGAGTGATAGAAATGTCTTTGTCACCGGACAGCAGGGTAAGCAGATGCAGCGATTTGAGCACTTGCGCGCCTGCTTTGAGCGCCGATTGTCGAGATAAATGATCAATTGAGAATTGAGGAAATTGCAAAGATGAACGCTCGGCGCTAAGCGCAGCAATATCTGCAGAATCGTCTATTAGGCTGAACAAATTATTTTTTAGAACAGCCTTTTCCATCAACAACTGAATTTGCTTTTCAGAAGTGAACTTTCTTTTAGCCAACGCTGAACTCCCGTTGAACCTGCAGCCACCATCCCTGTTGCCCTTAACTGCTTTTAGCTAAGTTGTGACGCGATGATCGGAGTCGACCAATGAGCGCTTCCGCGGCCGCCGGGTTCCGCGCCTTGGCTCCCGAGATGAAGAAGACATAGGTCTCCCTCGCCCGGGGCGGCGGAGTTTCGGCGACGTACGGAAAGCCGTCCGGACTCTCGCCCCGCGCCCAGCTCCTCGCCACCTCCGCCCAGCGATCGAGCGCGGTGGACGTATAGCCCGTCGCCGCCTCCGCCCGGCTCCGTTGCAGCCTCGCATAAGCGAAGTCGCCGGACAAATCGGCGATGCAGGGGAATTCCTCGGAATCGGCAAAGGCGATCGCCACCCCGGCGGCCCGGGCCATCGCCACGAAGGCGGGATCGCGGAAGCTTTCGTGGCGGGGTTCCACGACGTGCCGCAGCTTCACTCCGGCCACCTTGCACGGAAGCAGCCCCAGGAAGGCCCGGAAGTCGTCCGGCTCGAACCTCTTGGTCGCCATGAACTGCCACAGGATCGGGCCGAGCTTGTCGCCCAGCTCCGCCAGCCCCTGCCCGCAAAAGCGATGCACCGCCTCGCCAGCCTCGCCGAGCACCTTGCGGTTCGAGCAGAAGCGCGAGCCCTTGAGGGCGAAGCGGAAGCCCTCCGGCACCGCTTTCGCCCAGCGCTCGAACAGCTCGGGCTTCTGGAGCTTGTAATAGGTCGCATTGACCTCGACCGCGGTCAGCCTCGCCGCCATATGCTCGAGCTGCCTCGCGCTCGGCAGCTTCGGCGGATAATAGGACTCGCGCCACGGTTCGTAATCCCAGCCGCCGACCCCGACTCGGATCGGGCCCTGGGTCACAGCTTCATGGCCTCGGGGTTCCGCACATCTCCGCACATATCGGCACGCCGCACCCAGGGCCAGCCGTCCGCACCCCGCCGATTGTGCCGAAAATTGGCTGTACTGCTGGTGGCGGAATGCGGCCGGGCGGCCCTAATCTGCAGGCAATTGAAGCGGGAGCGGGACTATGGCGACAGTCACGTCATTCGGAACCCGGCGCACGGCGCACGGCGACTCACCGAAGCTGGCCTTGTCCCCGTCGCGCGGCGCGATCGGCGCCGTCCTGTTCCTGCTGGTCGCTTTCTTTCTGCTTGCCGCGGGGGCGGTATCCGGCGCGTTCATCCTCGACCCGTCGATAGGCTCGGCGCAAGGCTGAGCCTCTGCTAGAAGGGGCGCGTGAAGCGCCTCGCCGTCCTCGCCTGCCTACTCCTCCTGGCCGCCTGCGGGAGCGGCCCCGAGCCGGTCACCAGCGGACCGCGCCTGCACGCCGAGCTGGCCGCACGCTTCCGCGACTCCGACACTCCGGGGCGCGGAGCCGACTTCAGCCCCGACGGCCGCCTGCTGGCGACGACCAGCGCTTCCGGGTCGGTCGTGCTTCGGCATATGGCCGACCTGAAGATCGTGCGTCGGCTCGACCATCCGGGCGGAGCCACCGCCGTCGCCTTCGCGCCCGACGGCAAAAGGCTTGCGACCGCCGGCTATGACGGGATGATTCGATTGTGGGAGACGGCCGGCGGCCGGCCGGCCGGCGCGCTCGAGGAGGCGCGCGGGACCCTCTGGAGCCTCGACTTCTCGCCCGACGGCAGCCGGCTGGCGGCGGCGGGCGAGGACGGCATCGCCCGCCTCTGGAGCCCCGACGGCAGGGTCGTCGCAAGGCTGGCGGGGCACGATCGCAACGTCTGGGAGGTCCGCTTCAGCGCCGACGGCCGCCGTGTCGCCAGCGGCAGCTTCGACGCGACCGCCCGGCTGTGGGACTCGGCGACCGGGAAAGCGCTGGCGACGCTCACCGAGCATCGGCAAGCGGTCGTCGGCCTCGCCTGGAGTCCGGACGGAAACTGGCTCGCCACCGGCGGTGACGATTCCACCATCATCCTTCGCCGAGCTTCGGACGGCAAGCCGTTGCGCCGGCTCGAGGTCGGCAACCATGCCTATAAGCTCGCCTTCAGCCCCGACAGCCGCTGGCTCGCCAATGCCGGCCGGGCCCGCGGCGGCCTCGGCACCCTGTGGCACGGGATGACCGGCGCCGGCGGCGACGGCGAGCCGCTCCGGCTCTGGCGGGTGGCGGACGGGGCCCTGGTCCAGGCGCTGAACCTGCCCGAGGACGTCATGCATATCGACTTCAGCCCCGACGGCCGCTGGCTGGTCGCCTCGGCCGACGACGGCACGATCACCCTCTGGAGGCTCCGGGTTGGCACAAGTTGAGGCGTTGATCTAAGCTGATCCCGGGAGGGAAGCCCGATGCAGGAAACCTTGAGCGACACCCTGGCGATCGTGCTGGCCTGCATGGTCATCACCGCCTTCGCCGGGGCACTCGTCGTCTTCCGCCCCTCGGCGCGCCGGAGGCGGCGGCACAAGCGGCATTCAACCCGGTCGAGGATCGACCTGTTCAAGCCCGCCCACTCGGAGCCGGTCGCCGGACCCGATGCATAAAACACAGGTTATTGCATAATTATGCAGTAACGGGCATGGCCGGCGACCCATGATTCGCGTAGCCATATTTGGAGCCTCGGGCTTCGTCGGTGCCGAGCTGTTGAGGCTATGTGCCCAGCACCCCCAGCTGCGCCCGGCGAAATTGTTCGGGGCCAGCCAGGCGGGGCAGGCGCTCGCCGACGTCCACCCCCATCTGGCGCTGGCCTACCCCGATGCGCAGGTGAATAGTTATGCAACGCAGGCCTTGGACGACGTCGATCTGGTCTTCGCCGCCCTCCCCCATGGCCACTCCCAGGCGATCGCGCCCGCAATCATCGCCCGCGGCCTCCCGTTCGTCGATCTCGGCGCCGATTTCCGTCTCGATTCCGCCGAGGATTATGCGCGTTGGTACCGGGAGCCGCACCGCGCTCCGGACCTTCTCGATCGGTTCGTCTACGGTATTCCGGAGCTTCACCGAGCAGCCATCTCCGGTTCGGCCACGGTGGCTGCGGCCGGATGCTATGCCACGGCGGCGATCCTCGCCCTGCGCCCGCTGATGGCTCTGGTCGAGCCCGGGAGCGTCGTCGTCGACGCCGCTTCCGGGGTGAGCGGTGCCGGCAAGGCGCTCAAGGAGGAGACTCATTTCAACAGCGTCGACGAAAGCCTCTCCGCCTACGGCCTGCTCACCCACCGCCACACCGCGGAGATGGAGATGGCGCTCGGCGGGAAGGTGCTTTTCACTCCCCATCTCGCGCCGATGAACCGGGGCATCCTCGCCACCTGCCACGCCGTCGCCAGGGGACCCTGCGACCCGCTCGAGGCGCTCCGCGAAGCCTATGCCGGCGAACCCTTCATCCACGTCTCGGAGCGCCCGCCGCAGACGAAATGGACCCTGGGCTCCAACGCCGTCCACCTCACCGCCCGCTACGACGAGCGCACCGGCCGGGTGCTTGCCATCGCCGCGCTCGACAATCTGGTCAAAGGCGCCGCCGGCCAGATGATCCAGTGCGCCAATCTGATGCTCGGCCTCGACGAGACGGCCGGCCTGCCGGTCGCGGGAGTCTATCCATGAGCATCACCTCCGCGAGAGGCTTCGTCGCCGCCGGCTGCCATGCCGGGATCAAGCGCCGCCGCTTCGACATGGCTCTGCTCGCCACCGAGGACCGCAGGCCGGTCGCGGCGGCGGCGGTGTTCACCCAGAACAAGTTCGTCGCCCCGCCCGTCGTCCTCTGCCGCCGCCGCCTCGCCGAGAATGGCGGCCGGGCCTCGGCGATCATCGTCAACAGCGGCAACGCCAATGCCGGCACCGGCGCGGCCGGCCTCGCCGACGCCGAGGCGATGGCGGCGGCGGCTGCGGCGGCGCTCGGCGTGGCCCAGGAGGAGGTGCTGGTCTGCTCGACCGGAATCATCGGCACGCCGCTGCCGATGGACGTCATCCTGAGCGCCACGCCCAAGATCGCCAGGAAGCTGTCGGTCGGCGGCGCTCACGACGCGGCGCGCGGAATCCTCACCACCGACCACAAGGCCAAGGAAGTGCTGGTCGAAGGCTCGACCTTTACCCTGGGCGGAATGGCCAAGGGCTGCGGGATGATCGCCCCCAACATGGCGACGATGCTCGCTTTCCTGACCACCGACGCCGACGTCTCGGCCGAGGAGATGAGGAAGATCCTGAGCGACGCCTCGGACAGGACCTTCAACACCCTGAACGTCGACGGCGCCACATCGACCAACGACACGGCGATGCTGCTCGCCTCGGCCCGCCGCGGCCGGCCCGACATGGGCGAGTTCGCCGACGCGGTGCACAAAGCCTGCGAGGACCTCACCCTGCAGATGGCGCGCGACGCCGAGGGGATGACCAAGATGGTCGCGCTCATGGTGACGGGCGCCGCCTCCGACGAGGAAGCCCGGATCGCGGCCAAGAGGATCGCCGAGAACAATCTCGTCAAGTGCAGCTGGTACGGCGGCGATCCTTATTGGGGCCGGCTTCTGGCCGCGGCGGGATCGGCCGGGATCGCCTTCGAGCCGGAGAAGGCGACCGTCGCTTATGGCGGCACCATCGTGTCGAGGGCCGGCACCAATAGCGAGCACGATGCCGACGCGGTGGCCGCGCATATGAAAGGCGAGCGGATCGAGATCGAGGTGGCGCTCGGCCTCGGCAAGGGCCGGGCGCAGGTGATCGGGATCGACCTCGGCCCCGGCTACATCAAAGAGAATTCGAGGACGTCATGAGGAACTTCACCGTCGTCGCAGCGAAGGCTGAGACCTCAGCGGGTGAAAGGCACCTGCATTCTTCACCCCCTGCGGCCCCAGCCTGCGCTGGGGCGACGAGGCTGTCATGAGGTCCCCCAGCGAAACCGCTTCCATCCTCGTCCAGGCTTTGCCCTACATCCAGCGCTTCCACGGCCGCTCGGTGGTGGTGAAGCTGGGCGGGGCGGCGATCGACAAGGCGCTCGACCGGGCGCTGGCCCAGGACGTCCTGCTGCTCAGAAGCGTCGGCGTGCGCTGCGTCCTCGTCCATGGCGGCGGGCCGCAGGTCGATGCGATGATGCGGCGCGTCGGCAAGGAGCCGGAGTTCCGCGACGGCCTCCGGGTGACCGACGCCGAGACCCTCGAGATCGTCCGGATGGTCCTCGTCGGCAAGATCAACCGCGACCTCGTCGGCACGATAAACCGCGAGGCGCTCGAGGAGCCGGTCGCGGTCGGGGTCTCGGGGGAGGATGCGGGCCTGCTCACCGTGACTCCCGGCGAATCGTCAATGGGCTTCGTCGGCGACGTCAGCCGCGTCCGCGCCTCGGTGCTGGAGCGGCTGCTCGACGAGGGGCTGAGCCCGGTCGTCTCGACGATCGGCGCCGACGAGACCGGCCAGCCCTTCAACGTCAATGCCGACGAGGCGGCCCGGGCGATCGCGGTGGCGATGGCGGCGGAGAAGATCGTCTATCTGACCGCTGCGCCCGGGCTGCTCGAGGACGTGAACGACGAGACCAGCCTGGTGCCGCGCCTGACCTCGGCCGAGCTTCGCGGACGGATCGAGCACGACAGCGTCAGCGCCGGCATGATCCCGAAGCTGCGCGCGTGCGCCGACGCCGTGGACGCCGGAGTCGGCACGGCGCACATCATCGACGGCCGGGTGCCGCACGCACTGCTGATCGAGCTCCTCACCGACGAAGGGATCGGGACCATGGTCAAGCGGGAGAAGAGCTGGTGACCTACCTCCTCACTATCGCCGATCTCGGCCGCGAAGGGCTAAGCGAGATCCTTGCCCTGTCCGAGCTTCCCGATCTCGGCCTGCCGCTCGCGGGCAAGGGGGTGGCTCTGGTGTTCCAGAAGCCTTCCGCCCGGACCCGCAATTCGATGGAGGTCGCCACCGTCCAGCTCGGCGGCCATCCGGTCTACATCCAGAAGGAGGAGGTCGGCCTCGGCAGCCGCGAGAGCGCCGAGGACGTCGCCCGGACGCTCGCCTGCTTCCACAGCGTGATCGCGGCCCGGGTGATGGACCATAAGGACCTCGAGGCGATGGCCGCGGCGACCGACAAGCCTCTGCTCAACATGCTGTCCGACCGCGCCCATCCGCTTCAGGCGCTGGCCGACCTGCTGACCGTGAGGCAGCTGCTCGGCCGGCTGGAGGGCGCCCGCATCGCTTATGTCGGCGACGGCGACAACAATGTCTGCCGCTCGCTCGCCGAGGCCTGCTCGCTGCTCGGCCTGGAGCTCCGGATCGCAAGCCCGGAAGGCTATGGCCTGGACGAGGCCTATGAGAATGTCACCCAGCTCGCCGACCCGGCCGAGGCGGTAGAGGGCGCCGACATCGTCTATACCGACGTCTGGGTATCGATGGGACAGGATGAGGAGGCGGAGGCGCGGGCGGCGGCCTTCGCCGCCTATCGTGTGGACGAGGCGCTGATGGGCCGCTGCCCGGACGCCCGCTTCCTCCACTGCCTCCCCGCCCGCCGCGGCGAGGAGGTGAGCGCCGGGGTGATCGACGGCCCGCGGAGCGCGGTCTGGCTCCAGGTGGAGAACCGGATGCACACGGCCCGCGGGGCGCTGGCGTGGCTGATGGGGGTGAGGTCGTGAGGGGGCACGTCGCCGCTCCTCCCCGGAACGGGGAGGGGGACCGCGCGCGAAGCGCGTGGTGGAGGGGGCCCACGGCAGATGCGGCTCCAAGGCGGGCCCCCTCCACCATGCTTCGCATGGTCCCCCTCCCCGTTCCGGGGAGGAGCAGGATATGACCGACGCCCGCACCCGCCGGCAGAAGGCGATCGCCGACCTCATCCGTTCCGAGCCGCTCGCAAGCCAGGAGGAGGTGACGGCCCGGCTCGGGGCGATCGGCTTTTCGGTCACCCAGGCGACGGTGTCGCGCGACCTCGATCAGATGGGCGCGGTCAAGGTCAAGCGCGGCGGCTCGCTGAGCTATGCCCTGCCCGACCAGCTCGGCGGCAACGACTGGGCGGCGGCGCGGCTGCAGCGGATCCTCCAGGAATGGGTGCTGTCGATCGAGGCGGCCGGCAATCTGCTCGTCATGAAGACCCCGCCCGGCTCGGCGCATCTGGTCGGGCTTGCGCTCGACCAGGCCAAGCTCGACGAGATCGCCGGCACGATCTGCGGCGACGACACCTTGTTCATCGCCCTCAGGGACGGGATCGAGGCGGGGAGCGTGGCCAACCGATTCCGCAAGCTTTCGAAGGAGCCCTCGTGAACCCCTCCGCCCCCAAGAAGGTCGTGCTCGCTTATTCGGGCGGGCTCGACACCTCGATCATCCTCAAATGGCTGCAGACCGAATATCGCGCCGAGGTCGTCACCTTCACCGCCGATCTCGGTCAGGGCGAGGAGGTCGAGCCGGCGAGGCGCAAGGCGGAGCTGCTTGGAATCAAGCCGGAGAACATCTTCATCGAGGATTTGCGCGAGGAGTTCGTCCGCGACTACGTCTTCCCGATGCTCCGGGCGAACACGGTCTATGAAGGCCAGTATCTGCTCGGAACCTCGATCGCCCGGCCGCTCATCGCCAAGCGCCAGATCGAGATCGCCCGGGCGGTCGGCGCCGACGCGGTCTGCCACGGCGCCACCGGCAAGGGCAACGACCAGGTCCGCTTCGAGCTCGGCTATTACGCGCTCGAGCCCGACATCCGAGTCATCGCCCCCTGGCGCGAATGGGATTATGCGAGCCGCGAGCAGCTGATCGACTTCGCCGAGAAGCACCAGATCCCGATCTCGAAGGACAAGCGCGGTGAATCCCCATTCTCGATCGACGCCAACCTCCTCCACTCTTCGTCCGAGGGGAAGGTGCTCGAGGACCCGGCGGTCGAGGCGCCCGAATATGTCCACCAGCGCACCATCTCGCCCGAAGACGCGCCCGACAAGGCGACGGTGATCGAGATCGGCTTCGAGGGGGGCGATCCCGTCTCGATCGACGGCCAGACGCTGTCGCCGGCCGATCTGCTGGCGCGGCTCAACCAATTGGGCCACGACAACGGCATCGGCCGGCTCGACCTCGTCGAGAATCGCTATGTCGGGATGAAGTCGCGCGGGGTCTATGAGACTCCGGGCGGGACCATCCTGCTCGCCGCCCATCGCGGCATCGAATCGATCACGCTCGACGGCGGCGCGGCCCATCTCAAGGACGAGATCATGCCGCGCTATGCGAGCCTCATCTACAACGGCTTCTGGTTCTCGCCCGAGCGCGAGATGCTGCAGGCGCTGATCGACAAGAGCCAGGAGCATGTCAGCGGCAAGGTCCGAATGAAGCTCTACAAAGGCAATGCGGCGGTGATCGGCCGGGAGAGCGAGCTCGCCCTCTACGACCAGGATCTCGTCACCTTCGAGGAAGGCTCGTCGAGCTACAGCCAGCGCGACGCCGCGGGCTTCATCCGGCTGAACGCGCTTCGGCTGCGGATCGCGGCGAAGCGCGCGAGGAAGGCCGAGCGCTAGACTCCCCTCCCTTCCAAGGAGGGGAGTTCGATAAGCGGATATTGACTTCGCTCCATGCCGGTGGGATTCCCGGGCCCTGGGGGCGTGGCCGGATGGCTGCGCCGAAGGGAACCGGCGAAATCACGGAGCCAGCGGATCCGGGCTGAAAGCCCGGCCTTCCGCTCGGCGAGAGAAGGAGCGTCCTATGATCACCGCCTTGAACATGACCGTGCCGCTTAAGCAGGATCCGGAATCGCTGGCGAAGCTTCAGAAGCTGAAGGAAGTGTTCGCCGACCATATCCAGCCCGAGATCGACCGGGCGCTCCGCAAGTCCAAGATCGTCCATTTCGCCCGGGTGCTCGTCATCCACGACCGGTTCCTGCAGGTAATCACCGAGTTCGACGGCGATCCCGAGGAATATACGGAGTTCTTCCGGCGCGAGCTTCCGCACGTGTTCAGGCCGATCTTCGAGCTGGCGGAAGGCGCGCCGCCCTGGGACGAATTGAACGACCAGGATACCTTCTTCCAGGCCTCCAAGCATCTCAACGTCAAGGCGCTGGGCCGGGACGAGGGCGGGCGCGAGGGGCAGGGCTGGCTGTTCAGCTATTTCCCCAAGACGGTTCGCGAGATCGAGGAGTCGCTGGCGGGAAGAGGCGAAAGCGAAAATCCGGCGGGCGGCGACGTTTCCCCGGCTCCTGTCCCGGCTGCGGGCGGCGGCGGCAATGCCGCGGCGCTCCATGCCGCCGCGGCCGCCTTCACCGCGGCCGCCGCGGCGTTCACGGCCGCCGCGGGGGGCATTCCGCAAAGCGAGGGATAGCCCATCGCCGGCATGACGATCGGGGGAGTGGCGATGACGGTCGATACCAGCGATCTTCAGGGAATGGTGCTCGGCAACATCGCCGGCTACCGCCTGGTCCGGCACCTCATCTTCTCGGCGCCGGACGCCGCTTCGCTTCGGCGTTTCGTCGACGAGATCAGGCCGCTCCTCCTGTTCGGTACCAACAAGCCGACGGCGGCGCACGGCTGGGTCGCCAATATCAGCTTCGCCGCCGGGGCGATGGCGAAGCTGCTCGAGCCGGACGTCTATGCCAAGCTCGAGAGCACCTTCCGCTCGCCGCCCGACGCGGAGCGGATCGGCGACCTCGGCGCCAGCGCGCCCTCGAAATGGTGGGAGGGCAGGTTCCGAAGCGAGGAGGTGAGCTGCTTCGTCCACATCCACGCGGTCGGCGAGCAGCAGCTCGAGTCGGGGACGGCGGAGATATTGGAGGAAGCGGGCTCGGCCGGCATGGTCGAGAAGATCCCGCGCGCTTCGGGCGGGCGGCTCGACGGGGCGTTCCTCGGCTTCGGGCCATCCGGCAAGGGCGCCCGACTCCATTTCGGCTATGTCGACGGGCTGTCCAACGGCAAGGTCGCCTGGGACGGCGTTCCGAGCCCCGAGCGGCCGGTCGACCACCGGTCGGTCGTCATCGGCCATTATGACGACCGCTTCCCCTGCGCTCCGGCCCGCGACCCGGCCGCGACGATCCTTCGCGATTCCTCCTATCTGGTGTTCCGCTGGATCTACCAGGACGTCGCCACCTTCGGGCGCTTCCTGACCCAGAAGGCGCCGTCCCTCTTCCCGGCTTTGCCGCCGGCGCAGGCGCGCGAGCTGCTCGCGGCCAAGATCATGGGGCGGTGGCGGGACGGAACGCCGCTCTGCCTTTCGCCCGACGCTCCGGCGCCGGAAAGGTGCGAGGAGGGTTTCGCCTTCGCCGAGGATCTGCAGGGCCTCGCCTGCCCGGTCTCCTCGCACGTCCGGGTGATGAATCCGCGCGACCAGGAGCTGTCGGGAATGGCGGCGACCACCGGGGTCCCGCAGATCGTTCGGCGCGGAATGCCTTACGGGCCGGAGCTCCAGGGGGACAAGGACGACGGGGTCGACCGCGGCATATTGGGGATCTTCGTCTGCGCCTCGATCCGCGAGCAGTTCATGCGCCTCGCCGCCTGGGGCCAGCGCAACAATTTCAGCGACTCCTTCCCCGCCCACGGCCGCGACCAGGACGCCCTGATCGGCAACCGCGCGGTTCCGGGCGCGACCCGGGAGTTCCGGATCCCGAAGGGGCCGGCCGGCGGCGGCACCGTCACCGGCCTGCCCGACTTCATCCGGACCAAGGCGACCCAATATCTGCTGATGCCGAGCGGGCAAACATTGAGCCGGTTGGTTCCATTGGGGTGAGTGTCCCCGGCGTAGGCCGGGGCCCAGTTCCGACGCCTGACTGGGCCCCGGCCTTCGCCGGGGAGCTAGTCGTCCAACGCCTTCTTCGCCTTGGCAATCTGCTCCCTGACCCGCTCCGGAGCGGTGCCGCCGTAGCTGGTCCGGCTTCGCACCGAGGCGTCGACGGTCAGCACATCGTAGACCCGCTCGTCGATCCTCGCATCGATCGCCTTAAGGGCCCCGAGCTCCAGCCCGTCCAGCCCCACCCCGGCCTCCTCCGCGGCCTGCACCGCGCGACCGACGATGTGATGCGCCTCGCGGAACGGCACGCCCGCCTCGCGCACCAGCCAGTCGGCGAGGTCGGTGGCGGTGGCGAAGCCGGCTTCGGCGGCGGCGCGCATCCGTCCCGAGTCGAACCGGGTCGCCTCGATCATTCCGGCGAGCGCCTGGAGCGAGAGGAGGAGAAGGTCGTGGGCCTCGAAGACGGGCGGCTTGTCGTCCTGCATGTCCTTCGAATAAGCGAGCGGCAGGCCCTTCATCGTCATCACCAGAGCGACCATGGCCCCGGCGATCCGGCCGGAATGGCCTCGGACCAGCTCGGCCGCGTCCGGGTTGCGCTTCTGCGGCATGATCGAGGAGCCGGTGCTGAATTCGTCCGGCAGGCGGACGAAGCCGAAGGGCTGGCTCGCCCAGATGATCAGCTCCTCGGCGAGGCGGGAGAGGTGGAGCGCGCACTGGGTCGCGCCCATCAGGTAATCGAGCGCGAAGTCGCGGTCGGAGACGGCGTCCAGCGAGTTGGCGCAGGGCCGGTCGAAGCCCAAAGCGGCGGCGGTGGCATCGCGGTCGATCGGGAAGCCGGTGCCGGCGAGGGCGGCGGCCCCGAGCGGGCATTCGTTGAGGCGCTCGCGGGCGGCCTCGAAGCGCGAGCGGTCGCGCGCCAGCATCTCGTAATAGGCCATGAGATGGTGGCCGAGCGTGACCGGCTGGGCGGATTGCAAATGGGTGAAGCCGGGCATCACCGTGTCGGCATGCTCTTGCGCCCGGGCGACGAGGACCCGCTGGAAGGCGGCGAGAGCGGCCTCGGTCTCGTCGATGGCGCCGCGCACCCAGAGCCTGAAGTCGGTCGCGACCTGGTCGTTGCGCGAGCGGGCGGTGTGGAGGCGGCCGGCGGCGGCGCCGATCAGCTCGGCGAGCCGCGCCTCGACGTGCATGTGGATGTCCTCGAGGGCGGGGTCCTCCCTGATCCCGATCCGGGCATATTCGTCCTCGATCCGCTCCAGCCCCTCGGCGATCGCCGAGGCGTCGGCCTCGGGGATGATCCCCTGGGTCTCGAGCATCGCCACGTGCGCCAGCGAGGCGGCGATGTCCTCACGCCACAGCCTCTTGTCGAAGCCGATCGAAGCGTTGATCTCGCGCATCAGCGCCGCCGGCCCGCCGGCGAAGCGGCCGCCCCACATCAGGTTGGAGTTTTTCTCGTCGGAAACGGCGGCTCTCCCTCAAGGCGGCGATAGCGCCTCTGCCTCCCCATGCAAAGCATGGGGAGGGGAACCACCGGAGGTGGTGGAGAGGCGACCTTGCACAGGCCGCGTCAGGTCATCCCACCAAGCGACGCTTGGCCCCCCTCCCCATCTGGCGATGGGGAGGCAGAGCCGCTAAGCCGCCCACCATGCGCCAGGCCACCGGCACCCTCGACTTCCATACCTCCCGCCAGGGCCTGCTCGAGATCACCCGCGAGGTCGCCGCCTGGACCGACGCTCAGGCCATGACCGAAGGCCTCCTCACCCTCTTCTGCCGCCACACCTCGGCCTCGCTGATCATCCAGGAGAATGCCGCGCCCGAGGTCCGCACCGACATCGAGGCCTGGATCGCCCGCCTCGCCCCCGAGGACCCGTCCGCCTACGCCCATCGCGACGAGGGGCCGGACGACATGCCCGCCCATCTCAGGACCATACTCACCCAGGTCCAGCTCGCCATCCCGCTGACCGGCGGCCGGCTCGCGCTCGGCACCTGGCAGGGCATCTATCTGTTCGAGCACCGCCGCCGGCCGCACCGGCGCAGCCTCGCGCTCCATCTGATCGGCGAGTGAGCGGATGAGCCTCGAATCCGTCCGCGCCTGGCTGGCCGAGCGCGCCCCCGATCTGCCGCTGATCGAAGTGGCGGAGAGCACCGCCACGGTCGAGACGGCGGCCCGGGCGCTCGGCGTCGAGCCGGGCCGGATCGCCAAGACGCTCGCCGTGCGGGTCCAGGGCACCGTGTTCCTGCTCGTCGCGCGCGGCGACGCCCGGCTCGACAACGGCAAGTGCAAGATCGGGCTCGGCGCCCGGCCGCGGATGCTGGGACCGGAAGAGACCCTGGCCCTGACCGGCCACCCGGTCGGCGGAGTCTGCCCGTTCGGGCTGGCGACAAAGCTGCCCGTCTATTGCGACGTCTCGCTCAGGGATTTCGATCTCGTCTATCCGGCCGCCGGATCGCTCAACAGCTCGGTCGAGGTGACCCCCGAACGGCTGTTCGAGCTGGTCGGCGAGCGCTGGGTGGATCTGTGCCGGCTGCCGGAAGGATAGCCGTCCCGACCAGGGCCGCTTCCCGGCGAAGGCCGGATCCAGTCGCGCCGCCCGCGCCGCTGGGGCCCGGCCTTCGCCGGGCGCATCTTGCGATGCATTGATCGAATAGGCGAAGCGCCCCTATGGTCGGCGGATGAAGCGCCTGCTCCTCCTGCTCGTCCCGCTCATGCCCCTGCCCGCCTGCGCGACCGACGAGGTCGGCCCGGCCGCAGCGGTGCCGGCGGCGGCGGGATGGCGGGAGGTCGCCACCGGCCACGACCTCGAGCGGGCCCGCAAGTGGCGGACCGCCTGGGTGCGCGCCATCGCCAAGGCCCGGGCCGGCGGCTATTCGGCGGAGATCGCGCGCGAAGGCGTTCTGCTCGAGCCCGATTCGGCGCTGAGGGGAGTCGCCCCGCCCGCCGGCGATTATCGCTGCCGGGTGCTGAAGGTGGGCGGCCAGGGCGAGGGCCTGCTCGATTATGTCGCCTACCCCTTTTTCGACTGCCGGATCTCGGCTGGGGTGGGGGCGATGGACTTCGTCAAGCAGACCGGCTCGCAGCGGCCGGTCGGGCGGCTGTTTCCCGACAGCGACCGGCGCTTCGTCTTCCTCGGAACGCTCCAGCTCGGCGACGAGCAGGGCGTGCTCCGTTACGGCCACGATCGCCAGCGCGACATGATCGGCCTCCTGGAGCGGATCGGCGAGCGCCGCTGGCGGCTCGCTTTCCCCTACCCCGCCTTCGAATCCACGCTCGACGTGCTCGAGCTCGTGCCCAAGGATTAAGCCGATGAACCGCCTCCTGCTGTTGCCGCTTCTCGCCTTCGCGGCGCCCGCGGCGGCCGATCCGCTCGCCGACCAGGTGCGGCAGGATCTGCCGTCGCTGATGAATCTCTATCGCGAGCTCCACGCCAATCCGGAGCTGTCGATGCAGGAGCTGAGGTCCTCGGCCAGGCTCGCCGCGGAGGCCAGGAAGCTCGGCTTCGAGGTGACCACCGGAGTCGGCAGGACCGGGGTGGTGGCGGTGATGAAGAACGGCCCGGGCCCGGTGCTTCTGATGCGCGCCGACATGGATGCCCTGCCGGTCGTCGAGCAGACCGGCCTGCCCTTCGCCAGCAAGGTCAAGGCGATGAGCGTCTCCGGCACCGAAAGCGGCGTCATGCACGCCTGCGGCCACGACACCCATATGACGGGCTGGCTCGGCACCGCGCGGCGCCTGGCGGCGATGAAGGGACAATGGTCCGGCACCCTGGTGATGATCCTCCAGCCCGCGGAGGAGACCGGCGAGGGCGCAAGGGCGATGCTCGACGACGGCCTGTTCACCCGCTTCCCCAAGCCGACCCATGCCCTGGCCTGGCACGACAGCGCCTCGCTTCCGGCAGGCGTGCTCGGGATCACGGTCGGGCCGGCCTTCGCCAATGTCGACAGCGTCGACATCGCGGTGAGGGGCGTCGGCGGCCACGGCGCGGTGCCGCAGAACACGCGCGACCCGATCGTCCTCGCCAGCCGGATCGTCGGGACGCTGCAGACGCTCGTCAGCCGCGAGCTCGACCCTCAGGACGCGGCCGTGGTGACGGTCGGAAGCTTCCAGGGCGGCACCAAGCACAACATCATCTCCGATGAAGCGAAGCTGCTTCTGACCGTGCGCAGCTACAGCCAGAAGACCCGCCGGGCCCTGCTCGACGGAATCCAGCGCATCGCCCGCGGCGAGGCGATCGCGGCAGGAATGCCCGAGGACAAGATGCCGGTGGTGACGATCCGGGAGGGCGAGTTCACTCCGGCGGCGATCAATACGGAGAAGCTGAGCGCCGACACCGCCACCCTCTTCCGCACCCGCTTCGGCGCCGAGCGGGTGCGCGTCGTGCCGCCGCCGATGGTCGGCGAGGATTTCGGCCGTTACCACCTCGCCGACGAGAAGATCGAGAGCCTGATCTTCTGGGTCGGCGGGGTGCCCCAAGCGAAATGGGACGCGGCCGGCGGCGACACTGCGAAGCTGCCGTCGCTGCACAGCCCCTATTGGGCTCCGGAGGCCGAGACGGTGATCGCGACCGGCATCGAGGCGATGGTGACCGGCGCGATGGGTGTGCTCGGAAAGAAATAGCCCGTCAGTCGAAGGTCGAGAACACCCCCCTCGCCCGCGCCGCGGCCGCCTTTTCCGGCAGATATTCCCAATGCCACGGCTCGCTGCTCACGGTTCGGAGGAAGCCGAAGCGGGTCGCGTTCTTCGACAGCCAGACATAGGTGGGATTGCTGCCGCCGCCATTGACGTCGATGTCGAAGGCGATCCCGTTCTGGTGATTGGAATTGCCGGGGCGGTTGGCGGGCGCGAAGCCCGGCAGCCCCTTCTGGCGGCCTTCGAACAGGAACTTCTGCTCCGGATAGGAGCGGAAGCCGCTGTTGATCCCGATCTCGACTCCGTCGGCGCAGGCAGCCTCCGCCATGGCGAGGAACTTGTCGCAGGTCTCCGCCGAGATATGCTCGATCTCCTTGTCGGTGCCGACCACCCTCACCAGGGTCACCTGGCCGAGATATTTGTCCTTCGCCCAGGCCGCGTTGGGGCCGAAGCGGCTCGCCCTGGGGGGCGGCGGGATCGAGCCGATCGTCTCCGACAGAAGCCGGCCCTGGATATTGGCGGCGGCGGTCCAGCCGAGCGTCGTCGCGCCATCCTCGGACAGAGCGTGGACGTAGAGGACGACGGCTTTGGCGCCGGCCGGAACCACCTCCACCGCGTCGATCCTGATCTTCGCCCCCTTGGGGATGAGGATGACGCCGCCGTCCGCCCCCTTCGCATATTCGCCGAGCTCACCGTCCTTGCGGATGCGAGCGTCCGGATCCGTGACCAGGAACAGCTTCCCCTTGTAGCTCTCCGAGTTCATGTCCCCTCCCCCTGCCGATATGGTCCCCTACACCACCCCGAACGCCAGCATCGCGTCCGCCACCTTCTTGAAGCCGGCGATGTTGGCGCCTTTCACATAGTCGACATGGGTGTCGGAGATCCGGCCATATTCGGTGCAGCGGTCGTGGATGCCGTTCATGATGTCCTTGAGGAGGCGCTGCAATTCCTCCTCCTTCCAGCTGATCCGGGCGCTGTTCTGGCTCATCTCGAGGCCCGACACGGCGACTCCGCCGGCATTGGCCGCCTTGCCCGGAGCGTAGAGGATCCCGGCCTCCTTGAAGACGTGCACCCCGGCGAGGTCGGTCGGCATGTTGGCGCCTTCGGAAACGGCGACGCAGCCGTTCTTCACCAGCGTCCGGGCGTCGTCGCCGAGCAGCTCGTTCTGGGTCGCGCAGGGCAAGGCGACGTCGCATTCGACCGCCCAGGGCCGGCCGCCGGGATGGAAGGTCGAGCCCTTATATTCCTCGGCATATTCGCAGATCCGGCCGCGGCGCTTGGTCTTGTGCGCCTTGACCCAGTCGATCTTCTCCTGGGTGATCCCGTCGGGATCGTGGATGAAGCCCTCGGAATCGGAGAGGGTGAGCACCTTGCCGCCGAGCTGGACGACCTTCTCCGCGGCGTGGGTGGCGACGTTGCCCGAGCCCGAGATGACGGCGCGCTTGCCGACCAGGTCCTGGCCTCGGGTCGAGAGCATGTTGGCGAGGAAATAGACCGCGCCGTAGCCGGTCGCCTCGGTCCGGATCAGCGAGCCGCCATATTCCAGCCCCTTGCCGGTCAGGACTCCTTCCCAGCTGCCGGTGATGCGCTTGTACTGACCGAACATGTAACCGATCTCGCGCGCGCCGACTCCGATGTCGCCCGCGGGCACGTCGACATTGGCGCCGATGTGGCGGAACAGCTCGGTCATGAAGCTCTGGCAGAAGCGCATGATCTCGTTGACGCTCTTGCCCTTGGGATTGAAGTTCGAGCCGCCCTTGCCGCCGCCCATCGGCAATCCGGTGAGGGCGTTCTTGAACGTCTGCTCGAAGGCGAGGAACTTGAGGATCGATTCGTTGACCGAGGGGTGGAATCGTATTCCGCCCTTATAGGGCCCGATCGCATTGTTGTTCTGGACCCGGTAGCCGCGCTGGACCCGGATATTGCCCTTGTCGTCCTCCCAGCAGACCCGGAAGGAGACGACCCGGTCGGGCTCCGCCATGCGCCGAAGGATCTGGGCCTCGTGATATTCGTGCTTGCCCTGGGTGAATTCGAAAATGTCCTGGGCGACCTCATAGACCGCCTGGACGAATTCGGGCTGGTTCGGGTTGCGGCGCTTGACGCCGTCCATGAAGCCTTCGAGGTCGACATGGCCGTCGTCGCGCTGGCTACCGCCGCCTCGGTTCATGGCATTTCCCCTCGCCTGCGCTCCGTTCGCCGAAGTCGCCCGACAAGGTGGTGCGTCAGAAAGGGGAGCGGGTCAAATTCAGGCGCCGTCCAGTATCTGCTCGATCGCCCGCTCGACGTCCTCGATCGGGGCCATTCCGTCGACCCGGCGGACGAGGCCGCGGGCGTCGTAATAAGGCAGGATGGGTGCCGTCTTGGCGCGATATTCGGCGAGGCGGGTTCGAACCGTCTCCTCATTGTCGTCCGGACGGCGCTTGAACTGGTCCGAGCCGCAGACGTCGCACAAGGTTTCGACCTTGGGTAGCTTGTAGCGGTCGTGATAGCCCTCGCCGCATTTGGCGCAGGAGAAGCGGCCGGTGATCCGGTCGACCAGCGCGTCGGCGTCGACCAGCAGTTCGATGACGTGATCGAGCTTCATGCCGCGCTCGGCGAGCAAAGCGTCGAGCGAGACGGCCTGGGCTTCGGTGCGGGGATAGCCGTCGAAGATGAAGCCCGAGCCGGAATAGCGCTCCGGCAGATCGAGGCGGTTGGCAATGAGCTCGTTGACGACCTCGTCGGGGACGAGCTCGCCCGCCTCCATGATCGCCTTGGCGCGAAGGCCGATCGGGCTTCCCGTCTTGATCGCCTCGCGAAGCATGTCGCCGGTGGAAAGCTGGACCAGCCCCCGCTCCGCGATCAGCCGGCTCGCCTGGGTCCCCTTGCCCGCCCCAGGGGGACCCAGCAGGATGATGTTCACCTGCGCGAGCCCCCCTTGAGCTTCGCTTTCTTGATGAGGTCGCCATATTGATGGGCGATGAGATGGCTCTGGATCTGGGTCACCGTGTCCATGGTCACGTTGACGACGATGAGCAGGCTGGTGCCGCCGAGATAGAAGCCGATGCCCATGCGGGCGATGACGAACTCCGGCACCAGGCAGATCAGGGTCAGATAGGCGGCGCCGATGACGGTGATCCGGGTGAGGACGTAGTCGAGATATTCCTCGGTGCGCTTGCCCGGGCGGATGCCGGGAATGAAGCCGCCGTAGCGCTTCAGATTCTCGGCGGTCTCTTCGGGATTGAATACCACCGCCGTGTAGAAGAAGCAGAAGAAGATGATGCCGGCCGCGTAGAGCGCCATGTAGAGCGGAGCGCCGTGCTGGAGGGCCGTGGTGACGGTGATGAGGATGTCGCCCCACATGCTCTCGCCCGAGGTGCGGTTGCCGGCGAACTGGGCGATGGTGAGCGGCATCAGCAGCAGCGACGAGGCGAAGATCGGCGGGATCACACCCGACGTGTTGATCTTCAGCGGCAGATGCGACTTCTCCGCCTGCATCTGGCCGCGCGCGGTCTGGCGCTTGGGATATTGGATCAGGACCCGGCGCTGGGCCCGCTCCATGAAGCAGATGAAGAGGATGAGGACGACGACGAGGGCGACGATGGCGAGGATGGCGAGCGGCGACATGGTGCCGGTGCGGCCGCTCTCGAACACCTGGACGAGGGTCGTCGGCAGCTGGGCGACGATTCCGGCCATGATGATCAGCGAGACTCCGTTACCGATGCCCCGGCTGGTGATCTGCTCGCCCAGCCACATCAGGAACATGGTTCCGCCGACCAGGGTGACGACGGTGGTGACCCGGAACATCATTCCCGGATCGAGCACGGCCGAGCCGCTGTTGCCCTGGCCCCAGCCCTCGAGCCCGACGGCGATGAAATAGCCCTGGATGGCGCAGAGGAAGACGGTACCGTAGCGCGTATATTGGTTGATCTTCTTGCGGCCGCTCTCACCCTCCTTCTTGAGGGCGGCGAGCGCCGGCGACATCGAGGTGGCGAGCTGAACGACGATCGAGGCGGTGATGTAGGGCATCACGCCCAGAGCGATCAGGCTCATCCGCTCGAGGCTTCCGCCCGAGAACATGTTGAAGAAATCGAGCACTCCGCCGCGGGTGGTGTCGAAGAGGTTGGACAAGGCGCGCGGATCGATTCCGGGCAGCGGCACGAAGCTCAGCAGCCGGAAGACGATGAGCGCTCCGAGCGTGAACCAGAGGCGCTTCTTGAGGTCCGTCGCCTTGGCGAAATTCGCCAGGCTGATGTTGGAAGCCATGGATTCGGCTGCGGATGCCATGTTG
>Ga0190273_10000196_pt1 | contig 29027 bp, 26 predicted proteins | sample Popmic504IS_FD_134513 | JGI IMG/M metagenome (GOLD analysis project Ga0190273, IMG submission 134513) | Populus adjacent soil microbial communities from riparian zone of Shoshone River, Wyoming, USA - 504 IS | ecosystem: Environmental > Terrestrial > Soil > Riparian zone > Trees stand | place... | reverse complement strand
ATCTTTGCAACCAGTCTTGACGCGCGCACGCTGCGCACAGTAGAGGTGATGACGGGCGGCATCCCTGCCGAGTTCGGCGATAAGCTCGGCGCGGTCGTCAACGTCAACACGCGCTCCGGACTTGAGACTCCCACGCAGGGCGGGCTGACTTTCTCCGGCGGCAGCTTTTCGACGGGCGAAGTCGGCGCGGACTTTTCGACGCGCACGGGCAAGTTCGGTTTTCTCATGAACCTGACGGCGACCACGACTCAGCGCTTTCTGGACCCGGCCACAGTCGAAAACTTTCATAACTTCGGGCGCACAGGCAAAGGTTTTTTCCGGCTGGATTATCAATTCAACCAGAACAACTCTCTACGCGGGACGTTTTTGTTCGGCGGCTCGAACTTTCAGATTCCGAATCGGCTTGAGCAGGAGATAGCGGGCCAGGATCAGCGCCAAAGACTTCGCAACAGCTCGCAGTTCATCACCTACGAGCACATCTTTTCGCCGAACGCGTTGGGCCAATTCTCCTTCTTCAATCGCTACAACACTGCGCGGCTGACGAGCAATCCTCAGTCCACGCCGGTCGTCGCTTCGCAGGATCGCACGCTGCAAAACACTGGCGGCATCGCCTCGGTCTCGCTCATACACGGCTCGCACAATATCAAGTTCGGAGGCCAGTTGACATTTACGCCCGTGCACGAGCATTTCAGCTTTTATACGACAGACCCCTTTGACGACCTTGTTGACGAGAACGGAATGATAGTTCCCAACCCCGTCAACAATTTTACCGAAGCCAATCCTTTCCTCTTCGACGGGAGCAGGACTGGACGCATGTTGAGCCTATACATGCAAGATCAGTTCACGGCATTTCGCAATTTCACAGTCTCCGCAGGTCTTCGCTACGATCACTACAAGCTTGTCATCAGCGAAGGCGGCCTGAGCCCGCGCATCGGCATAGGCTATTACATCCCTCGAACGCAGACGACGCTGCGCGCCTCTTACAACCGTTTCTTTCAGCCGCCGCCCGCAGAGAATCTTCTGCTCGCAAGTTCAAGCGAGGCTGCTGCACTCTCGCCGTTCGCCGTCTTGCAGGGCCAATCGGGAGTGCGTCCCATTCTGCCCGATAAGCAGAACGTCTTCGAGGTCGGCGTGCAGCAGCAGCTCTCGCGCTTTCTTCGTCTCAACGTGATGGCTTATCAGAAGCGGATCAAAAATTTCAGCGACAAGGATCAGTTCTTCGACACGGGCGTTATCTTCCCTATTTCGATCTCGTCGGGGCGCGTGACGGGCGAAGAGGTGCGGCTTGAGACCATAGACCTGCGCGGCTTTCGCGGCTTCCTTTCTTATGCCAATGCGCGCGCCTACGGTGTGACGCCGATCAACGGCGGGCTGTTTCTGGGCGAGGCCGTCGAGAGCCTGAACGAGCCCGGCCTGATCTTCGCCAACGACCACGACCAGCGCAACTCTCTACAGTTTCAGATGAGCTATACACATCGACGCTCCGGCATCTATGCCATTTTTGGCGGTCGCTATGATTCCGGCTATCCTGTGGACGTAGAGCTTGGGACGACGCTCGCAGACTTTACCGCGCAAGGGTTTGACCCGCGTCTTTACAACGAGATAGATTTCCAGCGTGGCCGTGTACGCCCGCGCACCATTCTGGATTTTTCCATCGGCGCAGACCTGATGCGCAACGAGCGGGCCTCGCTCAACTTGCAGTTCGATATACAGAATCTAACCAACGAGCTGTTTCTTTACAACTTCGAGTCGGTCTTTAGCGGCACGCACGTCGGCTCTCCGCGCCTGTTGAGCGGGCGGCTGGCCCTGCGTTTCAAATAAAAAAGTTCTCTTTTTGTTGCAAATAGATCGAACCGTGGCGGCTCGTCCTGCGTACTGCTTTTTGTTAAAAGCAGAAATTGTAGGGCGGGCCACCCCCGCGTTGACAGCCTGACCGGCACGCCACTACAATGCGATTTCGTTCATCTCGCCTCCTGTTTTATAGGACATTGATCGTTTTCGACCTAGAGGAATCAATCGTGAGTCTGGTCAAGATCATAGTCATTACAATCGCCTTGATCCTGAGCATCCTGTTGTTCGGGCGTTTTCTGTTTTAGCCTCGGCTGGCGGTATGACCCTTTTGCGTCCCGCAGCGCTTTTTCGCAGGCAAGATCACAGACCGCTCGCCGTTCGCTCTTCTCCAGGTGTCTCTGCGCGCCCTTTATTCTTCTTTTACGCTTCCCTGCTTATCCTGCTGATCGCTTCATGCCTGACAGTTTCAGCGCAAGAGCAGCCGTCGCCCTCGCCGCCCGCAAACCCCGATGAGGATGTCCTCAGAGTTCGCACAGACCTTTTGACCGTGCCGTTCTTCGTGACGGATGCGCGGGGTCGTCGCGTCGGCGGTCTGACGCGGGCTGATTTTACAGTTCGCGATGATGGACGCCCCGTCGCCGTGGAATACTTCGCCTCCGGAGCGGAGCGCGTCGCGCTGCTGTTCGCGCTGGATTCTTCTGGCAGCGCGCGCGACACGATCACTCATCAGCGCGAGACGGCGCTGGCTCTCTTTTCACGCTTCGGCAGAGGCTCGCGCGTCGCCGTCCTTCGCTTTACGGACAAGAGCGAGCTGGTCGTTCCCTTCACGACCGACACGCGCCAGCCGCGCGAAGGATTTTCTCTGCCCGCCATATCGGATCGGCACACGGCCATCTTCGACGCCGCAGCCTCTGCCATCCGAGCTTTCAAAGAACGCGAAAGCGATCCAATGGAGCGTCGCATCATTGTTCTGATTAGCGATGGGCTGGATACTGTCAGCAACGTGAAGGCCGATACGGTCATTAACGAAGCTCGCACCGCTGGCATCTCGATTTACGTCATTCATCTTTTAGCTTTCGCGGTCATTGATGGCAGTCTCCAGGCGCGCCCGGCGGCGAAGGGGTTTCGAGCGCTGGCGGAACGAACGGGCGGCGCTTATTTTAAGGTGGGCGACAAGAGGTCTGCGCTCGATCCACGCGCAGAATATGATCTGACGCCGGTCTTCAAAGCGATTGAAGAAGACCTCGGCGGCCAGTATGTTCTGGGGTATTATCCGGGCGAGGCTGCGCGCGACGCGCGTCCCCATCGCATCGAAATCAATCTCGCTTCAAGCAAACGCAAGCTGTACATTAGATCACTGCGTGAGAGCTACATTTTAAGAACAGTGCCAAGTGACAAGTGACGAGTGACAAGCCTGGGCTTCGGCTTTTAAGTTTTTAACTCATCACTTATCACTCGTCACTCATAACTGAATTTATATGACAGAACAGAACACAGAAGGTCTTCGCCCCGTGCGTCGAGCGCTGTTGAGCGTGTCGGACAAAACGGGAATCGTCGAATTTGCGCGCGCCTTACAGCGCTTCGATGTCGAGATTATCAGCACGGGCGGCACGGCCAGCGTACTGCGCGATTCGAGTATCAACGTCAAGGATATCGCGGAGGTGACGGGCTTTCCTGAGATGATGGACGGTCGCGTAAAGACACTGCATCCTCGTATACATGGCGGGCTGCTCGCGCTGCGCGATAACGAAGAGCACCAGGAGGCGATGCGCGAGCACGGCATCACTCCGATCGATATGGTCGTCGTCAATCTTTATCCTTTCGAGCAAACAATCGCGCGCGAGAATGTCACGCTCGAAGAGGCCATCGAGCAGATAGACATCGGCGGCCCGGCGATGATTCGTTCGGCGGCGAAGAACTATAAAGATGTGGCCGTCGCCGTCTCGCCTGAATTCTACATATCAATAATAGAAGAAATGGCCCGTCACAGCGGCGCTCTATCTCTCGCGACGCGCGGCGAGCTGGCATGGAAGGCTTTCAGGCATACCTGTGATTATGATCGGCGGGTTTCCATCTATCTTGGGAAAACAGTCACGCCCGAAGAACACGAGCGCACCATTTCAAAGTCATTAATTGAGGTGACGGCAGCGGAACTCTGGCCCTCTACATTGGATGAGTCACTGGCACTGTATCTGTATAAAACATCCGATCTGCGTTATGGCGAGAATCCGCATCAACAGGCGGCCCTTTACGACACGGGAGAGCTTGGAGGTGTTGCGCGCGCCGAATTGCTTAACGGCAAAGAGATGTCCTTTAACAATTACGTCGACGCGGACGCGGCATGGCAGCTTGTTTCCGATTTTGACGAGCTGGCCTGCGCCATTATCAAGCACACGAACCCTGCTGGAGTCGCCCTGGGCCAATCGCTCGAAGAGGCTTATCGTCGCGCGCTTGAGACCGATCCGGTATCGGCGTTCGGCGGCATCGTCGCTTTTAATCGCACGGTTGACGAACCTGCGGCTCGCGCACTGATAGAGATTTTTACAGAGGTCGTCATCGCCCCGGATTACAGTGAACGGGCCATCGAAGTCCTGCGCACGAAGAAGAATCTGCGAGTCCTCGGCGCGGGTGCGCCCACACGGCCCGGCGGCATCGACTACAAGCAGATCGTGGGCGGGATGCTGGCGCAAACGCGCGACACGCATCGACTCACGCCCGAAGAGCTGAAAGTAGTCACAGGTCGCGCGCCGTCCGATGAAGAGTTGCGTGCGCTGCTCTTTGCCTGGACTGTTTGTAAGCATACGAAGTCGAACGCCATCGTCTACGCACGCGCGGTACAGACGGTCGGAGTCGGCGCGGGCCAGATGTCCAGGGTCGATTCCGTCAAAATCGGCGCGATGCGCGCGCAGCTTCCCGTCAACGGCTCAGTCATGGCATCGGATGCCTTCTTTCCGTTTCGCGACGGCATTGACGAAGCGGCCAGGCACGGCATCACAGCCGTCATTCAACCCGGAGGCTCTGTCCGCGACGAAGAAGTAATCGCCGCCGCCAATGAACACCATCTGGCGATGGTCTTCACGGGCGTCCGCCACTTCAAGCACTAAAGCGATTAGTTATCAGTTTTTAGTTTTCAGTAAAAACAGGTTGTCTTTGCTTAAAACTGAAAACTAAAAACTGATAACTGTTTGCTGACCACTGATTGCTGATTACTAATCGCTTCCTTATAATCGTGTGTAACCAGCGCCGACGGCCCAAAGCAGATGAAGCGTTCTCCCCTGAAGCAAAGCCCGCGCTATTTTTCAGATAAGGAACTAAATTGATGTCAGAGATGGAAAACCCTTCGATTGAAGACAGACGCGATTCTGTACGCTGCCGCTATTGCGGTCAACTGAATCAAACACGCGGCGAAAGCGGCCAGGCCAAATGCGGGCGCTGCCGGCTGCCGCTCTCGGACAAGCCGCACAAAAAGTTCGCCGAGTTGGACAAGCATGAATACGTGCATCCGTCGGACAGCCGCGCGCTGGCCGCACTGCGCACTATTCCGGGGATCGATTCGGCTTTAAAGAAGCTGTTGGAAGTGACGGGCGAATCGGCCATCCGCGTCATCTTCACGGCCAGCGCCGTGCGCGTCACGCCTAAACAATGTCCTGACCTCTACGCCAAATTGCAGATCGCCTGTACCACGCTCGGCGTAGATATGCCTGAGCTATTCGTGCAGCAGAACCCGGTCGTCAACGCCTTCACGGGCGGCGTCAAACGCCACGTCATAGTGCTTCACTCATCCTTGATCGAGCGCCTTACGGATGAAGAGGTGCTGGCCGTGGTCGCGCACGAAGTTGGCCACATACATGCGGAGCACGTGCTTTACCTGACGGCGGCGCGTCTTATCGAAGCGCTGGCGAGTGCTGCGCTGGCGTCCGCGCCGATCGCTGCTATCGTGACGCAGATTGTCACGGGCACGATGCGCGCAGCGCTGCTGGCATGGGCGCGTCGTGCTGAGCTTTCGTGCGACCGCGCGGCGCTGCTAGTCACGCAGGACCCGCACGTCATTGGGCGCACGATGATGAAGCTGTGTGGAGGAACTTTCGCTTCGAAGGTCGATTACGAACAGTTCCTTGAACAGGCGCGTGACTTTCAGAAAAACTATGACGAGAAAGCGCTCGACCGCTTCTGGGCCGACATCATCTCTTCAGGCATGACGCACCCGTTCCCGGTCTGGCGCGTCTCTGAGATTCTCAAGTGGGTCGAAAGCGGCGAGTACAAGCGCCTTATGGAGGGCGAGGCAGAGAGCGCCGCCGCATGAGCGTGTTTCCCGTCTCAATTCAGGGCGTGATTACGTAGTCAGTACCGCCTGCTCAAGCTGGGCGGGTATAGTCAATGTCGAGTACCCGCCCGGCCTAAGCAGGCGGTACTGACCTTCTACTGCAAAATGGTATAACCTCAAAAAGGTAAGGTGGAACTGAATCATGCTGCTTGAAAACAGGTTCGGCATCATCTTCGGCGTCGCCAACAAACGTTCTATCGCGTGGGCCACTGCGCAGGCTCTCTCGGAAGCGGGCGCGCGTCTGGCCTTCACTTATCAGGGCGAGCGTCTCAAGGAGAACGTCGAGAAATTGACCGCCGATATGCCTGGCTCGTTAGTCCTGCCGTGCGATGTGACGAAACGGGAAGAGGTCGAAGAGACTTTCCGTCGCGTCGGCGAAGAGTTCGGACGCCTTGACCTGCTCGTACACAGCGTCGCTTACGCGCCGAAGGAAGCGCTCGAAGGCGAATACCTGGACACTTCGCCCGCAGACTTTTCGACGGCACTCGAAGTCAGCGCTTATTCGCTCGTCGCCGTCTCGCGCGGCGCTGCTCCGCTGATGACAGAAGGCGGCAGCATCGTCTCTATGACCTACTATGGCGCGGAGAAGGTTGTGCCCAACTACAATGTGATGGGTGTAGCGAAGGCCGCGCTGGAGGCAACGACGCGCTATCTGGCGAACGATCTGGGAAAGCGCGGGATTCGGGTGAACGCGATCAGCGCCGGGCCGATCAGCACTCTGTCCGCGCGCGGCGTCTCTAATATGAGCCTGATCCTCAAGCATCATGCGGAGCGCTCGCCGCTGCGCCGCAATGTCGAAGCCCGCGAGGTCGGAAACTGCGCCCTCTTTCTTTGCAGCCCGCTCTCTTCGGCCATCACCGGCGAAGTGATACACGTGGACTGCGGTTTTAATATCATGGCGGTATAAGGGAAAAGGATGTCGGAAAATAAAATCGAGGGGCAACCGGCCCCAAAGCTTACACAGGACGAGCAGCTACTTGAGACACCAAAGCAAGATGACTTTACACACACGGACACCTGGCGCGTGCTGCGCATCACCGGGGAATTTATAGAGGGTTTCGACAACCTGGCGTCGATCACACGCGCCGTCTCCGTCTTCGGCTCGGCGCGCACTCCCGCAACAGACCCGCAGTACAAAGCCGCTGAGGAAACCGCCGCGCTGCTGGTGCGTGCTGGCTTCGGCGTCATCACGGGCGGTGGCCCAGGCATTATGGAAGCGGCTAACCGTGGCGCGTTCGAAGCGGGCGGGCTCTCCATCGGCTGCAACATAGAGCTTCCCTTCGAGCAGAGTTCGAATGTATATCTGACGCGCTCGCTCAAGTTCAAATACTTCTTTGTCCGCAAGACGATGTTCGTCAAATACAGCACGGCTTTCGTTATCTTTCCCGGCGGCTTCGGCACGCTCGACGAGCTTTACGAGGCGTTGACTCTGATTCAGACGCGCAAGATCAAAAACTTTCCCGTCGTCCTGTTCGGTTCAGAGTACTGGGGCGGGATGCTCAAGTGGCTTCAGGATGTGATGTTGAAGGAAGGAAAGATCAATAACACCGATGTCGCGTTGCTGCATCTGACGGATTCGCCCGCCGAAGTGGTAGAGATTATCGCCAACAGTCAGAACTCGCTGCGCAAGCTGGACAAGACGGTCTCGGACGAATATAGCGAATAACGCCCGAGTGCAAATGACTAAAGGCAAGCGCATAAAGGCTAGCGCCCGCCGCCCTTCGCCGCGCCCTTCTCATCCGTAGAGTTACTTTGCGACTCATCCGCCTGTAGGTTGCGCGCGGGCTCGACCGTGGCGGCGAGGTATTCAAGATAAGGCGCTGAACCTGTGGTGATGGGAAGAGCCACGATCTCAGGCGTCTCGTAACTGTGGAGCGCGCGCACCTCGCGTTCAAGGTCATCGAATTTCGCGCGCGTCGTCTTCGCCAGCAGCAGAAATTCCGGATCGCGGTGGACACTTCCCTTCCAGTGATAAATGGATTCCATTTCCGGCATGATCTGTACGCAGGCCGCGAGCCTCGCCCCGACCAGCATCTCAGCCAGCCGCGCAGCCTCTTCGCGACTCCCCGCGGTCATCAACACCACAATCGCATCAACTCTGTTTTCATCCATCACAAGCTCCAAAAGCAGAGGTCAGAGTCTAGAGGTTAGAGGTTAGTGGAAGACAGTTCTTACTGGCCTCTAACCTCTGACCTCTCATTCTTCTGCGTCTTCTTCGAGCGTCGTGCCCGTGAGCGGCGTGGTGTCGCTGCCGAAGAAGGCGTTGTAGAGTTCCTGCGCGCGGTCAAGATCGCGCTCGTCAACCAGGACGACTGCGCCGGGAGATGTTGATGAAAGCAGCGGTGAGAAAGCGTCCATGCCGCCCGATTGCACGGCAGAGCGAATGCCGTTCTGCGACAGTATATCGTTGACCATCTCGGCCTCTGCCGGTGAGCCTACGTTATGCAGCGGCACGAAACGCGCTTCGCTGTGGTCGTGCACGGTGTTCTCAGAGGTCAAACGCTCGACCAGTTCCGCGCCATCGTCAGGGCACATCTTGATGCCCGCCTCGTATTCGGATTCGCAAACAGGACAGAACATATAAGTTCTCCGTCGGATTAGAAAATTTTTTGGTGCTCAAACACTCGTCAGTGTAGCGCGTCTTTCCAGACTGATGCAACGAGAGGGCCGAACCGCATTTTCACTCGATCATAAATAGACCAACGGTAGTGGCTGCCGCTTTGACGTTCCCTTTCAGCATCGAATCTGTTATTTTGTGCGCCCGGCGAGAACGATATATTAATTCATTCTCTGGAATCTTTAGACTGAAACCTGGTAAAGTCCCTCGCGCGGTCTATCCCTTGCCTTAAGTTTCCTGTGCTCTTTTGCCGAATGATCCGGCGATTATCCTGTACGATTGGAGACCCTGCCACACATGCTTCGATTTCAAAGCGACTCCCGCATACGGTTCGTCTGCGCGCTCTGTCTTCTCTCCGGCGCTCTTTTAGGCTGCAAATTCGCCGGCTCTCTAAACAAAAAGAGCAACATGTTCGAGGGCACGGAGATTCAGGATGGGGTCGCCGAGTTTAAGAAGAAGCTGGATGGGCCCATCAAAACGCTGCGCCTTGAAATCCGCACGGAGGAGATGACGCTCGAAGCTCAAGACCCGAAGAACCTTGAGCATATAGACGCATACAAGTACAGCAAGGGATCGGTTTCCGGCCCGACTCCGGTCAATCTTGCAAGGCTGATCGTCAAACCGCTGGAAGATAATCTGTTCAAGCTCGACGACGTTAATCTGGATGCCGTTCCCTCGCTGATGAAAGCAGCGGTCGAACGGGCAGGCGTGGAGGAAGGGAAAGTCACGCAGATGGAACTCAGTCGAGGTCTCATCCTCAATCCTCCGCTTAGCATGGGCCCACCGCAGTGGAACATCCTTGTCGAAGGGCCGCGCGGCAACGCCAGCGTGTATGCCAATGCGAAGGGTGAAATCCTTAAGGTTCAAAAGCGATAACGGGCTGGACAATCATCAGGGACGCACAAGATTGAACAAAACGTTCGATCTTGTGCGTCCCTGATGATTAGCGTGGCGTTTAGAGCGCGCGGGTCTGCGAATCAAAAATGAACCCGTCTTAACCTACGGGCTCTGGTGCTGCTCGCATGGCGCGCTCAAATGGAATCTCATCGAAGTGCGTCATTCGCTTAAAGGTACTAAAGCGCCCGTTGATCTCATCATGCGTGAGCCGCTGCACGCGCTCCGTGCCGAACTCTTCGACGTTGAATGAGGCCATCACAGAGCCGTAGATCATGGCGCGGCGCATGGCCGCTTCGTCCAGAGTCTCCTGGCTCGCCAGATAACCCATAAAGCCGCCGGCGAAAGTATCGCCCGCCCCCGTCGGATCGAACACCGCTTCGAGCGGGTAAGCGGGAATCGCAAAATAGGTTTCGGAGGTAAAAAGCGCCGCGCCGTACTCGCCGCGCTTGACTATCAGAGCCTTCGGCCCCCAGGACAAAATCTTACGCGCCGCGCGAATCAGGTTCGGCTCGTCGGCCAGTTGCCTGGCCTCCGCGTCGTTAACGATCAGGACGTTGACGACCTTGATCGCTTCTACAAGAGCCTCGCGCGTGCTCTCGATCCAGTAGTTCATCGTATCAAGCGCGACAAGTTCCGCGCCTCTGACTTGCTCGCGCACCTCTCGCTGCAAGTCCGGCTGGATATTTCCCAGAAAGACCAACCGCGAGCGGCGCGAGGCGTCCGACAGCTTAGGCTTGAAATCTGCGAAGACGTTGAGCTGTGTGTCGAGCGTGTGCGCCGTGTTGAGATCGTAATCGTAGCGCCCGCTCCAGAAAAAAGTCTTCCCCTCAGGGATTCTCTCCAGGTCGCTTGTATCCACGCCGTGGCGTTTGAAGACCGCTTCCTCTTCCGCACTGAAGTCACCGCCGACGATGCCAACCACGCGCACGTCCGTAAAGTAACTGGCGGAGATGGAAAAGTGTGTTGCCGATCCGCCCAGCAGCTTATCGCGCTTGCCAAACGGAGTCTCGACCGCATCGAAGGCTACCGAGCCGACTACTAACAGGGACATGTAATTTGATCGCTCCTCTTGAAAAGATAGTCAGCGGTAAGTAGAAAATCTGCTTACCGCTCACCGCTTACTGCTTGGTCGTTGTCTGTTTTGTTTCGCCTATGCGCGTCAGTTCTTTTTGCGCCAGTTCGCGAAATTCGCTATCAGGGAAATCGTGTACGACGCGCCCCAGATAATCGCGCGCGTAATCTCGATACTGATCTGCGGAAATCTCCTTCTTCGGCGCTTGCTTGCCCTTGCGCTCCGCGAGGTTCAGACTGCTCGCCCCGGCGTAATAGAGCACTTCGTCTATACGTGAAAAGGTCGGATTGCCCGCGATGATCTCCTCGCAGCGATCCAGCGCCGCGACATAAGCCTTTCTCAAACGGAAATAGAGGCGCACGGCCTCAAGGCTCTTCATCGAATCTTTTTCCAGATCGGGATCACGCACGGTCGAGGGATCAGGCCCACGCCCCGCTCCGCCCTGCGCACGCGCATCGGTCACAGCAAAACCGAGAGCCAGCACCAGCAGGCTGAGCATGAGAGTAAATTTCTTCATATAAACCTCCATAAGACGGCGATCTGTTTTAAGCAGTCAAAAATGTTTCTTGGTTTTACTGACTGCTAATGACTGACTACTGACCACTGTATTTTTTGATGATTGCTTCTAGCTTCTTCTTAGTCGCCTCGGGCCACAAGTCCGGGGCGGTGAAGATCGCATTCTTTAAGGCCGATTCGCATTTGCAGCCGCGCGGATTGTCCGCGAGCGTCTTCACGGCCCGGCGCATGATGAGCTGTGCGTTCCGCACATTTTTGTTCAGATACTCGACGACCGCTTCAACCGAGACGGCATCATGGCCTTCGTGCCAGCAATCGTAATCCGTGACGAGCGCGAGCGTGGCGTAACAGATTTCCGCTTCGCGCGACAGCTTCGCCTCTTGTAGATTCGTCATGCCGATGATGTCCATTCCCAACGCGCGATAGACGTTCGATTCCGCCACGGTCGAAAACGCAGGCCCTTCCATACACAGGTACGTTCCGCCGCGATGAACACGAACATCTGCCGCGCCGCAAGCCGCTTCCAGCACATCGCCCAGATCATCGCAGACCGGATGCGCAAACGTTATATGCGCGACGATGCCTTCGCCGAAGAAAGTAGATTCATGTGCGCGTGCGCGCGTGCGGTCGAAGAATTGATCCGGGATGACCATATCGAGCGGCGCATACTTTTCCTGTAGAGACCCGACCGCAGAGGCCGAGAGTATACGCTCGACGCCGAGCATCTTCATCGCGTAGATGTTGGCCCTGAACGGCAGCTCCGACGGCGTCAGGCGATGCCCCCGCCCATGACGCGGAAGAAAAGCCACGCGCACGCCTTCGAGCGTGCCGACGATAAAAGCATCCGACGGATTGCCGAACGGAGTATCGACCTTAACCTCTTCGATCTCTGTCAACTCCGGCATCTGATAGAGGCCGCTGCCCCCTATGATGCCGATTCGTGCTGTAGTCATAGGCTCGGTTTCTCTATCCTTTACATTTCGTCGTGCTGATCTCGCGAACATAATCTTCAAGCGTGCCTTTGTTGCGTCGCTCGATAAGCTGATCCAGGAAAGGCCACGTCGCCTTGGGCTTTGTTTTCAGGATGGCTTCGTATGCTTTCAAAGTGCCTTCGAGCCCGGCTTTGTTGACTGCCACGTCGTCTTTGGCTTGATCCGGATGTTCGATGATGAAAGCGGCGCTCGACAAAGTCATCTGTAAAGTGAGGTCGGAGGCGTAATTTTTATTTTTATCTTTACCGAAAAGCGGCTCAAGATAATTCGGGCAGACGGTGACGGAAATGTCCGGCACACCGATAAGCCATGTGAGCATCCAGCGCCGACCCTCTTTGGCATCTTTGCCGAGCGGGTCTGCCTCCAGTTGATGCGCAATCTGAACTGCTTTGGCGCGCTCTTCCGGAGTAGAAGGCCCTCTTTCCTGCGCAGGAGTTTTCTGTCCGATAAATACCAGCAGCGCCATGAGCGCCATCATCATTATCGATTTTCTCTTAACCATCGCAATGATTCCTCTAAAAAATTTCTCTCAGCCGGGTCTGCCCTCTTTATGCCTTTTCATCTTCGCGAGGCTTCGGCATGCTGCTCTTATTCACCCGGAATAAATCCCATCTGATGATCTTCATAAACGACCGCATGCAGCTTGCCGTCCGTTTCCGTCAAACGACAGAGCGGCGCTTCCCTTTCGTGATAAAAGAGACAGAGCCAGCCTTCGCGCGCCGCCTGCGGCAGTAGACGGCGTTTGGCTTCGAGCGTCTGTGTCGGGTAAAGATCGTAGCTCATGATCCAGGGGAGCGCGACGTGTGCGCGCATCGGCACCAGATCGGCGAAGCTGTAGAGGGTTTGCCCGCCGCGCTCTAAACGCACGCATTGCATCGTGAGCGAATGGCCCGCGACCGTCTCCATCCTTAATCCCGGAACGACTTCGTAGTCCGCCTCTTTCAACTCAAGTTGTCCGCTTTCCTCAAGCGCACGCCAGTTCTCGGGCATGTAGCTGGCGCGGTCGCGCTCGTGCGGCGCGGCGGCGTGCTCGTACTCTGCGCGCGAAACCAGATAGCGCGCGTTGGGAAAAGTCGGGACAATCTTTTCCGTCTCAGGATCAAATCGCGTGTTGCCGCCCGCGTGATCGAAATGCAGATGCGTGTTGACGACGATGCTAATCTCTTCCGGCCCAATGCCCGCGACCTGACGCAAAGTCTCACTCAAACTTCGCTCGCGATTAATACCGTAAATGTTCGCGAGTTTCTCAGTCCATTTATCTCCGATGCCGGTGTCGACGAGGATGCGCTCCGTTGCCGTTTCTATGAACAGGCAGTTCATATTCAGGCCGATACGATTATGCTCGTCCGGCGGACAAACCTTTGACCAGAGTGAGCGTGGCACGACGCCGAACATCGCGCCGCCGTCCAGACGAAACTCCGCGTCCGCTATGATCTCTACACGATAATCACCAAACAGCATCTATAGGGCTTCACAGCCGCTTCGGCCTCTATGGCCTGCCGCCTCCGCCGGAGGGCGAATTAGCGCCGGGCCTGCCGGGCGTCGCACTTGAATTACCCTGCGAGGCAGGAGGCGGGCCGGTCTCCGCACCTCCGGAAGAGGGAGGCGCGCCGCCTTCCTCCGAAGGCATCATGCCCGGTGGAAGAGTTTGCATCTGCGGCATCTGCGGCGGGGTGACGGTGAAATTTTCAGCGACCGTGACGCGCTGGCGAGTGACTATCTCTTCAACCAGCTTCTCTTCCTTTTCCTGTTCGACGGCGGCCTTGGCCTTTTCGCGCACGGACTGTTGCGGCGGCGCGCCCGGCATGTTTTCATCCTGCTGCGGTGCGCCGGAAGAGATCAATATGTGACGCGCATGAACCTGCTCTTCGGGCTGGCCCGTGGGCGAAGTCCCGTTGCGCCGCTCTTCTACTTTGATGATGTGATAACCGAACTCCGTCTCGATGACCTCGCTGATCTGTCCGGGCTGAAGCGCGAAGGCGGCATCCTCAAAGGCTTTGACCATCCGCCCGCGACCGAACCAGCCCAGATCGCCGCCCTTGTTTTTGTTGCTAGGGTCTGCGGAATACTCCTGCGCCAGTTTTTCAAAACTCTCGCCGGCGCGTGCGCGTCTGAGTACGTCCTCGGCGGTCGGACGCGCTTTGGCAGGATCAAGCTCCGGGTGCTTATTTAAATAAGCATCGACTTCCGCATCCGTGGCCTTCGTGCGCTCGCTCAGATTCTTCTGCGCATACTCGATGGCAAGGATTCGTCCCTGCTGTAGCATGATCTGAAGCTTGACTTCCGGTTTCTGATCGACACCGGCGGCGATGCCTTTGCGTTCGGCGACGAACACCTGGCCCAGTTGCTGCTTGACCTGCTGAAGCTGTTCGGGCGGAATCTGTTGGCCCGCCATCGTCGGATTCTTTGAGACTACGTCTTTGATGAACTGGTCGAATTTTTCCTGTTGGCCGGGCTCTTTAAAATAGTCCTCGACCTCTTTATCCGAAACTATCTGGGAGGGCGGCGTGCCCGGCGAATTTTTCTGCTGCTGATCCAGATAATTCTGCGCGATGACGACGGCGCGCGTCAGATCAAGCTGGCGCTTCATGTCCGGGCGCTCCGCGATGCCTGCGCTCTTCGCCTCTTCTGCGAGCGCGAGCATTTGCCTGATCTGTTTAGCGAGGTCTTTGCGCGCCTCTTCGCTCGAAGCGAATTGCATCTGGGACTGCGGCGGCAGGCCCTTGACGATCAGCGACATATCCTCTGCGGTTAAATTAATAGCACTGGCGCGGCGCGCCTGTACCTGCCAGACGATCAACGCCGCACCAAAGATAATCGCCACACCGGCGGCGATCCATGCTTTCATAGTTGCAGTCAAAATAGTATTCCTTTCAATGTCGGGCGGCTTCCGTGTGCTCGACCAGTTCAAGCAGCACACCATTTGCCGATGATGGATGAATAAATGCGACCAGACAACCGCCAGCGCCCCTTCGCGGCACTTCGTCAATCAGGCGCAGCCCCTGCTCTTTCAGATGCTTGAGTGTCGCGCCAATATCATCGACGCGCACGGCAATATGATGAATACCAGCACCACGCTTCTCTAAAAACCTGGCAATCGGTGAAGCCTCGCTCGTCGGCTCAAGCAACTCGACGCGCGTCTCGCCCAGGGGAAGCATCGCCACGCGCACTCCCTGCTCGGCGACCTCCTCAACGTCCTGCAATTCCAATCCAAGCGCATCGCGCCAGAAACCAAGGGCATCGTCTAGCCCGCGCGTCGCAATGCCTATATGTTCGATTTTCATAAAAAAGTAGTCAGTTATCACTAGTCAGTTATCAGTTAAAAGCATGAGAGCTGATAACTGATTACTGGCTACTGATTGCTTCGTTCATAATCTCTTCGACCGCTGAATAGGGATCGCGGCGCTTATCGGCCACCTCTGCGGCGAGGGCATCAAGTCTTTCTGATGCGGAATCACTGCCGAGGGTTCGCGCGAGCAGCCTTTCGCGCAGCAGTTCCAGAATACGCCAGCGCGCGATGGCCTGACGGCGTGGAGCGCTCGCTTCCGTCTTGAGCTGAAACTCTCTGTAGCTCTCAATCGCTGATGCCAGATCGTCTATCCCCTTATTCTCCGTCGCCACTGTCTTGACGATCGGCGGATACCAATCGTCCGTGCGCGCCGCCAGGGAAAGCAGCGCCTCTAATTCCTTTTCCGTTCTGAGCACTCCTTCGCGATCAGCTTTGTTGATGACGAAGATGTCGCCGATCTCCATGATACCGGCCTTGATCGCCTGTATATCATCGCCCATACCGGGCACAAGGACAACGACAGAAACATCCGCTGTCTTGACGATCTCGACCTCGTCCTGGCCGACGCCGACCGTCTCGACGATGATTTTGTTGAAGCCCGCGGCATCAAGAATAGCGACTGCGTCGACGGTGGCGCGCGCCAGACCGCCCAGATTGCCGCGCGTCGCCATCGAGCGAATAAAGACGCCCCTGTCCAGGCCGAGCGTCTGCATGCGTATGCGGTCGCCGAGAATCGCGCCGCCTGAAAAAGGGCTCGAAGGGTCGACGCAGACGATGCCGACGCGCTCTTTTCGCTGACGGTAGAGAAGCGCCAGCTTGTCAACGAGCGAGGATTTTCCAGCGCCGGGCGAGCCCGTAATACCTATGATGAGCCCACGGCCCGTGCGTGGGAATACTTCTTTCATCAAGAGAGCAGCATCCTTTGCGCCGTCTTCGACTTTTGAGATCGCGCGGGCCACCGCTCGCGTCTCTCCCGCCAACACTCTCTCGATTAAATTGGAGCTATCCATAAAGCAGTGGCAAGTGATAAGTGACAAGTGACGAGCAGCAGACAATGTTTACGATTTATTTTGTCACTCGTCACTCTTCCCTCATCACTGCTTTAACAATTGTTTGGCGATGACGATGCGTTGAATCTCCGACGTGCCTTCGCCGATGGTGCAGAGCTTGGAATCACGCCAGTATTTTTCGGGGGGATAATCCTTCGTATATCCGTAGCCGCCATGAATCTGTATCGCCTCTTCACAGACACGAACGCTCATCTCAGATGCGTAGAGCTTTGCCATCGAAGACTCTTTCGTCACGCGCTTGCCCTGATCTTTGAGATAGGCTGCGCGGTACATCAACAGGCGCGCGGCCTCGATCTGCACCGCCATGTCCGCGAGCTTGAATTGAATCGCCTGAAACTCGCTGATGGGCTTTCCGAACTGCTCGCGCTCTTTCGCATAACGGACGGCAGATTCGTAAGCGCCCTGCGCGATACCAACCGCCAGGGCCGCAATCGAGATGCGCCCGCCGTCCAGCACCTGCATCGCCTGCACAAAGCCTTCGCCCTCTGCCCCGAGCCTGTTCTCGTCCGGCACGTGGCAGTCTTCAAAGACGACGCTCGCCGTCTCGGATGCGCGAAGACCCAGCTTGTTCTCCTTCTTCGACGGCGCGAACCCCTGCATGCCCTTCTCGAAGATAAAGGCCGTGATGCCCTTGCTGCCCTTCGAGCGATCCGTCGAAGCGACCGCCACACAGGTGTCCGCGTGAATCGCGTGCGTGATAAAGTTTTTCGAGCCGTTGACGACCCAGCCGCCGTTCTGACGCACGGCAGTCGAGCGCGTGCCCGAAGCATCCGAGCCGGCGTTCGCTTCGGTCAAACCCCAAGCGCCCAGATGCTCGCCCCTGGCGAGGGGAACGAGAAACTTTCGCTTCTGTTCCTCAGTACCGAACATATAAATGTGGTTCGAGCAGAGCGAATTGTGCGCCGCCACGGAGATGCCGACAGAGCCGTCGACGCGCGACAATTCTTCTATGATCGAAGCGTATTCGACGTAACCCATGCCAGCGCCGCCGTACTCTTCGGGAAAGATAACGCCCATCAGGCCCAGCTCTGCGAGCTGCGGAATCAGCTCGACTGGAAAGTGCTGCGTCTCGTCCCACTCCAGGACGTGCGGCGCGATCTCTGCTTCGGCAAACTCGCGCACGCTCGCTTTGATCTGCTGTTGTTCCTCGTTCAGCTCGAACTCCATAAGACACCCCCAAGATAAGGGATGAGGGCGGAGGGATGAGGGATGAAAGGGGCTGAGTGCAAGCGTCAATAAGCAGTTCACTCAATCCAATTCATCCCTCATCCCTCATCCTTCATCCCTTCCATTGTACCTTAACCTCGTCGCCCGCCGTGACCGGCGGCGCGCCCTTTTGATGCGGCGCGCGGTGGCCGTTTTCGTTTCGGTTTAGTAAAGCGTGCGACCTCCGCGGGCGAGAGAAAGCGCCAGTGTTTGGGCGCGAGCTGCTCGTCGGAGAGAAAGCCTATGCGCACGCGGCGCAGTTTGACGACCGAATGGCCGATGGCATCGAACATGCGCCTGATCTGTTGATTGCGCCCCTCGTGCAGCGTGATCTCGAACCAAGAGTTTGTTTCCGATTCGTCGAGCCGCTTAATCTCAGCCGGGGCTGTGCGCGCGCCGTCGTCTAAAACAATCCCGCGTCGCAGGCGTTCGATGGCGCTTTCCGGTGGCACGCCCTTGACCTTCGCCTCATAGACTTTTGCCACCTTATTGCGTGCCTGCGTAATAAAGTTCGTGAACTCGCCGTCGTTGGTCAGGATCAGTAATCCTTCGGTGTTGAAATCGAGTCGCCCGACAGGATGCAGCCGCCCCAGCGAGGTTGGCACAAGCTCTGTCACCAGCGGTCGTCCCTCAGGGTCTGCGAGACTGGTCAGGACGCCGCGCGGCTTGTTGAGCAGAATGTAAATCTTCTCGCGCCCTTTGAGCACAGGGTTGATTAAGCGCCCGCGCACCTTGATATGATCGCGCTCGGGGTCTGCCTTCGTCCCCAGGGCCGTGACCACTTGCCCGTTGACTGTGACCTCGCCCGCCGCGATCATCTCCTCGGCATGGCGGCGCGATGCTATCCCTGCGGCAGCGATCAGTTTTTGTAAACGCTCTTCCATAGAATATAGAGGTCAGAGGCTAGAGGTCAGTGAAAAGTTTTGACTAACCTCTGACCTCTAATCTCTAACCTCTGCTTTTACGATGCGCCTCCGGCTAAATCTTCGAAGTCTTCTATGCTCGGCAGCTCCGATAAATCCTTTAAGCCGAATTGCAGCAGAAACTCTTTCGACGTGCCGTACATCATGGGCCGACCGATGGTCTCCTTGCGTCCCTTGGCGACGATCAATCGTTTGTCCAGTAGAGTCTTGATGGCCGAAGGCGACTGCACGCCGCGTATCTCAAGAATCTCAGGGACGGTGATCGGCTGCTTATAAGCGATGACGGCGAGCGTCTCCAGAGAGGCGAGCGAGAGTTTGGCAGAGGGACGCGATTTGAGAAAGGCGCGCACGTGTTCGTGATGCTCTGGCCTTGTGGCGAACTGCCAGCCACCGGCCACCTCGCGCAGTTGCAGACCGCCGTTTCTGGCATTGAACTCTTTGGACAATTCCGTGACGGCAATCTCTATCCAGCCGCGATCCTCTTTGAGCACGTCTGCGAGCGCTTTTGTGCTGATCGGCTCTTCGGCGACGAAGATAAGGGCTTCGACGATGCCCATCATCTCTTCCATGCTGCGCACGCTGTGCGGAGTCTCTGCGGCATCGTCTTCACTCGCGCGGCTCTCCTGCGCTCCGGCGCTTTGCTCTGCGGCACGATTCGCATGCGCTGTTTCAAGAGCATCCTCTGCGTCGGCATCATGTATGATGACGCCATCGTCTTCATCCGCGTCATGTGCCTCGACGAACATCTCCGCGTCGAGTGCGCCTTCCGTCTCGATGGCGACTGCTTCCTGATCTTTTATCTCTTCTGTCATAGCTTCCGTTAAATTTTTAAGCGCTGGCCATAGCGATGATCTCGCCGAAGGTTTCGCGCTGAATTAGAGAGATTTCCGTCGTGCGCACGAGTTCGAGGACGGAAAGAAAGGCGAGCACCAGCTCGCGGCGCGAGCGTGCGCGCTCGAAGAACTTCACCAGATTCAATTCGCCAGCAGACATCACCATATTGCGCAGCCTTTCAAGCATCTCCGTCATAGTCATCTCGTCGCGCTCGATCTCCATCATGACCTCTTCTTTGCGGCGCGCGAGAATCTGCTGAAAAACTTTCAACAGGTCGAAGAGGCCGACAGAGACTTCCGGGTTCTGTTTATCCGTCTCGATCTCCGCGCGACGAAAAACAGCCCGCTCGACGGTCGCGCGCGACCAGAGCATCTGCGCGGCGGCCTTGTATTTCTGATGCTCTAATAACTGGTTGATAAGGTCGCGGCGCGGATCATCTGCGTCCTCTTCGCCGGTGTCGGCGAGGGGGTCGCGCGGCAGGAGCATACGCGACTTGATCTCTATGAGCGTGGCGGCCATTACTAAAAAATCGCCGGCGACGGCGATGTCCAGTTCCTGCATCAACTGTAGATAGCGAAGATATTCGTCCGTGATGCGCGCGACGGGAATATCGTAGATGTCCACCTGTTCCTGCCGGATCAGATAGAGCAGCAGATCGAGCGGCCCCGTGAACTCGCCCAGCACGAGTTTGAGCGTGTCGCCGCCAAGGTCCGCCATGATCTCTGGCCGCGCTCCTGCAACGTTGAAAGTCTGCTGCGTCGTGCTTGCAGAAGCGACCGACACTTGTCTTTCGTCCGGTGTTTCGTTCATAGCTTCTCCAACCTCTTCAATCATTGCCGGGATGCGCAGCACCCACTATCCCTGTGCGCGCTTTGACCTCTTCAAATGTGCGGCGCGCAATGGGGCGCACGCGATCACGTCCCTCTCCGAGAATAGAGTCCAACTCCTCGTCATTGATGGCGCGCAGGCGCTCCTGAAAGGGCTTGAGAAATTCTATCGTCACCTCGGCCAGTTCCTTCTTCAATTGCGCATAGCCATGTCCGGCGAAGTGCTCTTCGATCTCTTCGCGCCCCTTGCCCGTCAAGAGCTGATAGATCGTCAAAAGATTAAGGAGCGCCGGTCGCTCTTCGTCAAAGCGAATCTCCGTGCCCGAATCGGTCACGGCACGCTTGAACTTACGATTGATCGCGTCCGCAGAGTCTAAAAGAAAGACCGCGCCGTGCGGACTTTCGTCCGACTTGGACATCTTCTTCTGCGGATTATCGAGCGCCATGATGCGCGCGCCGACTTTTGGGATAAACGGATCGGGCACGCGAAAGGTCTCGCCGAAATCACGATTAAAGCGCTCGGCCACATCGCGCGTCAGCTCCAGATGTTGCTTTTGATCCTCGCCGACGGGCACGAGGTCTGTCTGGTAGAGCAGAATGTCCGCCGCCATCAAGACCGGATAATCGAAGAGACCGACAGACGAGTTCTCGCGCTGCTTGCGCCCCTTCTCTTTGAACTGTGTCATCCGGTCAAGCTCTGAGACGCGCGCCACGCAGTTGAGAATCCAGGTCAGCGCCGTATGCTCAGGGACATCCGATTGAATAAAGATGGTCGAGATTTTGGGATCAATGCCCGCTGCCAGATAGATACGCGCAAGCTCTCTGGTCTTTTGGCTGAGGCGCTGCGGGTCTTGCGGGATGGTCAGCGCGTGCAAATTGACGATGCAGAAAAAGCTCTCGTACTCCTTCTGCAACTCGACCCAGTTGCGCAGCGCGCCGAGGTAATTCCCCAGATGCAGTTCGCCGGTCGGCTGTGCGCCGCTAAAGATTCGCTTTCGCATGTAATCTCAATAGGCCGGTTGCTCTCGCCCGCGCCGCCCACGGGTCACGTTCCAAGCTCCAGAAGATAGTCAAGGAATAGCTGTACAGGGCCGAAGATGATGCGGAAAAAGCCCATGTACATCAAGACCAACAAGATCATAAAGCCGTACTGCTCCATCACGCGTAGCATGGGCTGGAAGCTTTCCGGCAAAAATGTCTCAAGAATCTTGCTTCCGTCGAGCGGGGGGAAAGGCAACAGGTTAAAGATTGCCAGCGAGACATTCATCACCAGCGAGTAGTACAGGAACATTCCTACCGGCTTGACCATTGAATCAGGAATTGCTTGTCCAAGTCCGGTTAACTGCAAGACCTTGAAGATGGCGAAAGCAAAGATGGCAATCGTTAGATTAGCCATAATGCCCGCGCCAGAGACCATCACGTTAGCCAGGTCTTTGCGACGCCAGCGTAACGGATTGACAGGCGTCGGCTTGCCCCAGCCGATCAGTGGGATAGTGGCTAACGGCCCTCCGAGGTTTCCAATAATAAAGCCCGCGATGGGGATCAGCAGCGTGCCGATGGGGTCTGTATGAGCGACGGGGTTGAGCGTGATGCGACCGAGCAGACGCGCTGTGTCGTCGCCGAACTTGTAAGACATCCAGGCGTGCGCCGCCTCGTGCGCGGAGATCGCGAAGACGAGCACCACCATGTAGATGACTAATTGTGCGATCAGCTCAGGGCCAAACATATAAGACAAGACCTTACGATCAAACTAAGTTCGCGCCGAACATGCAAAGTAGCACGCGCATTTCTGCGATGTCAAAAAATCGGCGAGCCATCGAGTGCCCCGCTTCGGTTTTCCGCTTTCTCCTGCCGCCTGCGTATCGCTCTCAAGACGGCTGCTTACTGTATCAGCCCAGCAGCATGCCATGAATGCCGAGCGGCAAACTGTAGACCGCTTCGTTCGTCGCCAGGATCATATCGCCCGCGGCGCTAAAGCAAAGGCCGACGATGTTCATTCCCGCCACGGCCATCTCGGCTTCGCCTCCGTCCGGCGAGATACGCACAATGCCGCGTCGCCCGCGCACACTGGCCGCAACGTAGAGATAGCCGTCCACATCAAAGGCCAAGCCCTGCGGCCTGCCCAACCCGCGATAAAAGATACGCGCTTCGCCGTTCTGGTCAATACGCATCACCGCATCGTCGCTCGAAACGGTCGGGCCAGTCACGTACAGAGCATCGTCCGGCCCGAACGCCAGATGATAAGCCGACACGGAGGGCTCAAGCTGAGCAAAGGCCTTTTCTTCACCGATGCCGTTGACGCGATAGATCGTGCCCGTGCGGTCGCCGACATACATAGCGCCTGCACGATCAAAGGCGAGCCCTGTGGCGACGCCCAGATTGCGCGCGAATGCGACCGCCTCCTTAAATGGCGTGATGCGATAGACAGTGCCTTCCAGTCGGCTCGTGACGAACATCTGTCCTGTTTTATCAAAGGCGATGCCGGTCGGATTCGTGATGTCGCCTGAGAAATCCGCGAGCTCGCCGTTCGTGTCTATGCGAAAGATCGAGACCGGAAAGTGCTGTCCGCGCGAGCCCGAGCGCGTCACATAAAGCGAGCCGTCATCCGGGTCGAACGCCGGGTTAGCGACCGGATGCAGGTCTTCCGCGAGAAGGCTTCCGAAGACAAAGCGCGCCGCTTCCGATTGCTCTCCATTGCTCTCCAGCAGCACTTTTATCTCGCCCCGTGTATCCAGCTCGGGCACGAGCGCGAGCGCCCGGTGGGTTGAGAGGCCGACCAGATGCGCCCGCTCGCCACCGAAGCGGCAACCGCAAGTCCTCAAGTTATCTGTGTCCAGTCCAGCGCATTCGATTGATACTTCCCCGCCGGGAATGCCTGCGGCTGGGTCAACACGCACAATCCGCCCCGCTCTCGTCATCCTTATCTACAGCCTCTTTCAGTGACCGAACCTCGCATCGTCTTTAAAGATTAACATCATACGATGCGAGCGTGAGGACTGTCTAATTAGGCCCGTCAATCACTTTTAAAAAAGCCCTGCTGGTGGTCGTTTCTGTGCTTGCTTGCGCTCCGGCTATGTTATAATCAGTGCCAGTCAAGACGGTATTGCGATCTCTGCGGCAAACGCTTCGGCCCCGATGGCCTTTTGCCGGAACGCAAGCACAGCTTTGACTAAACAATCGCAATGCTCAAGCGACCAAGCGACTCTACTACGCACGAGAGCAACATCAAAGGTTTTCACACAGCGTCCGACGCCTACCGCTCGCTTCAATACTTTTGTAACTATCAGCAGCCAGTAGTCGATAATCAGTATTCAGCAGAAAAACCGGCACTCAAAGCTGAGCCGCCGGAGAGAGGCTGACCACTGATTGCTGACTGCTGATTACTTACTTGGAGGATCAGAGTTATTAGTAACGTACACGGCAATACGCAGGGCTTGAAACAGAACCAGCTGCGTCGCATTGAAAAGCTTTACGACCGCCGCATCTCGCCGCGCCAGATCGTGACGCCGGAGTTTGCGCGCTCTCTGACTGAGCTTTCGCACGAGACGCGCCGTCAAATCGGCGTGCTCATAGACCGCAAGGGCTACATCGAATACGTCGTCGTCGGCGATGCACGCCGCATAGAACTGCCGGACTTGAAGCGCACGCGCGTAGCCGCAGACCGTTTTCGCGGGCTGCGCTGTGTACATACGCACCTGCGCGGCGAGCATCTGACGCAGGACGATCTGACAGACCTCGCGCTCCTGAGGCTTGACCTGATGGTCGCGCTCGACGTGGACGAGCGCACAGGGCTGCCCGGCATGGTGCGTGCGGCTCATCTTTTGCCGACGACCGCCGCAGAGCTTGATGCTCAGGCGGCGGCAGCGCCCTACGCTTTTTTAGAACCGCAGATTCCCTCGCAGTTGGAAGTCGATTTTCTGGCGCTCATCAATTCTCTGGAAGAAGAGATGGCGCGCAATCGCCGCGCGACCCGCCGCGCCGAAGCGCGTGATCGCACGATTCTGGTCAACGTTACGACGGGCTCTCTTGCAGAAGCCGAAGAGTCCATGGCGGAGTTGGCCGAGCTTGCGACATCCGCTGGCGTCGTCGTCCTTGACGAGATTATTCAAAGGCGACCCGCGATTGATCCGCGCACGCTGCTCGGGCGCGGCAAGCTCGAAGAACTGCTCGTGCGTGCGCTTCAACTCGGCGCTGATCTGATCGTCTTTGATCGCGAGTTGCAGCCCGCGCAGGTACGCTCGCTATCGGAAGCGACCGACCTTAAAGTGATTGATCGCTCGCAACTGATTCTGGACATCTTCGCCCAGCGAGCGCAGTCTCGCGAGGGTAAGATTCAGGTCGAGTTGGCCCAGTTGAAATACTTGCTGCCGCGCCTGATCGTCGGACACGATTCTGCTTTTTCGCGACTCGCGGGTGGTATCGGCGGGCGAGGCCCCGGCGAAACCAAGCTCGAAACGGATAGACGCCGCGTGCGCGACCGCATCAACCGTCTTGAGAAAGAGATCGAGACGCAGCGCCATCGACGACAGGAGCGTCGCAAAGAGCGCACGCGACAAAGGCTTCCAATCATCTCCATCGTCGGTTACACCAACGCCGGGAAATCCACACTGCTCAACACGCTGACCGCGAGCCATGTCCATGCAGAGCAGCGTATGTTCGCCACGCTCGACCCGACTTCGCGGCGGCTGCGTTTGCCGCGCGAGCAGGAGGTCATCATCAACGACACGGTCGGCTTTATACGCGACCTGCCGCCGGATTTGCTCTCGGCTTTTCGCGCCACGCTCGAAGAGATCAGCGACAGCGACCTGCTCATCAATCTGGTGGACGCCTCGAACCCTCGCTGGTGGCAGCAGCTTGAATCCGTCGAAAGGATTTTGGGAGAGCTTAAGTTCGGAGAGATTCCGCGTCTGCTGGTCTTTAATAAAGCAGACCTCGTCGAGCCCGCGACGCTCGAAGCGATGATGCGACAGGCGTCGCAGAACGGCGCGCGCGAATGCATCAGTATCTCTGCCACAAACCCGCAGACTTTGCGCCCGCTTTTGGAGCGGGCCGGGTCGCTCCTGGCGCGCAATCTAGTCGAGCAACCAAACGCTAAGGTTGAATCAGGGCACACAGAAGAGGAAGAGTACGCCGCACAGGCAGCCGAATGAGTACGCGTCGTCCACGTTTCACATCACGTATGACTACGGTGCGCCATCGCGTGCTTGAGTTCGTCATGCGCCCACTGGCCTGGCTTTCTCCGTCCACGCGCTTCGCCATCGGATTCGCGCTGATCGTTCTTATCACCACGCTGCTTCTGGTCAATAGCTACACGCGCGTCCCTGCGGAATTTTATCGCGAGGGCGAAGTCGTCAGGCGCACCGTCATTGCGCCCGAAGATATTGCGGGCGTTGACATCAAGGACTGGAGCGCGGAGAAGGAGCGGCTGCGCGTGGCGGCCATCAATAACGCGCCCCCTGTATTTAATTTCGATCCGACGCGCTCTGAAAACGCCGCGCAGACTTTTCGCGCCGCATGGGAAGACCTGCGGAATCAGGCAGAGGCCCGCGCCGCTAATAAAAAAGAGCCACAGTGGAACGGCGAAGGCGTGACGGAGAAGGCGCGCACGGAGATTGCGCGCGCATTGCTGTCGCATCGCATGGAGAATAACGACCTGGAGCGGTTGATGGGGCTGCTGCGCGAAACGGGCGACCGTTATATCTATGACGATCAGGATGCCGAGCGACTGGCGGGCAAGATCACGCTCGTCGACGTGCGTAACCCCGCCGCTCCGGCAGTTTTGAATCTGCCGCCGGAACGATTGGTCTCGCTCGCAGCCGCGCACGGCGATGTAAGCTCTCGCATTTCGCAACTGGGCGGCTGGTCGCACGAACAGCAGGCGGCGCTGGTGTCGGCCATGCTCCCGCTCATTAAGCCTCATTTGACCTTCGATCAGAGAGCGACGCAGCTTGCGCAGGAAGCAGCGGCGAAGAATGTTAAGCCGCCGCCGATCTCTCTGCGTCGCAACCAGGTCGTCGCGCGCGAAGGCGATACTGTGACCGAGCCTATGCTCGCGCAGTTTCGCGAGATACGCGAGTACGAGCGAACCGGCAGGCCCTGGCATCATCTCATCGGTCTCTTTTTTATCGTCGCGGCGATTTACTGGGGAGCATGGAAGTTTGCCGAGCACAGGAGCACCGTCGCCAACCTGATGCTATCAGACCGGAAGGCTTTCGCGTTGATCGGCATGTCCGTGATCGTCCAGACTATCATTATGCGCGTCTGCTTTACCTTTACAGAGAGCATCGCCTCAGGGAGCATGCGCGCGCCCTACAATGATGCGACGATCTGGAATTATGCGATCCCGTTTGCGGCAGCGGCGCTGCTGGTCGCGCTGCTCGTCGATACGCAGATCGCTTTGATCACAGCGCTCATCACGGCGCTATTTGCCGGACTGCTTGCGCCCGACGGCGTGCTCAAAGCTTTTTACGCGATGATCTCGTCGCTGGTCGCGATCTACGGCATAGGACGCTACCGCGAACGCCAGTCCGTGACGCAGGCAGGGTTGATCGTCGGCGGCGTCAACGCCCTGCTGGCCGTCGCGCTCATCGCCTACGGGCAACAGGCGCTTACCCTTAACACTATCTTGCTGGCCGTTGCCTGCGGCTTTGTCGGCGGACTTCTGGCGGCGGTCTTTACAGGAGGCGGCCTGCCGATCAACGAATCGCTCTTCGGCATTCTGACGGACGTTAAGCTCCTTGAATTATCGAACGCAGACCTGCCCGTGCTGGGCCAACTTGCTTTGCGCGCGCCTGGCACGAACCAGCATTCGCATGCGGTGGGCCAACTTGCAGAAGAAGCCTGCCGCGCCATCGGCGCTAATCCTCTGCTCGCACGCATCGGCGCGCTTTATCACGATATAGGGAAAACGGCTGCGCCGGACATGTTCGTAGAGAATCAGCAGGGAGAGAATCCGCATGATCGCCTGCGTCCCACACAGAGCGCACGCATCATCACATCGCACGTCACTTACGGGCTCAAGCTGGCGAAAGAGATTGGTCTGCCCAGACAAATTTCGGATTTTATTCCGCAGCATCACGGCACGCGCACGCTGCACTTCTTCTTGCGCAAGGCGCAGGCGCAGGCCGCGCCGGGTGAGGAGATCAATGAAGCGGAGTTTCGTTATCCTGGGCCCAAGCCGCAGTTCAAGGAAGCGGCCATTATGATGATCGCCGATTCGTGCGAAGCGGCGGCACGCTCGCTTGCCCATCCGGACCCGGATAATATTCGCACCATCGTCACCAAGATAGTCGACGCCATCATCAGCGACGGTCAACTGGACGAAAGCAATCTCACACTGCACGAGCTGAGGACCATACGTGAGGCGATCATCACATCGCTGACGGCCATCTATCACGCGCGCATAGATTATCCTGGCTTTAATCCGCCACCGCTGACGGGCGCTCTGCCCAGCTTGCCCGATGCCTCGCTTGATACCGAAGAGCGCGGCGTGAGCTACAACCGGACTTCCGAGATACCCATCAACAAGGGCGGCGAGGTGGAAGACGAAGCCCTCCCGCGTAAGACAGTCAAACGCTAAGTCGCAGGCAGAGCATCAAGGAAGGTCAAGCCGAGATAGAGACCTTTATTGGCGTGTCTGTGTTTGTTGGTAGAGGGCGTTGAGCCAGCGCTTGCCGCGTCTGACGTAGAGAGAACTGACCCAGATGGGGCTTGGCACAGGGTTGCCGCCGCAGGCCGTGTCCTGTTGCGCGTGATAGGTCAAGAGCGCCGTGTTGGCGTCAAATACCTGTAACTCGAACTGGTCAACCGCGTAACTTTTGACGACGCAAACAGGACTGCCAACGAACCGTACGACATTTTCTTTGTCCGTCCGCCCGCCAAAACCCATCTCAACGTGATCGTCCGCGAGGAATTCCTGAAAAAACTTGCCGTCGCGTTTCTTCCAGGCTTCCCAAGACTGCTTTTCAAGATTAATCAAAGTTTCTTTGAGCGCACTTTTGTCCGCCTGCTTTTTTTGACCGCAAACCAGAGACGCGAAAGCGAAGATTATGAGAGCGATCACGGTAAGTTTTTTCATCTGATCTGCTCCTTCAAAAAAGTTTAGTAGGGTGACGAACGAAGAAGCGCAGCCGGAACGAAGCGCCTCTTCAATGCCGCTTTAATTGCTTTTGGTCGTCGCGACCCAGCGCGGGGCTGAATCCGTCTGCTGGCGCAGAATCAGGTTAAGCTGCGCGGCATGATGCTGTACGTGGCGCATGTTATCGAGCAGCAACTCCGCGAAGCTCATCTCGCCCCACGAAAAACGGCACTGCTCGCGAGCCCTCTCGCTTGTCAAAGCGTCAATCGTCACACGGCATTTCCGCCGACCATGCTCCAGATAGGCTTGCAGCTCGTCTTTCCGGTACACGCGTTCGGGCATCAGCCCCCTCGGATCCATCTCGTCAAGCGTAAAAGGCGCGGGCGGAGCGAACCCTTCGGCAGAGCCGGAGAGATAAAGGTCTAGAAAAAAGAGCGTGTGAAAAGTGACGTACCAGAATTCGGGCTGCCTGGAGCGGTCGCTCCAAATCTCTTCGGGACAGGCGCGCAAAGCATTTTCGAGCATGTCTATGGCCGCCCCGAACTGCTGCCAGAGGATTGATCTCCAGATAGTATCCATTTCAAAATTTTCT
>Ga0190273_10000195_pt1 | contig 29310 bp, 30 predicted proteins | sample Popmic504IS_FD_134513 | JGI IMG/M metagenome (GOLD analysis project Ga0190273, IMG submission 134513) | Populus adjacent soil microbial communities from riparian zone of Shoshone River, Wyoming, USA - 504 IS | ecosystem: Environmental > Terrestrial > Soil > Riparian zone > Trees stand | place... | reverse complement strand
TCTTGACGCCCTCGGTGGCCCAGCCGGAGACCTGGGCGATGCGCACGATGGGCGAGATGCGGGCCGCTTCCCTGAACGGCAGGGCCTCGGGGCGGAACTTGCGGTCCATGAACATGGCCGGGTCCATCGGCGCGCCGTCCTTGCGCATCTCGAAGTGCAGGTGCGGCCCGGTCGAGTGGCCGGTCGAGCCGATCAGGGCGATCTTCTCTCCCTCGTCGACGAGCAGGCCCGGCGCGACGCCCGACACCGTGCCGCCGAGGTGGGCGTAGACGCTGGTGAGGCCCGAGCCGTGCGCCACTTCGACGAAGCGGCCGTAGGAGGGGCTGATCCCCATCTTCGAGACCACGCCGTCGGTCGTGGCGACCACCGGTGAGCCGTTGGGTGCGGCGATGTCGACACCCGCGTGCAGGCGCCCGGACTTCTCCCACGGCAGCTTGCGCAGGCCGAAGGGGGAGTTGATCTCGTGGCCCGGCACCGGGTCTTCGAACGAGATCAGCTGCACCGTCTCGGTAGCCTTCGCCTGTTCGGCGCTGAAGTTGACGGCGCCGGCGACGATCACGATCGCGGCCAGCAGGGTGGCGGCGGATGCTGCGAATCGAGCAGCGCGGCTGGCAAGGGCCAAGCTTTGTTCAAGCACCAAGAACCTCGTTCCCCGATGATGTCGGTTTAGTTCGCGACCGTAGAGGTCTAGCCGACCGCGCCCCGACGCTTTGACGATGATGACTCGCCCAAGGTGACGGTTAACCGTGGCTCAAAAGCGGCGCAGCTTGACCGTAGCGCCGCGACATACGGTCACGATATCGTCGGTATGCTGAAGCCTGTCAGAGGCTCTTCAGGATGCCTTCGACCATCTTCTTCGCGTCGGCGAACAGCATCATGGTGTTGTCGCGGAAGAAGAGCTCGTTCTCGACACCTGCATAGCCGGAAGCCATGCCGCGTTTGACGAACAACACCGTGCGCGCCTTCTCGACGTCGAGGATCGGCATGCCGAAGATGGGCGAGGTCGGGTCGGTCTTGGCGGCCGGGTTGGTGACGTCGTTGGCGCCGATGACGAAGGCCACGTCGGCGGTCGAGAACTCCGAGTTGATGTCCTCCAGTTCGAACACCTCGTCGTAAGGCACGTTGGCTTCGGCCAGCAGCACGTTCATGTGGCCCGGCATGCGCCCGGCGACGGGGTGGATGGCGTACTTCACCTCGACGCCCTCTTCCTTGAGGCGGTCGCCCATCTCGCGCAGCGCGTGCTGCGCCTGGCTGACGGCCATGCCGTAGCCGGGGACAATGATCACCTTGGAGGCGTTCTTCATGATGAAGGCCGCGTCGTCGGCGCTGCCCTGCTTGACCGGACGGGTCTCGACATGGCCGCTCGCGCCCGCCGCCGCGTCGGCGCCGAAGCCGCCGAGGATCACCGAGATGAAGCTGCGGTTCATGCCCTTGCACATGATGTAGCTGAGGATGGCGCCCGACGAGCCGACCAGCGCGCCGGTGATGATCAGGGTGACGTTCTCGAGCGTGAAACCCAGCGCCGCCGCCGCCCAGCCGGAATAGCTGTTCAGCATCGAGACCACGACCGGCATGTCCGCCCCGCCGATGGGGATGATCAGCGTCACGCCCATCAGCAAGGAAAGGCCGAAGATGCCCCAGAAGGCCCACTTGGCGTCTCCCCCGCTCATCACCAGCACCACCACCAGCGCCACGATGCCGAGCGCGATGGCGATGTTGAGGATGTGGCGGCCGGGCAGCAGGATCGAGGCCCCGCTCATGTTGCCATTCAGCTTGGCGAAGGCGATCACGGAGCCGGTGAAGGTCACCGCCCCGATCGCCAAGCCCAGCGACAGCTCGATCAATGAGTTGAGGCGCATCACCCCGTCCGGACCAACGATGCCGTAGGCCGCCGGCGTATAGATCGCCGCCACCGCCACCAGGCACGCGGCCATGCCGACCAGGCTGTGGAAGGCCGCCACCAGCTGCGGCATCTGCGTCATCGCCACCCGCCGGGCAATCAGCGCGCCGATGCCGCCGCCGATGGCCACGCCGATGGCGATCAGCCCGAGCGTGATGGCGTCCAGCGCCCCCTGCCCCCACAGCGTCAGCAGGGTCGTGCCGACGGCGATGGCCATGCCGATCATGCCGAAGCGGTTACCGCCGCGACTAGTCTCCGGGCTGGAAAGCCCGCGCAGGGCAAGAATGAAGAGGACGCCCGAGATCAGATAGGCGATGGCGGCGAGGTTGGCGTTCATGGCGTGGTCTTCGTCGCTGACGGCGGCCGCGGGGCCGCGTTGATCCCGAAGCGGGGCGCATGGCCGAAGGGCAGAGCGGACAGCTCATACCTCGGCGGTTCGTAGTGTTCAGCGGCGCTGAACGGAGCGTGGAAGCGCGCCTGCCCGTCCAGCCCGGTCAGCTCGTCCTCGCGCACGAAGAAGGCGTTGGCGCCCGACAGGGAGCAGCCCACCAGGGCATAGCCCTTCTCGCGCCCGAGCTGCTCGAGGGCCGACAGGCTGGCGCCCTGGTAGTTGGTCTTGTCCCAGGTGAAGGCGGGATCGTAAGCGGTTACGAACCGCACCGGCGGTGGATAGGTGGCGTTATACTCGATGACGACGACGCGGGGCCGCACCGTGGCGATGGCCTGCCACACCCAGTAGTCGTTGCCGTCGATGTCGATGGAAAGGAGATCAACGTCCGTGGACGCGCCGGCCCATGTGCTGAGGGTCGCGTCGATGTTCTCAGCGGTGACCATGCTCTGCTGAACAGACAGCCTGCCTTCGGAGACCGCGACCGCCTGATTGCGGCGGGCTTCGGTGACATGGCTGGCAGAGCCGTCGAGCCACAGCCCGCTCCAGCCGTCCATCAGCAAAAGAGCGGTATTGCACTCGCGGCCGACCTCGACCCCGAACTCTATGAAGCGGCGATCGCCTGTACCGATCCGCTTGAAGATTTCGAGCAGGATGCCGTCTTCGTCGTGCTGGCTATAGGCCTTGCGGCCGAATCGGGTCAGCCGCAGGGGCTCCATCGCCCGCGGGGTGGCGCGCAGTTCGTCCCACCACCGCTGAAGAGCGATCCGGACCTGAACGGTGGCGTTGTCCGCGACGCGTGAGGTGGCCTTGAGGAGACCGCTGGCCATTACCTGGCCTTGTCCTTCTTCTTGTACATGCCGAGCATGCGCTGGGTGACCAGGAAGCCGCCGAAGATGTTGACGGCGGCGAAGGCGGCGGCGAGCGCGCCGGCGCCCTTAGAAATCCAGACGTTGGAGGTAGCCTCGCCGCCATTGACCCCGTGCGCCGCGGCGGCGAGCAACGCGCCGACGATGATCACCGAGGAGATGGCGTTGGTCACCGCCATCAGCGGCGTGTGCAGCGCCGGGGTCACCGACCAGACCACGTAGTAGCCCACGAAGATCGCCAGCACGAAGATGGCGAGCCGGAAAATGGTGGGATCGACCGCTTCCATGACGGGCTCCTTAAGCCTTCAGGTTCGGGTGGACGACGGCGCCGCCCTGGGTGACCAGCGCGGCCTTGAGGATCTCGTCCTCGTAGTCGGGCGCGAACTGGCCGTCCTTGTCGAGCAGCAGGCCGGCAAAGGCGAACAGGTTGCGGGCGTAGAGCGCCGAGGCGTCGGCGGCGATGCGGCCCGGCAGGTTGGGGATGCCGAGGATCTTCACGCCGTTGGCGGTGGTGACCACCTCGCCGGCCTTGGCGCCTTCGACGTTGCCGCCCTGCTCGACGGCGAGGTCGACGATCACCGAGCCCGGCTTCATCGAGGCGACCTGGGCGGCGTTGACCAGGCGCGGGGCCGGGCGGCCGGGGATCAGGGCCGTGGTGATGACGATGTCCTGCTTGGCGATGTGGCTGGAGACGAGCTCGGCCTGCTTGGCCTGGTATTCGGCGCTCATCTCCTTGGCGTAGCCGCCAGCGGTCTGGGCGTTCTTGAACTCCTCGTCCTCGACGGCGAGGAACTTGGCGCCCAGCGATTCCACCTGCTCCTTGGTGGCGGGGCGCACGTCCGTGGCGGTCACCACGCCGCCCAGGCGCCGGGCCGTGGCGATGGCCTGCAGTCCGGCGACGCCGACGCCCATGATGAAGACCTTGGCGGCGGCGACGGTGCCGGCGGCCGTCATCATCATCGGCAGCACGCGGCCGTAGGCGTCCGCCGCCTCGATCACCGAGCGGTAGCCCGCGAGGTTGGCCTGCGAGGACAAGACGTCCATCACCTGCGCCCGGGTGATCCGGGGCACGAACTCCATGGCGAACGTGGTGGCGCCCTGAGCGGCCAGGGCGTCAAGCGTGGCGCGTTCGGTGTAGGGATTGAGGGTGGCGATAACGACGGCGCCGCTCTTCAGCGCGGCGATCTCCTCGGCCTCGGGGCCGCGGACCTTCATCAGGATGTCGGCCTTGGCCAGCGCGGCCTTGGCGGTCTTGGCAACCTCAGCCCCCGCGCTGGCGTAGTCAGCGTCAGGAACCGAAGCGCCCATGCCGGCGCCCGCCTCGACCACCACGGACCAGCCGGCGGCGATCAGCTTCTTCACCGTCTCGGGCGTGGCGGCCACGCGCGTCTCGCCGGCGCGGCGCTCTTTCGTGACGGCGATGACAGCCATGCGGCCTCCCCTCCTGACCTTGCCCCGACTTAAGGGAGTGCGCCTGTTTAGGGGAAGGTCTTGCCGCTTGTCGAGGCCGCCGAACGCGGGTCGTGGAAGATTATTGCTGCGCTGCAGCAGCTAGTGGCCGGCGCCCTTGCGCTCACGCAGCACCAGGACGCCGATGACCATGACCACAACGCCGGTAATCAGCGAGGCGAAGAAGCCCGCCTCCGTGCAGAACCACATCGTGAGCATCAGCAGCACCGCCGCCAGGACCAGCGACCCCCACTTGGTCAGGCCGCCAAAGGCATGGAAGGTGTTGACCTGCTCGCGGATGTCCATGTCGCCGCGGTGGTAGTCTGCGTGGGCGTCGTGCACGTGGTCGGCCATGGCTTCGCGTTCCGGGTTGCAGTTGGCGGCGGACTATATCAGAGCGGAACGCGGCTCAAGCCTTAGATGGTGCGGCCGAAGGGGAGCTTGCGTGCGGATCGTTTTCGTTGAGCCCGGCGCCAGCGGCACGCCCGTCGGCGGCACCAAGGTCGTCTACGAGTACGCCAACCGGCTCGCCGCCCGGCGCCATCAGGTCAGCGTGATCCACCCCGTAAAGCTGGAGCCTGCCAGGCGGCTGTCGAAGGCGCTGCGGCTGGGGCTGCGCTATCTCGGCTGGTCGCTCGGCGGGCGGTGGAAGCCGAGCCGGTGGATGACGGTCGATGAGCGGGTCGAGATGCGGTGGACGCGCGACCTTGCGCCCTCGCGCTTCCCGGCGGCGGACGTGGTGATCGCCACCACCTGGAACACCGTCGAGCCGATCCTGCGGCTGCCGGCGGACCGGGGCCGCAAGGTGTTCTTCTCCCAGCACTGGGACTTCGGCTACGCGCCGGACGACAAGGTGCTGGCGGCCTGGCGCGGCGCCGAACAGCGGATCGTCATCAACCGCTCGGCGGGGGCCGCGGCGGGCGAGCTTGGGCTGGACGCCGACTATGTGCCCAACGGCCTCGACCCAGCCGCGTTCGGAATCGACACGCCGCTGGAAGGTCGCGATCCCTTTCACGTCGCCCTGCTGTTCCATGGCGCGCCGCACAAGGGCGTCAATGATGCGCTGGCGGCCTTGGAGCTTGCCAGGGCGCAAGCACCGCAGCTCAGCGCCGAGATGTTTTCAGGCCAGCCTCGGCCGGCGGACCTGCCCGACTGGATCGCCTTCAACCACAAGCCCGCCGACGCCGAGCTACGGGCGCTCTACAACCGCGCCTCCGTGTTCGTATCGGCGAGCCACAACGAGGGCTGGGGCCTGACGCCTTGCGAGGCCGGTCTGTGCGGCTGCGCGCTGGCGGTAACCGACAACTTCGGCCACCGCGAGTTCGCCATCGATCAGGAGACGGCGCTGGTCTCCGCGCCGGGCGATCCGGAGGCGTTAGCCACCAACGTCGTGCGGCTGGCAAGTGATGCCGAGCTGCGGGTGCGGACCAACGCCGCCTTGCGGGAAAAGCTAGCCGCGTTCAGTTGGGAGCGGTCGGTCGAGATGATGGAAGCGGCGCTGACAGGGCCTGCCTGACGGCCTCCGCCGCCTGCTCCGGGGCGATGTCCTTCAAATCGCCCGTGGGCGAGGTCAAGGCGCTGAGCCAGCGTGAGTAGGTCAGGGGTTGGCTGGCGCCGTAGAGTCCGACGGTCGGGATCCCCACCGCGGCGGCGAGGTTCATTGGCCCGGAGTCGTTGCCGAGGAACACGGCGGATTGCGCCATCAGCGCCGCTGCCGCATCGAGTTTCAGGTCCGAGGACAGCACGGAATCTTCGGGATGGATCAGGCCCTGCATCCCGGCGGCGATCATGCCGTGCTCGTCCGGCCCGCCCAGCCAGAAGATCGTTCCCGCCCAGCCATGCAGGGCGTCGGCGAGCCCGGCGAAGTGCCCGGGCGGCCAGCGGCGGTGCGCGTCCACCGAGCCAAGCCCAAACACCACCCAAGGCTTGGGCCGGTCGGCGAAACGGGCGGCGATGGCGTCCACCTGGCGAGGATCGACTCGCAGCGCCGGCTCGCGGCTTGCCACCGTCAGGCCATGCAGCGCCTCGAAGGCCGCGAGCTTTTCGATCCGATGACGTGGGCGCATGGACTTCGGCAGGCGGGGCCCGGGAGAGAGCCACCGCTCCTGGCTGGCGTGACCAAGGCCGAAGCCATGCCGAACGGGCACCCCCGCGAGCGCCGCCGCCTGAGCCGGCCGGCCGATCTTCTCCAATATCCACACGGCGCGCGGCCGCAGCCGGCGGCACAGGCGGTAGAAGTCGGCCATCTCCCTCAGATTGCGCAGGGCGCCACGGTGATAGACGAGCTCGGCCACCTGCGAGACCGACGGCTCGGTGGCCAACAGGCCGGCGGCGCGCGTAGTCGGGCGGGCGGCGAGGACGACGCTGTCTTCAGTGGTGGTTGCCGCGATGGCGCGGACGGTGGGCAGGTGCCACATAAGGTCGCCGACGCCGCGGTCCGGCATATAGACCAGCACCGGCCCGGTTGATGTCGCTGATCGCCCCACGAACGGGACGATAGCCGCGCCCGATCCTCAGGCCTAGTCGGGCCAGACCGAGAGCAGTCCCCGCACCGCGGCGACGAAGGCCAGCGGCTGGTCGATCATGACGTGGTGGTCGGCGTCGGGGATGATGATCTTGGGCATGTCGGCCGGCATCAGGCCGAGCATGTAGTCGACCGTCTCCTGGCTCATCAGCTGGGAACGTTCGCCCCAGATCATGGCGACGGGGGCCTTCAGCGCCGGCAGCATGCCGCTGAAATCGGGCCGCTCGAACTTTGGCCACATGAAGGGGTCGAACTTCCAGGTCCAGCCGCCCTCGACCTGCTTGAGCGAGCGGCGGGCGATGAAGTCGGCGATGTAGAGGTTCTCGCAGCCCTGCGGCGGGGCAAGGCGGAAGCGGCCGAGGGCCTCCTCTAGCGTGGCGTAGACGCGGTTGGGCGTGGTGCGCGACGGCGGGCCGTTCCAGCGCTTCTCCGGCGGCTGGACCGACGAGTCGACCAACACCGCGCCGCGCAGGCGCTCGGGGTAGCGGCTGGCCATGAACATGGTCGGAAAGCCGCCGAAGGAGTGGGCGATGAAGATCGGTTTGACCCCGCCGGCTTCCAGCTGGGCTGCGTCCACCGCGGCGAACGCCTCGCGGGCGAAGGTCTCGCCGCTGTAGGCCTCGCGCCAGCCCGAACCGCCCATGCCCGACCAGGAGATGGCCGCGACCCGCCAGTCCTTGGCGAAGAAGGGCGCGATGAAGCTCCACCAGTCGGCGTGGGCGCCGTTGCCGTGCAGGAAGAGCAAGCCCGGCTTGCCGACCTCGCCCCAGGTCAGCAGCTCGATCTGCGCGCCGTCGACGTCGATGGTCGAGCGCTCGGGCTCTTGAGCCACGGCCCAGTTGAACCACTCGGCCGCGTCAGGGACGGCGCCGTTGAAGCGGGCCAGCGGCGCGGCAATTTCGGGCGGAAGGGTCTGTCCCTCGGCCATCAGGCGCGCTCCACATAGGCGCGTTCGCCGGGACGCGGCTCGCGCGGCGCGATGGCCTTGAAGACGCCGGAGCCGGTCATCAGCAGACGCTCGCCGCTCCAGATGCGGCCGCGCACGGTGAAGACGCCGTCCTCGTCGGAGACCAGCTCGGCGTTGCCTTCGACCCAGTCGCCGAGCTTGGCGGCGGAGAGGAAGTCGCAGGTCAGCCGCACCGTCACCCAGTAGTGCGAGCGCGCCACGGAGATCACCCGGCCCCAGGCCATGTCGGCAAAGCTCATCAGCATGCCGCCGTGGCAGTTGGCCATGCCGTTGGTGTGGTGCTCCTCGACCCGGAAGGCGAGCGTGGTGCGGCCGGGCTCGTGCTTTTCGTAGAGCGGTCCGATCTGGCGGCCAAAGCCCCGCGTCCAGTTGAGGACCTGGTAGCCGGCCGGAATGACGGCGGTCTGGGCTTCGGTCAGGTCGTCGGACATGAGGTCTGTCTAACAACCGTTTGAAAGTGCGGCTAGGCCAAACCCACCGCGCCGAGCACGCCCGCCTGCCTTTTCGCCAGCGCCTCTTCGGAGAAACCTTCCAGCGATTCCTCGAACAGCCGGCGCCAGTTGAGCTCGGCGCCCAGGTGCAGGAAGGCTGAGCCGAGCCCGATGGCCGCTCTGTCCATGAACACGAAAGCCTTGGGGATGGTCACGGGCCCCTGCGCCTGCAGCGCCTGCTTGACGGCAAAGGCTTCGCGGCGGCCGTACTCGCCGGGCGAGACGCCATCGGCGACGGTGCGGACGCGGTCGTCGAGCAGCGGGCCATAGATGAAGCGCGCCCAGATGTTCAGCGTGTCCATCAGCTCCGGCTTGAGCCCCTTGAAGCCCCAGCTCTGGTAAGCGGCGAACTGGGCGTCGCGGTCGCCGGTGATGAGAGCGCGGTAGAGGGCGACCACCCCGGCCACGAAGCTAGGCTCGAAGATGCGGATGCAGCCGAAATCGAGCAGGTTCAGCCGGTCGGCCTCACCGGCGAAGGTGTAGTTGCCGAGGTGCGGGTCGCCGTGGATGACGCCGAGCTTGATCAGCGGCGTCCACCAGGCCTCGAACAGCACCTTGGCGATGCGGTTGCGGGTTTCGAGGTCGGCGCTCTTGAAGGCGAGCAGCCCGCGACCCTCCAGCCATTCCATCGTCAGCAGCCGCCCGGTGGACAGGTCGAAGATCGGCTCCGGCACGGCAATATCGTCGCGGCCCTGGAAGAAGCCGCGATAGAGCGCCATGGCCCGGGCCTCACGGCCGTAGTCGAGTTCCTCGCGGATGCGCTCGGTGATCTCCTGGGCGATCTCGCGGGTGTCGATCTGGCCGAACAGCTGGCGACCGACGGCCATGGCGGCGCGCATCTGGCCAAGGTCGCTTTCGACGGCGCTCTGCATGTCGGGGTACTGGAGCTTGACCGCCAGCTTGCGGCCTTCCAGCGAGGTGGCGCGGTGCACTTGGCCGAGTGAGGCGGCGGCGGCGGGCTCGGTTTCGAACGCGCCGAACCGCGCCTGCCAGCTCGGGCCAAGCTCAGCGGCCATGCGGCGGCGGACGAAGCCTGGACCCATGGCCGGGGCGTTGGTCTGCAGCTCGGCCAGCTCCTGCGCGAACTCCGGCGGCAGCAGGTCGGGGACGGTGGCGACCATCTGGGCCACCTTCATCAGCGGGCCCTTGAGCTTGCCGAGCGCGTCCTTCAGCGCTTTAGCGTTGCGCGCGTCGGCGTCGCCCCGCCCGAACATGGCGCTCGTCCCGAACGTCACCGCCGCGCCCGACAGCCCGGCGCCCACCTGCGCGAACCGCAGCGCCCGTCCGGCCAGCCTGTCCCGCTCGGGATCGCGCTCGGCCATCAGGCGCCCAGCGCCTCGAACTCGTCGACCAGCCGTTCCAGCTGGCGGCAACCGGCGGCCCAGAAAGCTTTTTCGCGCGGGTTGAGGCCAAAGGGCTTCAGCGCCTCGACGTAGGTGCGCGTGCCGCCGGCGGCGAGCAGGTCTTCGTAGAGGGGCGCGAACTTGGCCGGGTTCTCGCGCCGCTCTTCCATGAGGCCGCGCACCAGCAGGTCGCCGAAGGCGTAGGCGTAGACGTAGAAGGGCGCGTGGACGAAGTGGCTGACGTAGGCCCAGTAGTGCTCGTAGCCCTTGTTGAGCCGAACGGCGGGGCCGAGGCTTTCGGCCATCACCTCCAGCCACAGGCCGCCGATCTGGTCGGGCGACAGCTCGCCCTGGCGGCGGGCGGCGTGGAATTGCGTCTCGAACCGGTGGAAGGCGATCTGGCGGACCACGGTGTTGAGGCCGTCCTCGATCTTGCCGGCCAGCAATCCAAGGCGCTCATCCTTGGAGGCGTCAGCCAGCAGCCGCTCGAACACCAGCCCTTCGCCGAAGATCGACGCCGTCTCAGCCAGCGTCAGCGGCGTGTCGGCGAGCAGGGTGCCGAGCGGCGCGCACAGCGTCTGGTGCACGGCGTGGCCCAGTTCATGGGCTAGCGTCAGCACGTCCCGCCGCTCGCCCATGTAGTTCATGAACACGTAGGGGTGCTTCTCGGCGCTGACCGGGTGCGAGTAGGCCCCCGACTGCTTGCCAGGCCGGGGCCGGGCGTCGATCCACGGCTGGGCGAAGAAGGTCCGGGCGGTGTCGGCGAACTTCGGCGCCAGGGCCGAGAACGAGTCCAGCACCATCTCCCGCGCCTCGCCCCAGGCGTAGGTGCGGGGCTTTGAGGTATCGAGCGGCGCGTTGCGGTCCCAGTAGTCCAGCGCCGTGCGGCCCATCACCCTGGCCTTCAGCGCGTAGTAGCGATGGCTCAGCCGGGGATAGCTCTCGACCACCGCCTGCTCCAGCGCCTGCACGGCGTCGGCGTCGGCCTCGTTAGCGAGGTGCCGCGACTGGGCGGGGTCGTCGAACTTGCGCCAGCGGTCCTCGACCTGTTTCTCGAACGCCGTCGTGTTGAGCACCAGACCGAGCACCGGCGTTCGCTCCTCCAGCGCCTTGGCGAGCCCATGAGCCGCCGCCTTGCGCACCTTCGGCTGCGGGTCCGACAGCCGGTTCAGCGTCTCGGGCAGCGTCAGGCTCTCGCGGCCGACCTTCGCCGTCAGCCGAGCCAGCGTCTCGTCCCAGAGCCGCGTCCAGTTGGCCACCGCCGGCGAGCGGTCGACCAGCAGCCGCTCCAGGTCGGGCGTCAGTTCGTGCGGGCGGCTCAAGCGAACCCGCCGCATCCAGGGCCGCCAGCGCCGGGCCGGCGCATGAGCCGCGAAGGCCGCCTCGATCTCGGCGTCCTCCAGTTCGTTCAGCTCCAGCGTGAAGAACAGGCTCTCGGCCCCGATCTGCGCCGCCTTGGCCCGCAGGTCGGCCTCAAACTTCGACCAGGCCGGATCGTCTCGCGCCGTGGACGCCGCCAGCGAGGCGAAGGCGCCGACCGCCCACAGCCCATTGGTCGCCTGCTCATAGAACCGCACGCCGCGGTCCAGCAGCTCGCCCAGCTTCGCCGGCTCTCCGCGCGCGGCGACAAATTGCCCCTTCAGCGCCACCAGCTCGTTGTTCACCGCTTCGGCTTTAGTGAGGTCCGCCTCAATCCGCGGGTCCTCGCGGCCGGCGTAAAGGTCGTCGAGGCGCCACTCGGGCAGGGCTTCTTCGGTGCGGAAGGGAGCGTTCATGGCGCGGATATGGACCTCGGGCACACAGGGGACAACGTCCCAACGCGTTAACCCCTGACTCACTTCCCCTTAGGCCCGCCTTTACCTCGCCCCTGTATCAATTCGGGCCACACAGGAGAGTCGTCCCTGAATGGGACACTCTGAGTTCGATGGGTGCTTTTAGATGACAAAGACGGTCCTGGTCGTCGATGACGACCCGACACAGCGACGGCTGATCCAGGGGGTTCTGGAGCGCGAGGACTTCGCGGTCGCCACCGCCGAAGACGGCAATGCGGCCATGAGCTACCTGCTGTCCGGCTCGCCCGTGGACGTGGTGCTGCTCGACCTGCAGATGCCCGGCATGGACGGCCACCAGACGCTCGCCGAGATGCGGGCGCGGGGGTTTGCGACGCCGGTGATCGTGCTGACCGCGACGGCGGGCGTCGACACCGTCGTCAAGGCGATGCAGGCCGGCGCGCAGGACTTCTTCGTCAAGCCCGTCGGGGCCGAGCGGATGATCGTCTCGCTCCGAAACGCCCTCTCCATGGGCGAGCTGCGCAGCGAAGTCGACCGGCTGAAGAAGCACGCCACGGGCCGCACCACCTTCGATGACCTGATCGGCGAGAGCGCGGCCATGCGCATGGTCCGCAGCCTCGGCGAGCGCGCCGCCAAGTCGTCGATCCCGGTGCTGATCACCGGCGAAAGCGGCGTGGGCAAGGAGATCATCTCCAGAGCCATCCACGGCGCGTCGGCCCGCTCGGGCAAGCCGTTCGTGGCGGTGAACTGCGGCGCGATCCCGCATAACCTCGTCGAATCCATCCTCTTCGGCCACGAGAAGGGCAGCTTTACCGGCGCCACCGGCAAGCACCTCGGCAAGTTCCAGGAGGCCAATGGCGGCACCCTGTTCCTCGACGAGGTCGGCGAGCTGCCGCTCGACATCCAGGTCAAGCTGCTGCGCGCCCTGCAGGACAGCGAGATCGACCCCATCGGCGCCAAGCGGGCGGTGCGCGTCGACGTGCGCATCATCTCCGCCACCAACCGCGACCTGGCCACCGCCGTCTCCGAAGGCCGGTTCCGCGAGGACCTGTTCTACCGCCTCAACGTCTTTCCTATCGAGACGCCCGCCCTGCGCGAACGCCGCGAGGATATCCCGGCGCTGGTCGAGGCTTTCGTGCAGCGGTTCAACGTCGAGGAAGGCAAGCGCGTCACCGGGGCCTCCAACCAGACCCTGTCCCTGCTCGGCGCCTTCGATTGGCCGGGCAACGTCCGCCAGCTGGAGAACGCTGTCTACCGCGCCATCGTGCTGGCCGACGCGCCGTATCTTCAGCCGCACGACTTCCCGGCCATTTCAGGCGCCAAGGCCCCGCCGCCGATGCGCGCGGCGCCGGCCCAGAGCGCCGAGGAGATGATGGCAGGGATGTCCAAGGACTCCCCCGTCCAGTTCCTCGACGACCGCGGCCACCTGCGCAAGCTGGAGGAGATCGAGCGCGACCTCATCCAGTTGGCCATCAGCATCTACGCCGGCCACATGAGCGAAGTCGCCCGCCGCCTCGGCATCGGCCGCTCCACCCTCTACCGCAAGGTCCGCGAACAGGGGCTGGAGGAGCACCTGATGGAGGCGGAGGCCGCTAAGGGCGCCGCTTGAACCCACTCCCCCGCTTCATCGGCTTCTTCTCACCCTTCGCCTTGCCGGTGATTTCCTTGAGTTTCACCGTCTGCATGAGCGACAGCGCCTCGCCGGGGCCGCCCTTCTCCGGGTCGCCGAAGGCGCGGCCGTAGGTCTTCACCCGCTCGGTGACGGACCCGAGGAACTCGCCCTCCCATTCGGAGAGCTCCACCCCCGCCCGCGCCGCGATGCGCTGGGCCTTGCGCAGGGCGTTGAGCGCCGCGCGTTTGGCCTGCGCCCGCCGGTCGGGAACCGTTCGCTTCAAAGCCCGCCGATGGCCGCGAGGTAAAGGTCGATCAGCGCCTCTTCCTCGAGCCGCTTGGCCTTGTCCTGCTTTCGGATGCGGACGATCTTGCGGATGATCTTGCTATCGAAGCCGTTGCCCTTGGCCTCGGCATAGACCTCCTTGAGGTCGGCCATGACGCCGGCCTTGTCCTCCTCCAGCCGCTCGATGCGCTCGATGACGGTGCGAAGCTGCGTCTGGGCGGTGGCGTTCAGGGTGTCGATGGAGGAGGCGTCGTCGGCCATGGCGCGAACTTTCGAAGGACAATGTGAAGAGACGGCGACCCTAGCGGGCGACTCAGCCAGAGTCAGTGCGACCAAAGAGGTTGTCCACAACCTGAACCTTGACCGCGCACAGCCGTTTGCCGTCCATGACCGAACGCCCCACCCAGGAAGAAGCCGAAGCCGCCGTCCGCACCCTGATCTGCTGGGCCGGCGACGACCCCGACCGCGAGGGGCTGCTCGATACCCCAAAGCGGGTCGCCAAGTCCTACCGCGAGCTCTTCGCCGGCTACGAGACCGACCCGCGCGAGTACCTGGAGCGGACGTTCGAGGAGGTCGGCGGCTATGACGAGCTGGTGGTGCTCAAGGACATCCGCGTCGTCTCCTTCTGCGAGCACCACATGCTGCCCTTCCTCGGCAAGGCCCACGTCGGCTACCTGCCGAACGACCGCGTGGTCGGCATCTCCAAGCTCGCCCGCGTCGTCAACGGCTTCGGCCGCCGCCTGCAGATCCAGGAAAAACTCACCGCCGACATCGCCAAGGCCATTCAGGAAATCCTGCAGCCCAAGGGCGTCGGCGTCGTCATCCAGTCCGAACACAGCTGCATGACCATGCGCGGCGTCAACACCCCGGGGTCCATGCTCACGACGAGCCACCTGCTCGGCGGAGTGCGCGACGACGCCCGGACGCGAGACGAGTTCCTGAGGCTGGTGGGGGTCTGAGGGTCGAGAGTCTCGCATCGCCGCGCGAAAACGCGTGGGTGCGGATAGGCGGGGGTGCGGGGCCAAGGGCGCGGAAGCGCAGGCCATCGCTACTCGGGCGACCGGAAGGAGGGGGAAGGCGGCGGCTGTGACGCTCATCCATCCATTGTCGCCGCGTAGGCAGCGGCGGGGACAAGTCGCGGCGGCGGAGGGTCGAGAGGGGTGGAATGTATCGAGAGGATCAGTCTCGCTCTGCGCAAGGCTTCACGCGTCATAGAGCAGTCGAGGCCAAGAGGGGCGGCTCCGCGCCAGGAGCGGACCTGCGATCTGACGCAGAAACCGGACATACATGCCCAGCGTACCCGCTGGACCCCTTTTCGAGGGCCTTGCTCGTCCTCGCGTCACGCTGACGGTCAGTTGTCTGCCGGCTCAAGTTCACCGTAACGGTCAAGGACCTCCATCAGCACCCTGTTGGCGTGACGGAAGTTGCCCTCTTGGCCCGCAAGACCATAGTGCCATTTCAGGCCATGAAAGAGGTTGTTCCGAAGACGATAGATAATCAGAAGAACTGCGGCGACAACACTCTCTGCATCTCGACGCTCGCGGGCCATCACCGCCTCCACGAGCGGGCCTCGGTCGTTCGCTCGAAACAGCAGGCTTTCAAAGTGGGCGTTAGGCGAACCTTCCGCGAAATAGCGATGGCGCCAATACGCTATGGCGGCGCGAAAGGGCACCGAGCGGGCTAGATCATCGTCCCGCCACAGAGCAGCCAGATGGCAAATCCGATCCGGGCCAGCGCGGCTTCCAAGTAGGCGGCCCTCGAACAGCGCCCAGAAATGCAGGAAGCCCGCGATGGTTTCCCGCTCCCTGTCCCCCAGCTGGGCGTAGCCCGGAACTCTTACTCGCAGCCATTCGTCGTACATTGCTTGGCTCCTGACCGATGCACTTGCAACCAGACGAGCAGACCGGTCGCCAAGCGCCGATGGCGGAAAGCTGACTTTGTGCCGCCGCCCTGACCTAGCCGCCGTCCGCTTCCGCTGGCTACGAGTTCTTAGAGCCGTCCGAGAGCAGCTTCAGGCTCTCCCTCTCAACTTGATACTCGCGTATCGCGTCCCGAGCTTCCATAAGCGCGATCTTGAGAGCGCCGTCACCGGCTGCGTCCGCCCCACCTTCCTCCTCTTCTTCCCCTTCCTCCTCTGGGGAGACGAAATCGACACTCCCTCCTTTTTCGCTAAAGGTTAGGAGTTTTTGGATGGATTTAGTGAGAGCTGATTTGATCTCCCCATCCTTACCTATGAGTTTAGCTTCAAGCAGCGCCTCAATTGTGGTCACGGCGCCGTCCCGTTTTTCCTTCTCCAGTTTCTTAAATTCAATCTCCATGGCGCCCGTTAAAAGGTTTTTTTGTCGGAGATCTTCCATGGCCACTCGAACGCTAATGATGTCCTTTGCGACCCCGGCGATGTGCTTTGAGATAGTGGCAAGAAGAGCCGTAAAAGCCGCAGTGCCAGCCAATATCAAGATAATGGATCCGGTCGCAGCACCCATCACCTTTACATCTTCAGGCTTCTCTTTGCAGGCCATGGCCAAGCCGCGAACTATGTCATACCATTCCTTAGCGTGATCTTTCCAATTAGTGACATTATCGATGGCCACGTCATTCTGAAATCCTACGCGGATGGTGATTAGACCCTCATCGTTCTCGACATCCAGTTGCTCAAGGCCAAGATTAGTCACTGCCTCGGAGTAAGCGTTGAATGCAGCTCGTGTTTGATCCAGTGAGCTTGTGGCTTCATTCAATTTCTGTACGGCGGTCGCCGGGTCATAGTTCGACGTCCGAACGAGACTATCGACGTATGCCGCGCCATCTCGCCCGAGATATGTGGTCACGCCCAACGAATTGAGAACCTTGATTTGCTCGATCGATAGCTCATCGAAGCGCTGGTCGGTGAGGAGTTCAAGCAAGTCATTTAGCTGATCCTCAATGGGTCGCTTATCGGGTTGGCTTGCGTTGTGATTTATTGGGTCGAGAAGAGCGGCATAGCGCTTCCTCAGTTGAGGGTGCTGGGCAAGGTACCAAACCGCTAGTCGGTAAAGCTCGTCAACATTCATCGTTCTAGCTTCTCTCACTGTCGCTTCACCGACGGGGTCAGCACCCGACATCCATCACCACAGCACAAAGCTTGACCTTACGACCGGCGTTCCACAAGGGGCGATTTAAGAGCAGCCGTCCCCCAACTCTACGTCGAGTCACAGGTGGCCAAGAATGGATCGCGTCTGCGCCGTCCCGGTGAAGTGGCAGACATGAAACCCCATCGCCTCCGCCGCCTCAACATTCCGCGCGCTGTCATCCACGAACAGCAGCTCCTGCAGCGCCATCCCCACGCGCTCGCATAACAGGCGGAAGATCGCCGGGTCGGGCTTCAGCAGGCCGACCTCTCCCGACACCAGCACATAGCTCAGGTGCTCGAACGCCGGGGTCATGGCTCGGACTTGCGGCCAGGTCTCGCGGGCCATGTTGGTGAGGCCGAACTGGGGGATGCCGCGGGCGGCCAGGGCTTCGATGACCTCGACGGTCTCTTCGATGACGCCGGAGAACATCTCGTCCCAGCGGTCCCACCAGGCGCGGATGTGGGGTTCGTGGTCGGGGAAGCGCTCGATCAGGAGGCGGGTGTTGTCTGCCGGCGAAAGGCCGCGGTCGGTTTCCATGTGCCAGGACATGGAGCAGACGCGCGCCAGGAAGTCGTCGCGCTCGGTCGGGTCGGGGAAGATGCGGGAGTAGAGCGTGCGCGGATTCCAGCGCACGATGACGTTGCCGATGTCCCAGACTACGCCCTTGGGCGCAGGCCGCACGGCTGCCTAGCCTTGCTTCGCCTTGAAGCGGGGGTCGGTCTTGTTGATGACGTAGACGACGCCCTTGCGGCGCACGAGCTTGCAGTCGCGGTGGCGGCTCTTCAGCGACTTGAGCGAGCTTCTGACCTTCATTGTCCTGGTCTCTGATCGTCTGGGCCGCCCGGCTGCGGCGCTTCAATGAGCGCGCGGCGGAGGGCCGGTTGTTCCGGAGCGCGGGGGTATATGGGCGAGGGGCCGGGAAGTCAATTCCGCAGGCGGGAGCTGCGCCTTAACCGAACCGTGACCTTCTGGCGCCTAGTTTTCGCCGCGTTAAGGGTTAAATTGCGCGGCTCGCCCGTGACTTGGCGACCAGGCCTCCGGGCCAGACTGCTCCGCTGGAGTGCAAAGGGACAGGCCCAATGAACCAGCAAGGCATGGCCGCCGCGGCCGTGAAACCGCACCTGATCGCCGACCTGGTGGTAGGCTTCGCCGCCGCCCTCGCCGCCGTGGCCGTGGCGCAGGCGGCGCTGCCCAATCCGAAGGGCGAGCTCGCCGCGCCGCAAGCCGAACACATGGCGCTGCGCGGGGTGCAGCAGGTTTCCACGGTTGCGCCCACGCCGGTCGACCTGCCCGACTATGTCTATGGCGATCCGATCGACGGCTATGAGGTCATCTCGCCGTTCGGCTATCGCAAGCTGCCGTGGGAGCAGGCGGGGCGCTTGCATGCCGGCGTCGATATCGCCGCGCCCGCGGGCTATCCGGTCAAGGCCACCGCCGACGGCGTCGTGGTGCGGGCCGGGGTCGACGGCGGCTATGGCCGCTTCGTCGAGGTCCGCCACGCCGAGGGCCTGACCTCGCTCTACGCGCACCTGGGGGGCATCGCCGACGGCGTGCAGCCGGGCGCGGCCGTCAGGCTGGGCGACCGCATCGGCCAGGTCGGCAACACCGGCTCCTCGACCGGCGCCCACCTCCACTTCGAGATCCATGACGCCCAGGACCGGCCGATGAACCCCGAGATGTTCATGGGCCGTCAGTTCGCCACCCTCGCCGACCTGCCGCTGCGCGAAGCCGCGTCGATCCCGCGCCGGGTGCGGGTGGCCTACGTCTCCTACATCCCAAAGAAGAAGCTCGAGCTGATGGCCGCCCGCAAGGCCGAGAAGGCCGCCGAGGATGCCCAGCAGGTCGCCTCGCTCGACACCAGCCGGTTCGGCGGCAAGCGCATCACCCTGACCAGCGGCAAGCCGACGACGGTGACCTTGAGCCGCATGGCCTATCCGACCACGGGCGCGGGGACGCTGGGCAAGCCCTCCATCGACGTCATGAAGCCCACCTCCGCCGGCAGGGGCGTTCCCGTGCGGCCGAAGGTGATCCACCTCGAGCCCACCAGCGACGACGCGCCGGTGGCGACCTGGAAGGTCGAGAGCGGGACCACCGAGACCTTTTCGGACTGGTCGAGCTCGGGCGGTTAACCAGCAACCGCCACGGCTCGCGAGCCGTTGGCGTAGTTGTGATTGAAGCTCATCGCCAACGCCGTCTAGCCTTACGCGCATGCAAAGCCGTTCGCGTATAGACCGCCGCACCTTCGTCATCCTGCTCGTCGCCGGATGCGCCGACACCTCCCGGCCGCCGCCCGTGCTGCTGCCGCCGGCCACCCCCGCGCCGGCGCCGCCGGCCGCGCCGCCTCCGCCCCAGCTGCCGACGTCAGGCAATGTCAGCTTCGATACCTGGCTGCGCGGCTACCGGGACAAGGCGCTGGCCGAGGGCATCCCCGCCGCTGTGCTCGACCGCGAGCTGTCGGGCCTGCGGCCCAACCCGCAGGTGGCCTCGCTGGATACCAAGCAGCCGGAGTTCTCCAAGCCGGTCAGCGACTACATCAGGGGCGTGGTCTCCGACGCCCGCGTCACGCAGGGGCGCCAGTACCGCGATGAGCTCAGCTACCTGCCGGCGCTGGAGCAGCGCTACGGCGTGCCGCGCGAGATCGTGCTCGGCGTGTGGGCGATGGAGTCGGCGTTCGGCAAGATGCAGGGCGACATGGACGTGCTGCGCTCGCTGGCGACGCTGGCGTGGGAGGGCCGCCGCCGCGACTGGGCCGAGGGCGAGCTGTCGTCGGCGCTGCGCATCATCGCCCGGGGCGAGGCGCCGCGCTCGCAACTGCGGGGCTCGTGGGCCGGGGCGATGGGCCAGACGCAGTTCATGCCCAGCGTCTACCTGACCACCGCCGTTGATGGCGACGGCGACGGGCGGCGCAACATCTGGGGCTCGACGCAGGACGCGCTGGCCTCGACCGCGAACTATCTGGCCAAGGCCGGATGGGCGCCCGGTCAGGGTTGGGCGCGGGAGGTGATCCTGCCGCCGGGCTTCGACTACTCGGTGGCCGAGGGGCCGAAGAACCCGTGGCCCTTCTGGGAGGCGCTGGGTGTCAAGCGCGCCGGCGGCCGGGCTTGGCCCACCGCGGAGATGGCCGCTCCGGCGCAGCTGCTGTTGCCGTCGGGCGCGAGCGGGCCGGCCTTCCTGGCGCTGCCCAACCACTTCGCCATCCGCAAATACAACAACTCGATGAGCTATGCGCTCGGCATCGGGCTGCTGGCCGACGCCTTCGCGGGCGGGGGCGGGCTGGTCAGGCCGTGGCCCTACGAGCCGTCGCTGTCGCTGGAGGACCGGATGACGGCGCAGCGGGCGCTGGCCAAACTCGGCTTCGACCCCGGCCCGGCGGACGGGGTGGTCGGGGCCAACACCCGGGCGCAGCTGCGGCTGTGGCAGAAGTCGCGCGGGCTGCCCGCCGACGGCTATCTCTCGCTGAGCAACATCCGGCGGCTGGCGGCGGAAGCGGCGCTCTAGAAGCCGCCTTCGTCGCTGCGTTCGAGCATCGAGGCAGTGACGTCGTCCTCGCCCTCCGGCGTCTCGCCGGCCCGCCGCAAGACGCCGCTCTTGAGCGCGAACACCAGCAGCCCGGCCAGGATCGCCATGTTGAGCAGGAACGGCCCGGCGTGGACGGCCTCGTATAGCCACACGAACAAGGGCGCGAAGATCACGTTCAGCCCGAAGATCGAGCTGATCGCCCCGGCCACCCGCGCCTGCTCGTGCATCTCCACCGACAGCGAGGCGCCCGCCGAAAACCCCGGCCGCGCGAAGGCGTAGCCGAGGCTGGCCACCGAATAGCCGATCACCACCGTCCAGTAGCTCGGCGCGAAGGCGACCAGCAGGTTGGCCCCCGCCGCCAGCCCGGCTCCCCACCTCAGCAGGGTGCTCGGGCTCATGCGGAACATGCGGATCAGCGCCCATTGCGCCAGCAGGCCGGCCACGGCGCCCGCCATCATGGCGACGGCGGTGTAGCCCTGCGCCTCCATCGGCGAGACCTTGAGCTTGTCGATAATCATGAAGCCGAGCGTCTGGGTCTGCACCGTCTGGCACAGGGCGACCAGGAAGCCGTAGATCAGGAACGGCGCCACGCGCGGGTCGCGCCAGATGCCGGGCGCCCCCTTCACCGGCGGCGGGCGGCTCTGCACCTCCTGGCGCTGCTCCTCGGTGAGGTCGCCTTCGGGCAGCATGCGGTGGACGACCACCAGGATCACGAAGGCGGCGATGGCGAAGGCGTAGAGCGGCCCGGCCAGCGTCACCACCGGCAACACGAACAGCGGTGCGATGGCGGGCCCAATGACGGTGCCGAGGCCGAACGCGCCGGCCAGCAGGGCCATCGACTGGGTCCGCTCCTCGCGGCTGGTGCGCTCGGCCATGTAGGCCTGGGTGGCCGGGTTCGACGCCGAGCCGATCATCCCGAACAGCGCCCGGGCGAACAGGAAGAACAGGAAGATGACCATCGGCGCGGCCAGCCTGTGCAGCCCGGCGCTGACCACCAGCCCGCACAGGAACATCGACACCGCAAAGCCCGCCAGCCCCAGCATGATCAGCGGCTTGCGCCCGTAAACGTCCGATTGCCGCGCCCAGAACGGTGAGCCGATCGCCCACAAGAGCGCCGACAACGAGAAGATCGCCGCCACCATCGGGTCGGGAATACCGATCTGGCGGCCGATGGCGGGCAGCACCGACAAAAGGCCGGTGTTGCCGATCGCCACAACGATGGACACCGCGAACAGGATGCCGAACGAGCGGCGGCTAAGCTTCTGGACAGGGTCGTGGGGGGTCATTGTGATGTTGGGTTACGCCGCGCGCCGGATGGCCGCAACGTCTGAACAGACAAGGCCGCGCATGCTCAAGCTGATCACGGCCGCGAGAAAAGTGATCACGGATGCGTGAAGTCTTTGCTTGCGCTCCGCTCAATAGGCGGCATATTCCTTCGCAGCGTTCGAGGGATTCTCGGGCGCAGCCCAACTCCTCACAAGGGAACAGGATCACCATGACCTCCGAAACTCTCCGCAAGCTGCTCGTCGCCGGCGCCGCCGTCGCCGCCCTGTCCGTCGCCGCCTGCGGCAAGCCGGCTGACAACGCCGCCGACACGGCGACCGCCGAAACCACCACGACGACGACTGAAGTCGCGCCGATGACCAACGACGCCGCCGCCACCACGGCTGCCGACGCCGCCGCCGACGCTTCGGCCGTTGCTCCGGCCACCAACGACGCCGCCGCGACGACGACGAACACCACGACCACGACGACGAACACGACCGCTCAATAAGCGATCGCTTCGTTCAAGATCGGAAGGGCCGCTCCTCACGGGGCGGCCCTTTTCGTTTTGGCGCGGGCCTGGGCGCTCTATAGAGACGCATGCCGGGCGAGCCCCCACCCTTCGCCGTTTCGCCGCTGACCTGGGACGACGACGGCCTGCCCCGCTCCAGCCTCTATGGCGACGTCTATTTCTCGGCGGAGGGCGGGGTGGCGGAGTCCCGCGCCGTCTTCCTCGAAGGCTGCGGCCTGCCGGACGCGTGGAAGGGTCGCTGGAGGTTCACGGTCGGCGAACTCGGGTTCGGCACGGGCGTCAACATCGCCGCCCTCCTCGACCTCTGGCGCCGCACGCGTGACCCGGGCGCCCTGCTCCACATCTTTTCCGTCGAAGCCCATCCGATCACTAAGGCCGAGGCCGAGCGGGCGCTGTCGCACTGGCCGGAGGTGGCCGAGGCGGCGCAGGCCCTGACCCGCCGCTGGCCCGGCCGCGCGCGTGGTTTCCACCGCCTGGAGCTGCCGCAGTTCGGCGCCATCCTCGACCTCGCCGTCATGGAGGCGGGCGAGGCCCTGACCGCATGGCGCGGCAAGGCCGACGCCTGGTTCCTCGACGGCTTCGCGCCCGCCGCCAACCCTCAAATGTGGCGCGAGGACCTGCTGGCCCTCGTCGCCTCCCACTCGAACGCAGGGGCGCGAGCGGCCACCTTCACGGTCGCCGGGGCCGTGCGGCGCGGCCTCGAGGCCGCCGGTTTCATGGTCGAGAAACGCCCCGGCTTCGGCCGCAAGCGTGAACGGCTGGAAGCGCGGCTCCCCGGCCGGCCGCTGCCGCCTCCAGCGCCACCGCGCGTGGCCATCATCGGAGCCGGGATCGCGGGCGCCTCGCTGGCGCGAGCCTTCCGGGCGCTTGGCGTGGAGGCTCAGGTGTTCGGTGGGGCGGACGGCGCTTCCGCCAACCCAGCCGCGTTGGTGACTCCGAGGCTGGACGCCGGGTTCGGCCCTCCGGCCCAGCTCTACGCCGACAGCTTCCGCCACGCGGTCAGCCTTTACGGGGAACTCCCCGACGCCGTGATCGCGTGCGGCGCCCGACAACTGGAGACCTCAGATCGCGACGCCCGCCGCTTCGCCGCTATTGCTGAGAGCGACATCTTCGAACCGGGTTCGATGACGGCGACTGCCGGCGGGCTGACGATGGGCGAGGCCTTGGTCGTCGACCCCACTCTCGTCCTCCATCTCTGGAGTCCGCAGCGGGGCGCACTGGTCGAACGCCTGGAGCGGGACGGCCCGATCTGGCAGCTGCACAGCGGCGGCGAAATCGTCGAGGTCGATGTGGTGTGCCTGGCGGCCGGATGGGGATCAGCGGCCCTGTGGCCCGGCCTTCGGCTGCAGCCGATCAGGGGACAGGCGAGCTGGGCGTCCGGCGTCGCCATCGAGGAGGCCGTAGCGTTCGGCGGCTACGCCATTCCCACGCGGGACGGCGTGCTGTTCGGCGCCACCCACGACCGCGATATCACCGATACGGCGGTCCGCGAGGAGGACAACGCCCGTAACCTCGCGCTCGTCGCCAAGGGGCAGCCGCAACTGGCCGAAGCGCTAGCGGGCCGGCCCCTGGAAGCGCGGGCCTCCATCCGCGCCGCGACGCCCGACCGCTTCCCGCTCGCCGGCGCTGTACCCGGCGCCGAGGGCTTGTTCGTGCTCTCCGGGCTCGGATCGCGCGGCTTCTGCACCGCGCCTCTGCTGGCTGAAAACATCGCCGCAAAGGTCCTCGGCTTCCCCTCGCCGCTTCAGCATCACCTCGCCACGCTGGTCGAGCCCGCCCGCTTCGCCGCCCGCGACAATCGGCGGGGTGGCAGTGCTCCTGGCCGGTGAGTAACCTTGGCCATTCGCCGGCTTCATCCGGTGGTGGGAGGCAAACCGGTGGACGGCGGCGAGCTGCTTTCGCAGGTCTTTCGGCCTGAGCATTTCTTCCTTGGCCGCACGCGCGGATGGGGAGAGGTGCGGGCGCTGGGACGTAAGCTGCGGCGCTGCGCAGTGACCACCGACGGCCGGCTCGACTACACCTACAACGCCCTGCATTTCGACGAGACCTTCGTCTATGACGACGGCGAGGTGGACGAGTGGCGCTGGGCCATGACCCGCCAGCGCGACGGCCGCTATGTCGCCGCCGAGGCGGTCGCGGGCGCGGGGATCATCGGCAGGCACGAGGCGGGCGACTACGTTCTCGCCTTCAAGCGCCCCATGCGGCCCGAGGGCGGGTTTCCGACCCCGGGCTTCCGCACGCGCTTCACCCTGCTGTCGCAGACAGTGGCGCTGAAGAAGGTCCAGGTCAGCATCCTCGGCGTACCCGTGGGCACGATGACGGCCTTCCACGAGCGGGTGAGCTAGCCGCCCGCCCGTGTTCAGGCCCTAGCCGACACGCTTCCAGTGTTGCGTGCGACAGATGGGGCCGAGGCAGCCCTTAACGTCGAGCGTCTTGTCCGACGTCACCACGATCTTGCCTGTGCGGCCGGTGTCGCCGGTCTTCGGATCGTAGATTTCTCCGCCCTTCCATTCGGTCGGCCCGCCGGTGTAGCCCTTGAACAGGACCAGCCCCTTGACCTTCCGAGAGCGCTCGGCCGCGCGCTTGTTGTAGTGGTCGTTCTGGTCGGGGTTGGCGCGGATCTGGTCGGCGTCGACCAGCTTGCCGCACAGCGCCTCTCCGCACCTGTAGATCTGCACCCGCCCGTTGTCGCTCGGCGTGGCCCAAAGGCCGGTGATGTCGGCGGCGAGCGCCGAACCGGCGGCGGTCAGCACCGCGCCGGCGGCGAAAAGGGCGGGAAGCAGTCTCATGCGGGCACTCCAATAGGGGGACGGACGATGGTGGCTTCGGCCTTGGCGAGAAGGGCGCGGTCGTCCTCCTGCCACGGGTGGAAGCCGGGCTTGTAGTAGGTGAGGTAGCTCTTCATCACCTTGCGCAGCAGGCCGGGCGAGAAGAACAGGAACATGAACAGCCGGCGCCAGCTCTTGCCGGTGTCGATGCCGTCCTGCCTGAACAGGTCCTTGGTGTTGGCGATCACCGCATAGATGAACAGCAGCGTGGCCACGAACATCACGATCGAGCGCAGGCCCCAGGTGATGATCCCCGGCCAGCCCTTCATGGCGACGATGTAAGTGTCGAAGGCGACGGCCTTGTGCTCGATCTCCTCCATCGCGTGCCATTCCCACATCTGCCGGGCCTCTTCCGGGGCGCCGGCAAAGTGGCGCGGGTCGGCGAGGACGGCGTGGGCGAGCATGGCCGTGAAGTGTTCCAGCGCGGCGGTGGCGGCGAGCTGGTGGATCGGCAGCTTGGTGCGGGCAAAGCCGAGCAGCGTGGCGGCGCGGTTCTCCAGCTTCTTGATGTCGTAGCCGGCGTCGGTGGCCATCTTGTTGAAGACCACATGCTCGCGGGTGTGCATGGCTTCCTGATAGAGGAAGTCGGCGACCTGGGCCTTGAGCTTGCCGTCGACCTTGTTGCGGTAGGCCTTCACGGAATCCATGAAGAAGCGCTCGCCCAGCGGGAACAGTGCCGACAGGCCGTTGTAGAAGGCCGTCGCAATGGGGTCGTTGTTCAGCCACCAGCGCGGGTGCGGGTTGTCGCGGCCGAACTGGTAGTCGCGGCGGTGGATGGTCAGTTCTTCGGGGGTAGTCGATTGGGAGGTCACGTTGCGTTTCCTTCTCGGAAATGGGAAGTGCCCACATTTACATGAATGTAAACTGAACGGCCGGAAGCGGCGAAGGTTCGAGGGTCACTTGAAGTTTCAGGATGACCGTGGCGGTGGATCGAGCAGCCGCAGCCGTGAGTTGATGCATTGCCGGGCCGCTCGTATTCGAGGCAGTTCGGCGCTCAGAGGTGGTCAGAGACATGCTGTCTCCTTGACTCCGCTGTGGATTTCCGCGCGAGAGTGCGCATTCCGGTCGGTTTCAAATCCGCCGGCAGGGACGCCGAAGAGGCCTGACGACCTTCCCATCGGCTGATGGTTAGATAGGTATCATTTACACCAATGTCAACAGCGACAGCCGCTCCCCCGGCAAAACGCCGCAAGCGCAGCCCCACCGAGGCGCGGGAAGAGGCGCTGACCGCCGCCCGCCGGCTGCTGCTCGACGGCGGGCCCAAGGCGGTGACGCTGTCCAACGTCGGCAAGGCGGTGGGCATGACCCACGCCAATGTCATCCACCACTTCGGCTCGGCCGCCGAGCTGCAGTCGGCCCTGATGGGCTCGATGGTCGCCGACCTGACGGCCTCAATCGAAGACGCCGTCGCCCACGTCCGCTCCGACGAGGCCGCGCCGCGCCAGCTCGTCGACATCGTCTTCGACGCCTTCGAGAAGGGCGGCGCCGGCAGGCTGGCGGCCTGGATGGCGCTGTCCCAGGACGTCTCGCAACTCGATCCTGTGGCGGACTCGGTGAAATCGCTGGTCACCGCCATCCAGGAACGCGCTCAGGTCGACGGCGAGGCGGCCGAGCGGCGGATCACCTCGGCGGTGTTGCTGATTGCGCTGTGCGCTTTCGGCGATTCCGTGATTGGCGAGCCCCTGCGCGGCATGCTCGGTCGCGACGCCGACGCTGCCCGGCGGGTGACCGCGCGGCTGCTCCCCACCTTCTTCGAGGGCGATATCTAGTCGCTGAAGAAGGTCGGCAGCAGGTGGGCGGCGATCCGGCGCACCGACTCCCGATCTCGTCCCAGCATGGCGCACAGCGCCTCGCCGATCACCGAATCCCCGAAGGCGCACAGGGTGATGAACAGCAGCGCCGAGGGGATATGCCGCGGCGGCTCGCGGCCGTCGGCGGTGACCCGCTCGGTGATCGCCTGCACCAGGTGAAGAACGGCGTCGCGCACCGACTCCAGCTGCTCGAGATCGTGCGACAGGCCCAGCCACGCGGCCAGATGCCCCGCGCCGCCTGAATCAAACGCCTCGAAAACGGTGTCGACCAGCTCGCGCGGGCCGGTGTCATCGGACCGGACCCGTGTCACCGCGCCTTCGAGAGCCACGGTCAGGTCGCGGACCATGGTCCCCATCAGCGCGGACTGCAGGCCGGCCGCCGAACCGAAGTGATGGATGATGTTGCCGTGCGACATGCCGATGTCATCGGCCACGGCCTTGAGCGTCACGCCGTTGGGGCCCTGGTCGAGCAGCAGCCGGCGGGCCGAGCCGAGCGCCTGGTGCTTGGCCTCCTCTGGCGACCTACGGCGCCGGTGTCCGGCGCCCGCGATCTCCGCGGATATAGACATGGCTGTTAATCCCCCGCCGCGAAGATGCCGTGACGGCGAGGCGATTGCAATCTCAGCGAGCGCTCAAGCGCCCTAGAGACGGGGGTGCGGCAGATCGTCTCTTACTGGGTCACTCGGCGAACGGCCGGATTTGGCGGGCAAGTCCGGCGCCATCTTCAGCGTAAACGCCGGTTTAACTCTGTTCGTTGATCCTATCGCAACGCGGGTGGGAGACCTTGCCGCGTTCAGGGTGGGGAATTGTCCCCGCCGTTGCTCGCTCAAGGTCCTCGGGGGACAGTTCAGATGCGTCTCGCCACCATCATCAGTCTCGGCGCTTCGGCGGTGCTTGGAATTGGCGCTCTTGTGGTCGCCAAGGTCTGGCTGCCCAGCACCGGCAAGGACGCCAAGGCGGTCGAAACCGCTTCGGTCGTCGTCGCCGCCCAACCTATCGCCTTCGGGACGAAGCTCGACGACAAGAACCTGGCCGTGGTCCAGCTTCCCGTCTCGGCCACGCCCGTCGGCTCCTACCGTTCGATCAAGGACATCACCGCCCTGGACGGCGGCGCGCCCGTCGCCCTGGTGGCCATGGTCCCGCGCGAAGCGGTGCTGCCGGGCAAGCTCAGCGGCGCCGGGGCCCGCGCCTCGGTCGCGGCGATGATCTCGCCGGGGATGCGCGCCTACACCATCCAGGTCACAGATTCAGGCGGCGGCGGCGGTCACGTCCTTCCGGGGGACCGGGTCGACGTGCTGCTGACCCGCAACCTTGAGAACGAGGGCTCCAAGGCGGCCACGGCCGAACTGGTGCTGCAAAACGTCCGTATCCTCGGCATCAACCTCAACTCCGACCAGACCTCGGTCGACAAAGCCGAGCCCAAGACCACGACCATGGAGGTGACCGCCGCCGACGCCGCGCGGCTGTCGATCGCCAAGGACATCGGCACCCTGTCCCTGGCCTTGCGCCGCACGGGCGCGGCCGAGATCGAGCCGGTCAAGCAGATCCGCATGGGCGACCTGCGGCCCTACGGCGCGCCGATGCGCACCTCGGACACCGCTCCCCCGCCCGCGCCGCCGCGCTCCGCGCCCGCGCCGCGGGTTAGGGCGGTCCGTCAGGGGCTGGTGATCGTCAACGGCAATGTGCGTACCGGCGGCGCGGGAGAAGGCGCATGAGCCGCCTCGGCATCCTGCTCGCCGCCGCCCTGACCTGCGCCTCGCTGCAGGGCCCGGCCTTCGCCCAGGTTCTCAATGAGGACGTGGGCTCGAGCCGCACCGTCTCCGTGCCCAAGGGCAAGTCGGTGTCCTTCCGTCTTGAGGCCGACGCCTCGGAAGTGGTGATCTCCCAACCCGAGATCGCCGAACTGGTCGCCAACACCGACCACAGCGTCTACGTGCGCGGTTTGGAAGTCGGCTCGACCAACGTGCTGGTCTATGACGCCCGCCATCATCTGGTAGAAGTCGTCGACATCAACGTCGGCTTCGACGCCGCCGCCGTGCAGGCCGACATCGCCCGCTCGCTGCCCGGCGAGAAGGTCATGGTCACCAGCATCGGCGAAGGCGGCTTGGTGCTGACCGGCGACACCACCTCCAGCCGCGCCGCGGCGCAGGCCAAGGCCATCGCCGAGCGCTATGCGCCCAAGCGGGTGTCGTCCGACATCCAGGTCGCCGGGGCCGAGCAGATCATGCTCGAGGTCCGCATCCTGGAGGCCAACCGCACGGCCCTGAAGGACTTCGGCATCAGCCTCGACGTCCACGGCGGCCTGACCGGCTTTTTGTCCAACGGCCGCGTCACCCTGCCGGCGGTGCCCGGCACCATCAACAGCGGCCTCAACGGCCTGGCCACGCCCAGTGGGCGGCTGCATCTCGGCGGCAACATCGGCGCCACCTCCATCGACGCCACTCTAGACGTCATGGAGGAGAAGGGCCTGATCCGCACCCTGGCGCGGCCGAACCTCGCGGCCATGTCCGGCGAGAAGGCCAGCTTCCTGGCCGGCGGCGAGTTCCCCTTCCCGGTGCCCAACGGCCGCGACAACGTCACCATCGAGTTCAAGCCGTTCGGCGTGCAGCTGGAGTTCACTCCGACCATCCAG
>Ga0190273_10000194_pt1 | contig 29371 bp, 33 predicted proteins | sample Popmic504IS_FD_134513 | JGI IMG/M metagenome (GOLD analysis project Ga0190273, IMG submission 134513) | Populus adjacent soil microbial communities from riparian zone of Shoshone River, Wyoming, USA - 504 IS | ecosystem: Environmental > Terrestrial > Soil > Riparian zone > Trees stand | place... | reverse complement strand
GTCGATCCCGCCCCGCCGCGCACCCTGCCGCTCGAAGGCCTGCCGTCCAATCCTGGTGAAGTGGCGCCGCAGGGCGCGCTGCCGGACCCCTACGCCAATCCGCAATGAACCACTTTGAGCTCCGGGGGGGCGAGCTCCATTGCGAGGACGTGCCGCTTGCCGCCATCGCCGAGGCGGTGGGCACGCCGGTCTACGTCTATTCCACCGCCACGCTGGAGCGGCACTATCAGGTGTTCCGCGCCGCTCTGATCGCCGCCGGGCTGGGCGAGCCGCTGATCGCCTATGCCGTGAAGGCTAACTCCAACGTCTCGGTGCTGAAGGTTCTGGCCCGGCAGGGCGCGGGCGCCGACACCGTCTCCGAGGGCGAAATCCGCCGGGCTCTGGCGGCGGGCATCCCGCCTGAGCGCATCGTCTTCTCCGGCGCCGGCAAAACGGCAGTGGAGCTAGCGTTCGCGCTGGATACGGGCGTGGCTGAGATCAACGTCGAGTCCGAACCGGAACTGGCGCTGGTCGAGGCCATTGCCGCCGGGAAGGGTGTCGCCGCGACCATCGCCATCCGCGTCAACCCGGACGTCTCCGCCGGCGGCCACTCGAAGATCTCCACCGGCAAGGCCGACAACAAGTTCGGCGTCTCCATCGCCGAGGCCGAGCGGCTCTACGCCCGCGCCTCAGCGTCGAAGCACCTGAACCCGGTCGGCGTCGCCTGCCACATCGGCAGCCAGATCACCGACCTCGCGCCGCTGGAAGCGGCCTTCCGCAAGATGCGGGCGCTGGTCGAGCGGCTGCGCGAGCAGGGCAACGCCGTCTACCGCCTCGACCTCGGCGGCGGCCTCGGCGTGCCCTACTTCAACATGCCCGAACCGCCCTCGCCGGCCGACTACGCCGCCATGGTCGGCGCGGTGATGGAAGGTCTGGACGTGGTCTTCGCCTTCGAGCCCGGCCGCGTCATCGCCGCCAACGCCGGGGTGCTGGTCGCCCGCGTCATCCACCTCCACCCGCGCCCCGAAGGCCGCCGCTTCCTGGTGCTCGACGCAGCCATGAACGACCTGATCCGCCCGGCCATGTACGAGGCCTACCACGAGATCGTCCCCGTCAATGGCGCGGCGGCGGGCGCCGAGATGGAGGTCGTCGACGTCGTCGGCCCTATCTGCGAGACGGGCGACACCTTCACCCGCGACCGCACCCTGCCGCCGCTCAAGGCCGGCGACCTCGTCGCCTTCATGTCCGCCGGAGCCTACGGCGCCGCCATGGCCAGCGAGTACAACACCCGGCCGCTGGTGCCGGAGGTGCTGGTGGAGGGCGACCAGTGGGCGGTCATCCGGGCGCGGCCGACGTACGAGCAGATGCTGTCGCTGGAGCAGACGGCGCCGTGGCTTTGACCTTGGCATATGCCGTGGCATAGGCTACATCGACGCCATGGGTATCGAACGCCGCGTCAGCCTCTTCAAAAACGGCCGCAACCAGGCTGTCCGCATTCCTCGTGAATTCGAGATGCCAGGCGAGGAAGTGATTATGCGCAAGGAAGGCGACCGGCTCGTACTTGAGCCGGTGAAGCTATCGTCGCTCAGCGAGTATCTCGACTCTCTCGAACCGACTGACGAGGAGTTCGACTTCGGTGAAGACCTGCCGGCAGAGCCCTTCGAGCTTTGACGGCCCGCTACCTGCTCGACACGAACATCCTTTCGGCGGCCATCCGTGAGCCGCAAGGGGAACTGGCCCGGCGCCTCCGCAGGCAGGCCGATGAAATCTGCACCAGCATTATTGTGGCGGCCGAGCTTCGGTTCGGCGCAGCCAACAAGAGTTCAGCGTACCTGACGGAGTTGGTGGAGGGCCTCCTGCGGCGGATCGAAGTTCGCTCGTTCGATATGCCGGCGGACCAGATCTACGCTGTGGTGCGCGCTGACCTCATCAGACGAGGGCGGCGCATCGGGCATCTTGACGAACTGATCGCCACGCATGCGCTGGCAGAGGATTGCGTGCTGGTTACCGACAACGAGCGCGACTTTGCGCAGGTGGATGGGCTGCGGATCGAGAACTGGCTGCGCTAATCCAGCGCGCCGATGTACGGCAGCGCGCGCATCGCACCCGCCGCGTCCATGCCGTAGCCGACGAGGAAGCGCGCGGGGGCTTCCCAGGCTGTTAAGTCGGGCTCGATGGCGCGCTGCTCGGGCCAGGGTTTGCGGGCGAAGACGCAGGTGAGGACTTCCGACGCCCCGGCGTCCTTCACGAGCCGGGCGGCTTCGCTGAGGGAGAGGCCGGTGTCGAAGACGTCGTCGATGATCAGCGCCTTGCGGCCGGCCAGCGGGCGCTGGAGGTCGGCGCGGACCTGACAGCGGCCAAGGCTGGCGCGCTCATCCTTATAGGAGCTCAGCCACAGCGCGTCGAAGCGGAGGTTGCGGCCGTGGCGGGCCAGCGCTCTGGTCAGGTCGGCGGTGAACCAGATGCCGCCGGTGAGCAGGCAGATGGCCACGGTCTCGTCGTCGACGCGGGGTGCGATCCGGGCGGCCAGGGCTTCGACGCGGGCGGCGATCTCGGCCTCCGACAGGAGAACCGACGGCCCGGTCATTGCTGCGGGATGCCCATCGACGCGTAGATGCGCGCGGCTTCAGGCGAAACGCGTCCGATCTGGTTGTGGAACAGCAGCAGCATGGTTGCGCCCACGAACAGGATAAGCGGAATGGCGATGGCTATGCGCAGGCCACGGTAGCTCACCGTCGTCGAGCGCGAGAACTCGGAGCGTAGCGCGTCGTAGTGCTTGTCGGTGACAGTCGATGGCAGTTCCGTCTCGACAGGCTCCAAAACGCTTTTCGGCTCGTCCTGAGCGTCAGGCTCCACCGGCTGAGGCTCCGCCTCAATCTGGGGCTCGGTTTCGACGGCGGCTTCGAGTACTGGCTCGGGCTCTGGCTCCGGCTCCGGCTCTGCCGCGATTTCAGGCTCCGACTCGGGCCGCGCTTCGGCAGCCTCGTCCGCCACCTCCGCCTGAACCGGCTCCTCAGCGGGCACCGCGCCCTCCGGCAGCGCCAGCCAAAGCTCGCCGCAGGTGGTGCATTTCACCTTGCGGCCTTGCGGGCCGACCCTGTCTTCGCTCACAACATAGCGGGCGGCGCATCGGGGACAGGTCAGAATCATGACAGCGAATCTGGTCCCTTGGTTGACGGGCGCTTACCCTGAGGTCGCCGATTTCGGCTCGCATGTCCAGAAACCCTGACCCCCTCGCGACGAATGGTCCAGCTTTGCGCTTCACGGACGTGGCGATGCGCTATGGCCGCGGGCTGGAAGTGTTGCGCGATGTCAACTTCGAGCTCGAGCCCGGCTCCTTCCATTTCATCACCGGCGCCTCGGGGGCGGGCAAGAGCAGCCTGCTGAAGCTCATCTACCTGGCCGAGCGGCCCTCGCACGGGCGCATCGAGATGTTCGGCGAGGACGTCACCCGCATGTCCGTCGAGGCCAAGCCGCGCCTGCGCCGCCGCATCGGCGTGGTTCACCAGGAGCTGCGGCTGCTGGAACACCTGTCGGCCTTCGACAACGCCGCGCTGCCTTTGCGAATCGGCGGCCACAAGCCGCAGGAATACCGCGACGATGTCGCCGAGCTGCTCGCCTGGGTAGGCCTGAAGGACCGCATGGCGGCCAAACCGTCGGCCCTGTCCGGCGGCGAGAAGCAGCGGCTGGCGATCGCCCGCGCCGTCGTCGCCCGGCCCCACATCCTGCTGGCCGACGAGCCGACCGGCAATGTCGACAACGAGTCCGCCATGCGCATCATCCGCCTGTTCAGCGAGCTCAACCGCCTCGGCACCACCGTGCTGGTCGCCAGCCACGACGAAGAGCTGGTGGCCCGGGCCGGCCAGCCGGTGCTGCACCTGCACGACGGGCGGCTGATCCCGTTCGGCGGGTCGGGGGCGATGCTGTGAGCGCCTTCGACACCGCCCGTTGGAAGCCCGCGCCGCTGCTGCCGAAGTCCGACACCCGCGACGCCGCGCTGCTGTTCGTCATCGCGGTGCTGGTGTTCCTGGCCTGCCTGACCTGCATCGGCGCGCTCGCCGCCCACCGCGCCGCCGAGGGCTGGACCGGCCAGCTGCGGGGCTCGGCGACCGTCGTCGTACGCCCCAAAGGGATCGAGAGCGCCGACACCTCCGCCGCCAAGGCCGCCGAGGCGCTGGCGGGCGTCAGTGGCGTCGTCGAAGCCCGCGTACTGGAGAAGGAGAAGGCTCAGGCGCTGCTGGAGCCGTGGATCGGCCGCGAGGCGCTGCTCGACGACCTGCCTATTCCCCGGCTGGTCACCCTGGAGCTCGCCCGCGCCAACCCGCCGACGCCCAAGACGCTCGAGGCGGCGCTGGCCGCAGCCGGCGTAGACGCCACCCTCGACGACCACCGGCTGTGGATCGAGGACATCGAGCGCGGCGCCGGCATCGCCCGCTGGATGGCCATTGGCGTCTTCCTGCTGATCGCGGCGGCGGCGGCGGCGGTGATCGGCTTCGCCACCCGCGCCGGCATCGCCGCTCACCACGACACCATCGAGGTCCTGCACCTCTACGGCGCCCAGGCCGAGATGATCTCGCGCCTGTTCCAGCTGCGCTTTGCCCGCACGGCGGCGCTTGCGGGCTTGTTCGGGGCGGGAGGGGCGGCCATCATCGGCGCCGTCGCCCGACTCGCGGGAGGGGGAGCGGGCCTGACGCCGGTGTTGCCGGTGGCGTGGATGGATCTGGCCGCCATCGCCCCGGCGCCGCTGCTGGCCGCGGGGATCGCCGCCCTCGCTGCCCGGCAGGCCGCTGTCGGGCTCCTGAAGGAGATGGGATGAAGAGCCTTTCCGCCCTCCTGATCCTGGTGCTGATCTGGGCGGCCGGGCTGTGGGCGTTCGCCTCGCGGGTGGAGCACTCCACTCCCGCCCCCGAGCCGCCCGTCGCCGACGGAATCGTGGCGCTGACCGGCTCCTCGGTGATCAGGTTGGAGGCGGCGACCAACCTGCTGGAGGACGGCAAGGGCAAGCGGCTGCTGGTCAGCGGTGTCAACCGGCAGGCCAGCCGCGCCGACATCCTCGACGTCACCAAGGCCGGCAAGGGCGTCTATGACTGCTGCGTCGACCTCGGCTTCATGGCCGCCGACACCGTCGGCAACGCCCAGGAAACCGCCGAGTGGGCCAAGGCCAAGGGCTACAGGAAGCTGATCCTGGTCACCGCCGACTTCCACATGCCCCGCGCCCTGCTGGAGCTGCACGCCGCGATGCCGCATGCCGAGGTGACACCCTACCCCGTGGTCACCGAGACGCTCGACACGCCCAACTGGTGGCGCAAGAGCGGCAGCGCCCGGCTGATGACGCTGGAATACTGCAAGTACCTGGCTATCCTCGGCCGCGAGGCGCTGCTCAACCTTGGCCCCAAGGACAAGGACACGCCGGAGGAAGCGAAGGCCGCCGAGGCGGGGTCGTGATTATCCTCCGCTCGCTGGTCTTCACGGCGGTCTTCTATGTGGTCTCGACCATCGCCGCGATCGCCATGACCCCGCTGCTGCTGGGCCGGCGGCGCTGGATCGTGCAAGCCATCGGCGTCTGGGCGCGGGCGGTGATGTGGGCGCTGAGGGTCATCTGCGGCGTCAAGGTCGAGGTGCGCGGCCGTGAGTTCATGCCCACCGGGCCTGCCCTGATCGCCGCCAAGCACCACGGCATGTTCGACACGATCGCCCCGTTCGCCCTGCTGCCGGACGCGGCCTATGTGCTGAAGAAGGAGCTGCTGATCATCCCCTTCTACGGCTGGTACTCGGTCAAGGGCGGCATGATCGCCGTCGACCGCGCCGGCCACGCCACGGCCCTGAAGAAACTGGTCAAGGACACCCGCGAGCGCATGGCCGAAGACCGCCAGGTGGTCATCTTCCCCGAAGGCACCCGTAAGGAACCCGGCGAGGCCCCCGACTACAAACCCGGCATCGCCGCCCTCTACCGCGACCTCGCCCTGCCCTGCACGCCGCTGGCTACCAACTCCGGCGTCCACTGGCCCGCGCATGGCTTTATCCGGCGGCCGGGCACGGTGGTGTTCGAGTTCCTTGAGCCGATCCCGGCGGGCCTGAAGCGCGGCGAGTTCATGAAGACACTGGAGGCGCGGATTGAAGGCGCGTCGAACGCGCTGCTGGCGGAGGGGGTTTAGGGACTCCGCCGATGCAGAGCCTGGGCCTCCTGTCCGCACTTCTCCTGCTGCTGACGCCCGCCTGCTCCTACGGGCCGGTGGCGGACCGCAGCGGCGTCGTCTCAGCGGTGGTGCTGCCGGACGGCGAAACGGTCGGCGTGGCCTATCAGGTCATGCGCTATCGCCCCGCCTCAGGCATCGCCGCCTTCCCCGACGGCGGCATTCCCCGCTACCTCGACGACCGGATCGTCATCGCCACGACCGACGGGAAAGGCAGCCGCGTGTTGCAGCGCCTCGAAAATCGCGGGGTGAGCGGGGCGGCGGCCGTCACCCTCAGAACCGCGCCGTCCGACCCCGGTCATTTGCTGGTGCTGTACAGCGAGCAGGCTTCGACCTCGGCGGCGTTGAAGCGGCGCCTGTGGCGGCTGGACACGGCGGACGGCAGGGCGACGCCCTATCCGGACCTCGACGCCGGGCTGGCGGCCAGCGGCCGGCGCCTCGGTTCCAGCGAATTCGGCGACGTGCGCGTCGTCGCGCCCGACGGAACCCTTCTGATCGGCGCCGAGGGGCCGCAGGGCGCCGAGCTCTGGGTATGGAGTCCCGTGGCGGGCTACCGGCGCCTCGACGGTCTGAAGCACTTCTACGGCGTGTCCGCAGACGAGATCTACTATTGGAGCGGCGACGAAGCCCGCGTGATGAACTGGCGCACGGGCGCGGTGCGGGTCATCGCCCGCTACGACCCGGCGCGGCAGCAGACGACCACCCTCCTGCCCCATGATCCGACCGTGACGGCCCTGCAACGCCCGGCCGCATCCCAGAGCTCGCTTTCCTGGAACGACGACGAGATCACCCTCACGCGGCCGGATGGGAGCGCCAGGAAGATCGCGCTGGACCGGAGCGAGCTGACGCGGTGAGCCCTTGGCCTGGAGAGGTCCTAGCCGCTGGACGGCGGCGCCTGCCGCGGCTGCATGCGGGCGCGAATGGCTGAGATGATCTTGAGCCCCAGCACGATCATGAAGATGGCCGGGATGGTCAGGAACATGCCCATAATGATTGGCCAGCCCGTGGCCTCCTCGACCGTGGCGGAAGGCAGCGCCGACAGGCCGAAGAGGGCGAGCAGCCCGAACCAGATCAGGTAAGCCGTGCCGACCTGCCGCCAGCTCGCACGCAACACCAGCTTGGCCAGCAGGATCGGCACGAAGAAATACAGGCATAGCAGGTAGAGGACAGGGCCCCACAGGTCCGTCATGGCCAACGCTCCCGCGCTTTGCCCATCGCTAGCAGCTTTCCACCGGCGCGCCGCTCACGACCCGCACAGGCGGTCGTAGTCGGCGCTGCTTTTCCACGTCTTGAAGCGGGTGAACGCCGGAATATCGCTCGCCAGCGTGCTGCGCTCTTCCATGCGCTCGGCGAGCCACTGCAGCCATTCGAACAGGTTGGGCCAGCCGGAGGCGCGCTGCTCCTCGATGTAGCGGCGGGTCTTCTCCCAGCACAGCACCGTGACGCCTCGATAGAAGTCCGAATACATGTCCACCGGCACATGGCCGCGCGCCACCATGGGTCCGAGGCTTTCGAACAGGGCCAGCGCGCCGACGACCGCGCCGAAATGCGGCCCGAGCCGCCGGCGCAGCTCATCGCCTGTAAGGTTGTCGGGCAGGCTGTGCACCAGCATCATCGCCTCGGCGATGTCCGGCGCCTGGAGCGGCCGCAAGAGTTCGATGCCGGCTTGGGTCTCCCGCTGGACGTTGAGCTGGCGCAACTGGATCAGGCCGAACGCGACCCCGACGATCACCGCCAAGGTCTGAGCGATATCCAAGGCGAGTTGCAACGTCATGACATTCCTCCAGTCGCCCGACGCGAGACGTGGAGGCTAGACCATCGGCGCGGCCCGGGCGACCGCGTGTCGCAACTAGGCAGGGACGTAGGTCAACCTGATCACCCCTTCGCCAAGTCTTTCGCTGGCCACGAGGCGGAGCGGCGGGCGGGGTCCGCGGAAGAAGGGCTTGCCGGCGCCGAGGACGACGGGGTGGAGGTAGAGCCGGTATTCATCGATAAGGCCAAGGTCGGTGAGGCTTCCCGCCAGCTCCGGCCCGGCGACCTCGATCTCCCCGTCGATGTCGTGCTTCAGCCCGCGCACCACCGCTTCGAGATGATCCTCGACCAGCGTGGCGTTGGGGCCGACCGACTTCAGCGTGCGCGACACCACCCACTTCGGCTGCGCTCGCCAGGCATCGGCGTACTCGCGTTCGGCGGCGTCCCAGTCGGCCTGGTCCTCGTCCCAATAGCGCATGACCTCATACATGCGCCGCCCGTAGAGGACGCCGGCCAAGCTGCGTATGTCCTCGATGAAGTGGCTAAAGAGCGCGGGCTCGGGGTTGAACCTGTCATGGTCGACGTACCCGTCCAGCGACTGGTTCAGTGCAAAAACGAGCTTCGCCATCTTGCAATCTCCACTCTACTTTCAGAACAACTAGAGCCGCTTAAGGCCGTTATCCACCCTCCCGCTCCTCGACCATGGCCAGCAGCTTTTCCATCGCCGCGTCCCTCACGCCGTCCTCGTGCAGGTGCATGACGAGGTCGCGGAGGTAGTCGATGTTGCGGCCGGAAAGGCCCTTGGCGCCGGCGATCAGGTCCGCCTGCTGTTCGAGGGTGAGGGCGCCGGCCCACTGGGCGTGCTTCGTATCTGAGAGGAAGGTCAGGGCCTCGGCGCGGCCGTTTCCGTCGATCTTCACCTGCCGCCAGGCTTCGAAGTAGGTCTCGGTCGGCTGCTCGCGTTCGCGCAGGTAGGCATAGACGCCGGGCCACTCCGCCTCGGCGACGCGGTAGGCCGCGCCCCTCACCGAGCCGCCGGGGGCGAGGCCGAGAACCAGGCCCGGCCGCTCATACGTTCCCCTGTGATGGACCGAGTAGATGCAGAAGGCGCGCCGTCGACCATGGAGCACGGCCGTGCGACGTTCTATGAAGGCAAAGCCCGGCCGCCACATCAGCGAGCCGTAGCCGAACACCCAGCGTCCGCCGGCGGGCCCCTGCCCCGTCTCTTGCATTAATGATTCTCAAAGCCGAAGACGCCCAGACCATGACCCTGCACGATCAAGAAGACCGCCGCAAACCCAGCCGCCGGGCGCTCTACATTCCGTGGATCCTGCTGGTCGTGCTGGCGGTGGCCTGGAGCGCCGGCTGGTTCTGGCTGCGCGGCGAGACGCGGCGGCAGATGGACGCCGGGGCGGCCGAGCTGCGGGCGGCGGGCTACACCGTCTCGTGGGACGACCGCACCTTCGGCGGCTATCCGTTCCGCATCGACAGCAACATGACGGGTTTCAGGATCGGCGAGCCGTCCGGCTGGTCGATCAGCGCGCCGAACATCCGCGCCGAGGCCTTCGTCTACAAGCTCGATCACTGGGTCGCCTATGCGCCGGACGGGGTGGTGCTGAACCGCCCCATAGGCGGGCCGGTGACCATCAAGGGCAAGGGCCTGCGGGCCAGCCTCAGCGGCATCGACGAGACCGTGCCGCGCGTGGCCGTCGAGGGCTTCGGTCTGACGTTCGCGCCGGCGCCGGGGGCGCAGCCGTACTTGCTGCGCTCGGCTGACCACCTCGACCTGCACCTGCGGCCCGGCCCGCAGGACCAGGGCGCGGTGCTGCTGAAGGTGGACGGGGCGCGGGCGCTGCTGCCGGGCCTGCTGTCGCGCATCGCCCAGGACCAGCCGGTCTCGATGGACGTCGAGATGATCCTCTCCAAAATGAGCGCCATGGAAGGCCGCGACTGGCGCTCGATGGTGCGCTCGTGGGCCGACGCGGGCGGCACGGCGACCTTGCAGAACGCCAGCCTGACCGGCGGCGGCGCGGTGCTGGCCGCGCACGGCGGGGCGCTGTCGGTCGGCGACGACGGCCGGGTCGAGGGCGGCCTCGACGTCGACCTGCGCAAGGCCGGCGAGGCGCTCAGTGACATGAGCGGCGGCATGATCCCGCCCCAGGCCGGGTTTGCCGGCGCCAACCTCAAGTTCGAAGGCGGCCAGACGATCCTTGGCCCCCTGCCGATCGCGCCGGCGCCGAGAGTGTACTAACTCCCTTCCCCCTCGAGGGGGGAAGGATCGGGGATGGGGGTGAGTGCAGAGAGTCTACGGGTAGCTCGTGAGGCTCTGAGCCTTACCGAGCCTCTCACCCAAGCTCAGCGGCCACACCCCCAACCCTGCCCTTCCCCCCTCGAGCGGGGAAGGGTTCAAGGGAGTTGCGCCCCGGCCCGCAATGACTAAGGTCCGCCCGCTTCTTATCGGGGGATAAATGGCCGGCGAGCCCGCCAAAACTACGCCATCTCTGGACGACGTCCGCGCGCGCATCGACGCGGTGGATGGCGAGCTGCTGCGCCTGCTGGACGAGCGCGCTTCGCTGGCCGCCGCGGTGGCTGAGGCGAAGCGGGCGGCGGGGCAGAGCGGCTTTGGGCTGCGCCCCGGCCGTGAGGCGCAGGTGCTGCGCGCCCTGCTGGCCAAGCCCCGCGACGCCGCCGACGAAGCGCTGATCGTCCGCGTCTGGCGCGAGCTGATGGCCGACAGCCTGGCGCGCCAAGGACCGTTCCACCTCAGCGTCTGGGCCGGCAAGGCCGAGGCTCGCACCGTCGAAGTCGCCCGCCTGCGCTTCGGCGCCGCGCCCGGCTTGCGGATGGCGACCAAGCCCGAGGACGCGCTGGCGCGGGCGAAGACCCCCGGCGGGGTCGCCGTGCTGGCCCTGACCCCCGACAGGGCCTGGTGGGGCCGCCTGCTGGCCCAGCCGGCGCTGAAGGTGTTTTCCACCCTGCCCTGCCTCAATGCCTGGGGCCCGCTCGCCGCGCTGGCGGTGGCCGAAGTGGAGGTCGAGCCGACCGGCGCCGACGTCACCTTCTGGGTCACCGACGCGCCCGGTCCGGCCGCCTCCGTCCTCGAAACCATGAGCCGCGACGGCGTCGCCGGCCGGCTGATGTGCGAGGCCGGCGGGCTGAAGCTGTTCGGCCTCGCCGGCTTCTACCAGCCCGAGGACGAGCGGCTGGCGCGCGCGCCCGGGGAACTCACCGGCGTGATCGGGGCTGCGCCGGAGCCGTTCGACGTGTAAAGGCGGCGCTATGACCGCCTCCGTCGCCCCCGACCGCTTCACCGCCTCCCGCCCCGTTCCCAAGGCGGGCATCCTCGACATCGCGCAATACGTCGGCGGCAAGTCGAAGATCGAAGGCGTCGAACACCCGATCAAGCTGTCGTCCAATGAGAACATCCTCGGCTGCTCGGACGCCGCCAAGGCCGCCTATGCCGAGGCCGCCGCGCGGCTGAACATGTACCCGGACGGCAAGGCCGGTCCCCTGCGCGAAGCCGTCGCCGCCCGCTACAGCCTCGAGCCCGAACGGCTGGTGTTCGGCTGCGGCTCGGACGAGATCTTCGCGCTAATCAACCAGGTGTTCCTGGAGCCGGGCGACAACATCATCCAGGGCGAGCATGCCTTCGCCGCCTACGCCATCGGCGCCCGCGCCTGCCAGGGCGAGGTCCGCAAGGCGCCGGAAACCCGCTACACCGTTGATGTCGACGAGTTGCTGAAGCTGGTCGACGAGCGGACGCGCATCGTCTTCGTCGCCAACCCGGCCAACCCGACCGGCACCTGGATCAACGGCGAGGAGGTCCGCCGACTGCATGCTGGCCTGCCGCCGAGCGTGGTGCTGGTGCTGGACGGCGCCTACGCCGAGTTCGCCACCGACGGCAGCTATGAGGACGGCGTGGCGCTGGCCCGCACGGCCGAGAACGTGGTGGTCACGCGGACCTTCTCGAAGCTGCATGGCCTGGCGGCGTTGCGGGTCGGCTGGGGCTACTGCCCGCCGCACATCGCCGACGCCATCGAGCGCATCCGGCCGCCGTTCAACGTCAACATCCCGGCGCAAGAAGCGGCTATCGCGGCGCTGGGCGATGAGGACTTCCAACGCCGGTCGATAGCGCTGATGGAGCAGTGGCGTCCGTGGCTGACGCAACAGCTGGGCGGCTGTGGGTTGGACGTCGTGCCCAGCGCCGCCAACTTCCTGCTAGTCGGCTTCCCGAAGACGCCCGGCAGAACGTCGAAGGACGCCGAGGCCTTTCTGGCGAGCAAGGGCCTGATCGTCCGCGCGGTCGGCGGCTATGGGCTGCCCGACCACCTTCGCATCACCATCGGCCTCGAAGAGCACAACCGCGCCGTCGCCGACGCGCTGGCCGAGTTCATGGATCGCTGATGGCGCACCTCTATGAACGTATGGCCGTCATCGGCTGCGGCCTGATCGGCTCGTCGGTGGTCCGCGCCGCCCGCGAGAACGGCGTCGTGGGCGAGATCGTGGTCAGCGACGCCAGCCCCGCCGTGCTCGAACGCGTCCAGGGGTTGGGCCTCGCCGACCGCGTCACGTCCGACCCCGCCGAGGCGGTTGCCGGCGCTGACCTCGTCGTCTTCGCTACTCCGGTCATGGCCGTCGCCGGCGCCATGAAGGCCGCCGCCCGCGCCATCTCGCCGGGCGCCACCGTCACCGACGTCGGTTCAGTCAAGGGGGCCGTCGCCGAGGCCCTGACGGCCGCCGCGCCGGATGGCGTCTTCGTCATCCCCGGCCACCCGATCGCGGGGACGGAGCACTCCGGACCGGACGCCGGTCTGGCCGAGCTGTTCGAGGGCCGTTGGGTGATCCTGACGCCGCGCGAAATGGATGACCCCGCCTACGCCGCCGCGGTCGCGAAGCTGTCGGCCTTCTGGGAGGCCCTCGGCGCGCAGGTCGAGACCATGGACGAGCGCCACCACGACTTGGTGCTGGCCGTCACCAGCCACCTGCCCCACCTGATCGCCTACAACATCGTCGGCACCGCCGCCGACCTCGAGGAGGTCACCCAGGCCGAGGTGATGAAGTTCTCCGCCGGCGGTTTCCGCGACTTCACCCGCATCGCGGCGTCCGACCCGACCATGTGGCGCGACATCTTCCTGGCCAACAAGGACGCCGTGCTGGAAATCCTCGGCCGCTTCACCGAAGACCTGCAGGCCCTCTCCCGCGCCATCCGCTGGGGCGAAGGCGACAAGCTGCACGAGCTCTTCACCCGCACCCGCGAAATCCGCCGCGGCGTCATCGCGCTCGGCCAGGAAAGCGCCGAACCCAACTTCGGCCGCGACCGGGGCAAGCACTGAGCGGCCTCGGCCCCGGCGGCGGCTAACCGCCTTGCGGGCAGGCCTGTTCGCCCAGCGACTGGCCGGTTTCGAGCAGGCTCTTGAGGCTGGCGAGGATGTGGGGCCAGCCGCCGGAGACGGCGCCGATCAGCTTGGAGTTCTCGACGTCGATCTCGTGGGTGACGGTGAGCTTCACCATGCCGCCCTGGTCCTCGATGTCGTAGGTCATCCGGCCAAAGCCCTCCGCCGTGAGCTCGGGCTTGAACTCGTTGCGCCAGGTGAGCACCAGCCGCTTGCCGGGCTCCACCTCCAGCACCTCGCCGCTGTCGGCGGTGCTGCCGTCCTCGCGCACGATCCGCCAGGGCGAGCCGACCTGCCAGTCGCACTCCTGCCAGCTGTCGAACCAGTAGCGCTTGACGAAATCGGGCTCGGTCAGCGCCTGCCACAGCTTTGCGGGCGTGGTGCGGATGTAGGTGACATAGACAAAACGGCTCATTTTGGAGGCTCCGGCTGGACCGGCGGCATGGGCTTGCCGGTCTCGAGAATGGATTTCAGGCCCGACAGGATCAGCGACCAGCCCTCGCGGGCGGAGTCGGTGAAGCGCTCGGCGCCCGGCGGGCGGTTGAACTCGCTGACGGTGAGGCGGACCACCCCGCCGAGGTCATCAAGCCGAAACTCGACCTCGCCCGGCGTCTCTGCGCGCATGTCTTCGTAGATGACCACGTCCCAGGTCACCCGCAGGACGCGCGGCTCGTCGCGCACCAGCACCTTGCCCTGGCTGTTGACCTGGCCATCGGGCTGCATGACGCGGAACGCGCCGCCCCGCGCGCCGAACTCGAAGCGGTTGCCGAAGAAGTAGTCCGGCGAAAGGTCGCTGTCGGTCAGCGCGTCCCAGACCTTCTGGATGGGGGCGGCGATGTGGATGATGTGGATGGCTTCGGGTCTATCGCTCATCGCTCTCCAGGTCCTTCTTCAACGCGACCAGCGCCTCGACGCGGGCCTTCTCGAACTTGCCGATCCAGCGGTCGGCGATCTCTCCGATCGGCACCGGGTTCAGGTAGTGCAGCTTCTCGCGCCCGCGCCGCACGGTGGCGACGAGGTTCGCCGCCTCCAGCAGGCGCAGGTGCTTGGTCACCGCCTGGCGGCTCATCGCCAGCCCCTCGGTAAGCTCGCCCAGCGTCTGGCCGTTTCGCGCGAACAACCGGTCCAGCAACGCGCGGCGGCTTGGATCAGCTAGCGCGCGAAAGACAGCATCGGTGTCCATTGGCAAACACATTAGGCAACCGTTTGGTTGCGTGTCAAGCCACCTTGGCGGTGCGGCGCAGGCTGCTGACCACCGCGGCCAGCACCGCCAGGCCCGAGGCGATGGCCAGGCCGGTCACCGTCGGGCGCGCGGCGGCCAGGTGGAAGAGGATGGCCATGACCGAGGCGCCGGCCGTCTGACCCAGCAGCCGCGAGGTCGCCAGCATGCCGCCCGCCGCCCCGCTGCGATGACGCGGCGCGGCCGAGATCATGGTGCGGTTGTTGGGCGACTGGAAGAAGCCGAAGCCCAGCCCGCAAAGGATCATCCGCCAGATGATGTCGAGATTGCTCGCCTGTTCCGGCAGCAGGGCCAGTGCGGCCAGCCCGACAGCGAACAGGCCAAGCCCGAAGGCGCCGAGCATCCCCGCCGGATAGCGGTCGGCCAGCCGCCCGGCGATGGGGGCCGAGACCGCCACCGCCAGCGGCCATGGCGTCATCAACAGGCCCGTCGCCACCACCGAGCGGTCCAGCGCGCCTTGCAGGTAGAAGGGCAGCGCCACGAAGGCCAGCATCTGGGCCGAGAACGACAGGATCGAGGTCATCACCGACAGGCGGAAGATGGGGATGCGCAGCAGGTCGAGCGGCACCATCGGTTCGGCCATGCCGAGCTCTCGCCGCATCAGGAAGACGCCGGCGATGCCGCCGACGACGAGCATCGCCCAGCCGGCTCCCGACCCCTCCCGGGAGGCCGCCTCGGCGCCCATGATGATGAGCCCGAAGGTCATCGCCGCTAGCAAGGCGCTCATGTAGTCGAAGCGGCGCTTGGCCTGCGGCGTGACCGGCAACGCCCTCCATCCGACGACCATGGCGAGGATGCCGATCGGCAAGTTGACGGCGAACAGCACCGGCCACTCGGCGACCGATAATAGCCCCGACGCCACCGTCGGTCCCAGCGCCGCCGACAGCGAGACGATCACCGCGTTGAGCCCGATCCCCCTGCCCAGCAGCCGCTGCGGGAAGGTAAAGCGCACCAGCGCGCCGTTGATGGCCATGATGCCGGCGCCGCCCAGCCCCTGCAGCACCCGTGCGGCGGTCAATTCGGACAGGGTCTGCGACAAGGCGCACCCCAGTGAGCCGACCGTGAACACCGCCAGCCCGGCGATGTAGACGCGCCGGTAGCCGACGATGTCGCCCAGCGCCGCCAGCGGGAGCAAGGAGACGGTGACGGCAAGCTGGTAGGCGTTGACGATCCAGATCGAGCTGCCGGCCGAGGCGTTCAGGTCTCGCGCGATGGTTGGCAGGGCGACATTGGCGATGGCCCCGTCCAGCACCGCCATCATTACGCCCAGCCAGATCGCCGCCACCGCCCAGTAACGCTGCGGCGTCGGCAGACCGTCGGGTGCGGCGGGCTCGCCCGTCACTTGAGGAACTCGGCGGTGGCTTCGATGGCTTCCACGAGGCCGACGCGCTGCAACTCCACCCCTTCAGGCAACCCCGAGAACAACCGTGTCGGAGCGGCGGGGTCGAGCATGACGAAGACGCCCTTGTCGTCTTCGCGGCGGATGAGGCGGCCAAAGGCTTGGGCGATGCGGCCGCGCGTGACGGCATCATCGTAGGTCTTGCCGCCGAACCTCGCGCGTCGGGCTTTGTGGAGTATGTCGGGGCGTGGCCAGGGCATGCGGTCGAAGACCAGCAGCCGGAGCGAGCGGCCCGGCACGTCGACCCCATCGCGGACGGCGTCGGTGCCGAGCAGGCAGGCGTCCTCCTCGGCGCGGAAGATGTCGACGAGGGCGCCGACCTCCAGCGGATCGACGTGCTGGGCGTAGAGGGCCAGGCCCTTGTCGGCCAAGGGCGCTGCGATCTTCTCGTGCACCGCGCGCAGCCGGCGAATGGCGGTGAAGAGGCCAAGGCCCCCGCCGCCGGCCGCCAGGAACAGCTCGCGCATGGCGGCGGCCACTTGGCGCGGATCCTCGCGGCCGACGTCGGTGACGACGAAGGCCCGCGCGTTGGCGGCGTAGTTGAACGGCGAGGTCAGCCGCAGGGTCTTGGGCCGGTCCGGCAACCGCGCCGCGCCGGTGCGCATCTCGGCCAGCGCGAACGGATCGTCGAGCGTAGAGTCCGCCAGCGTCGCGCTGGTCACCAGCACCCCGTGCGCGGGGGCGATGACGGCGGCGGTCAGCGGCTCGGTCGGATCGACCCAGTGGCGGCGGCAGGCCGCGTCGACCACCCGGCCATAGAGGAAGGTGGCATCAAACCAGTCGACGAAGTCGGGGTCGTCCTCTGAGTCCTCATCGATGGCCCGCAGCATCGAACGCCAGGCCGGCAGCGTCATCCGTGCGCGGCGGTCGAGGCCGCGCAGCGCGCCTTCAATACGCGCTCGTTCGGACGTGCCCAGCGTGTCGGTCTCCTCGTCGAGCACGTCTTCCAGATGCCGGGCCAGCGCCAGCAGCGGCGCCTCGACGGCCGCCAGGCCCTTGGCGGCTTCGCGGGCCATTTCGCGGACGAGGTCGGTGGCGGGCCGGGCGGCGCACTCCATGCCGACTTCGGACGGCGTCGTGCGGGCGCGCAGCTGTTCGAGCACGGCGACGAGGAAGCCCTCGACCGGGCCCATCGGGTTCACCTGCCCGTCGGGCGGGGCGATGCGGCCCGACCAGCCTTCGCCCGGCAGGATGGTGGCGGCGTGGGTCGCGTCCTGCAGCGCCCGGCGCGCGTCCTCGCGGTCGCCGAGCACGTCCATGAGCCGCGCCTCGAGCCCCCTGCCCCGGCGGCCGCGGCCCTCCGGCCCGCGAATCCAGCGGCGCAGTTCCGCGGCTTCCGCGCCCGACAACGCCGCCGCGAAGGCCGAGTCCGCCGCGTCGAACAGGTGGTGGCCTTCGTCGAAGACGATGCGCTTGAGGGATGTCGTCTCGATGTCGCCCTTCAGCCCGCGCGCCGCCCGCGCGCCGTCGAAGGCGGCCTGGGTCAGGACCAGCGCGTGGTTGGCGATGACGATGTCGGCGCGCTTGGAGCCCCGGATCGCCTTTTCGACGAAGCAGGCGCGGTAGTGGACGCAGCCGGCGTGGACGCACTCGCCGCGCCGATCGACGAGGTTGGCGGGGCTGGCCTGGTTCATCGGCGCCACCGCAAACAGCGTCGGCAGCCAGGCCGGGAAGTCGCCGCCGGTCATGTCGCCGTCGCGCGTCGCCCGCGCCCACCGCGCCGCCAACCCGAGGCCGACGAGGTCGCCGTTGCCAAGCTGGGCGGCGTTCACCGTCTCCTGGAAATTGAGCAGGCAGAGGTAGTTCTCGCGCCCCTTGCGCACCACCGCCTTGCGGGCGCGGATCGCCGGGTCGGGATAGATCGCATGGCTCTCGCGCTCGATCTGGCGCTGCAGGGCGCGGGTGTAGGTCGAGACCCACACCGCCGGCCCGTTGGCCTCGGCCCACAGCGAGGCGGGCGCCAGATAGCCCAGCGTCTTGCCGGTGCCGGTGCCGGCCTCGGCCAGCATCATGCGCGGCTCGCCCTCCTTGTCGCGCGGCTGGAAGGCGTAGGCGGTCTCGGCGGCGAACACCGCCTGCATGGGGCGGGCCTCGTCCAGTCCGGAGCGCTGGAGGAGCAGCTTCAGCCGCTCGGCCGCCTCCTCGGGCTCGATGGGTCTGGTCCCGGGCTCACCCGGAGGCGCGGCGTCCTCCCACTCCGGGATGCGGCTCCAGACGTCCAGCCCCGAGCCGCGCGGATCGCGCCGCAGCGGCTCAGACCGAAGCGCCCCGATCACCGCCGGACCCCAGGCCCAGCCGCCGCGCGCCAGAGTCTCGGCGGTGGCGAGCGCATCCTCACGCGTGGGCCAGGGGCTCTCAGCCAGCTCCTTCAGCAGCACCGCGCAGACTTCGCGCAGCACGCCGGCCTGCTCCAGCGCCCCCTTCGGCTCGGCCATGCCCAGCGCCAGCGCCAGCCCGGCCGCCGAGGGCGCCGCAAACCGCGCCGGCCGCACGAAGGCATAGAGCTCCAGCGCATCGAAAATCCTCGCCGATCGCGGCGGCGCATGCAGCCCCAACCGCCGCGCTGTCATCGCCGCATGGGCCAGCAACACCGGCCCCTGCTCGATCAGATCGCGCGCATAAGGCGGCCGGATATCCCGCACCCCCGCCGCATCGGCAGCCGCCGCCTTCGGCCCCGGCAACACCACCAGCGCCGGCGCAAGGTCCAGGGTGGAGCTGAGCGCGTTCACCCGATTCCACTACCCCGGTTCGAATGGAAACGGAACGGGAACATGCTATAGGCGACAACATGCCCCTCGACGCCTCTCCCACCCTGCTGCCCGACCGGTTCGCCGACTGGTTCGCGAGCCGGGGCTGGGCGGCGCGTGAACACCAGCTGGCGATGGTGGAGAAGGGGCGGCAGGGGCGGTCAGCGCTGCTGATTGCGCCGACCGGCGGGGGCAAGACGCTGGCGGGGTTTCTTCCCAGCCTCATCGAACTGGCCGAGCGGCCGAGGCCCAACACGCCGCGCGGGGTGCATACGCTTTACCTGTCGCCGCTGAAGGCGCTGGCGGTGGATGTCGAGCGCAACCTGATGGTCCCGATCGCGCAGATGGGGCTGAAGGTCAGCGTCGAGAGCCGCACCGGCGACACCGGCGTGGCGCGGCGCCAGCGGCAGCGGACCAACCCGCCGGACATCCTTTTGACCACGCCGGAGCAGCTGGCGCTGTTCTGCGCCTGGGAAGGGGCCCGGCGGTATTTCGAGGACCTCAGCTGCGTCATCATCGATGAGGTTCACTCGCTGTGGCCGTCCAAGCGCGGCGACCTGCTGGCGCTGGGCCTGGCGCGGCTGCAGCAGTTCGCGCCGAACCTGCGGCGGGTGGGGCTAAGCGCGACGGTGGATGACCCTGATTTGATTAGGGAATGGCTCTCTCCCAACCACGTCATCCCGGAAACGGCGCAGCCGTTATCCGGGACCCAGGAGTCACGGGCTGTGACTCTGGGTCCCGGCTCTCCGCTCCGCTCCGGCCGGGATGACGTTGATTTAGTTCTGGGTCAGGGCGGCACGCGCCCCGAGGTCGACGTGTTGCTCTCCGAAGGGCGCGTGCCGTGGGCGGGGCATACCGCCCAGCACGCGATGGAAGACGTCTATGAGGTCATCAAGAAGAACAAGACGACGCTGATCTTCGTCAATACGCGGTTTCAGGCCGAGTTCGCCTTCCAGGAGCTGTGGCGGCTGAACGACGACAGCCTGCCGATCGCCCTGCACCACGGGAGTCTCGCGGCCGAGCAGCGGCGGCGGGTCGAGGCGGCGATGACGCGCGGCGAGCTGCGGGCCGTGGTCTGCACCTCGACGCTGGACCTCGGCATCGACTGGGGCGACGTCGATCTCGTCATCCAGCTGGCCGCGCCGAAGGGCGCCTCACGGATGGTGCAGCGGATCGGGCGGGCCAACCACCGGCTGGACGAGCCCTCGCGCGCCATCCTGGTGCCCGCCAACCGCTTCGAGATGCTGGAGTGCCAGGCGGCCCGCGAGGCGATCTATGAGAATGCGCTGGACGGCGACCCGCCCCGGGTCGGGGCGCTCGATGTGCTGGCCCAGCACGTCATGGGCTGCGCCTGTTCCGAGCCGTTCGACCTGGTGGCGCTCTACGACGAGGTGCGCAGCGCAGGCCCTTACCGCGACCTCAGCTGGGAAGACTTCGAGACCGTCGTCGATTTCGTCTCGACCGGCGGCTATGCGCTCAAGACCTACGACCGCTTCCGGCGGATCGTGAAGGGCCAGGACGGCCTGTGGAAGGTTCGCAACCAGCAGACGGCCATGCGCCACCGGATGAACGTCGGGGCCATCGTCTCGCCGGAGATGCTGAACGTGCGGCTGCTGAAGGGCGCGCGCGCCGGGCGCAAGATCGGCCAGGTCGAGGAGGGCTATCTCGAGCAGCTCAACGCCGGCGACACCTTCATCTTCGCCGGCCAGGTCTGGCGGTTCATGGGCGTGACCGGCATGGACGCGCTGGTCAGCCCGGCGCCCAACTCCGACCCCAAGATGCCGAGCTGGGGCGGCTCGAAATTCGCCCTGTCCACCTTCCTCGCCAAGCGCGTGCGGCGGATGATGTACGACGAGGACGCCTGGCCGGCCCTCCCCGCCGACGTCCGCGAATGGCTGGAGGTGCAGCGCGACAAATCACTGCTGCCGTCCGAGGACGAGATGCTGCTGGAGACCTTCGCCCGCGGCAAGCGCCACTTCATGATCTGCTACCCGTTCGAGGGGCGGCTGGCCCACACCACGCTGGCCATGCTGCTGACCCGGCGGCTGGAGCGCACCGGCGTCGGGCCGCTGGGCTTTGTCTGCAACGACTACGCGCTGGCCATCTGGGCCTTGCACCCGATGGAGCGCCTTGATTTCGACGAGCTCTTTAACGAGGACATGCTCGGCGACGACCTCGAGGCCTGGCTGAACGAGAGCTTCATGATGAAGCGGGCCTTCAAGGGCTGCGCGCTCATCTCCGGCCTCATCGAGCGGCGCCATCCGGGCGCTGAGAAGTCCGGCCGCCAGGTGACCTTTTCAACGGACCTCATCTACGACGTGCTGCGCCGCCACCAACCCGACCACCTGCTGCTGCGCTGCGCGCGCGACGACGCCGCCACCGGCATGATCGACGTGGCGCGGGTCGGCGACATGCTGTCGAGGATCAGGGGCCGTATCCGCCATTCCAATGTCGATCACGTCACCCCCTTCTCGGTGCCCATCCTGCTCGAGATCGGCAAGGAGCGCGTGGCGGGCGAGGTGGGCGAGATGATCCTGAGTGAAGTCGCCGACGAGCTGATCGCCGAGGCGCTGGGATGACCGCGATCCCAAAGGTCATGCACGACTTCGCCATCAGCGCCTGCGGCGGGCTGGCGATGAACGTCAACGGCGATGAGGTGCTGATGCGCTGCTCGGGGGCGGCGTGGCTGGCGGGCTCGCGGACCCTGATCGTCGCCGACCTGCATTTCGAGAAGGGCAGCGCCTATGCCCGGCGCGGCCAGATGCTGCCGCCCTACGACACCCGCGAGACGCTGAACCGGCTGGAAGCCGAGGTCGCCGCCACCCAGCCCGCCGTGCTCGTCTTCCTCGGCGACAGCTTCCATGACGGCCAGGGCGAGGACCGCCTGCACGGCGACGACGGCGCCCGCATCGCCGCGCTGGCTGCGGGCCGCACGCTCGCCTGGGTGGTCGGCAACCACGACGCCGACGGTCCCAAGGCGCTGCCGGGCGAGACCGTCGACGAACTGGTATTCGGCCAGCTCACCCTGCGCCATGAACCGCAGGAGGGTAGCCGGCCGGGCGAACTTGCCGGCCACCTGCACCCCGCCGCCAAGGTGAAGGGCCGGGGCCGCACCGTCCGCCGCCGCTGCTTCGTCACCGACGGCAGCCGCATGGTCCTGCCCGCGTTCGGCTCCTACGCCGGCGGCCTCAACATCAAGGACAAGGCCTTCGCGGGGTTGTTCGGCGTCCGCCCCCTGGCCGGCGCGCTGGGGACCGGCCGCGTCCACCCCATCGGCTGGGGCTCGCTGGCGCCGGACTAGCCTTCGTCGTCGAACATCGCGTCGACCACCCGCGCCGCCTTCTTCTTCGGCCGCTCGTACATCACGCCGGGATAGCCCTTCAGCGGCACGAGCGGGGCGCCGGCATATTCCCAGTCGGCGGTTTCGCGCAGGTTAATGTGGTAGCGGGGCTCGCGGCCGGTGCGGGTTTCGAACAGGGCCCGGGGGATGTTGATCATCTTGGGCGAGCGGGCACGCTCATAGAACAGCGGCGTGCCGCAGCGGGCGCAGAAGCTCCGCGCCGTACCGCGCTCGGCGTCCTCGAAGCGGCTGATACAGTCCTCACCCGCCAGCATCCGAAAGCGGCTCTTCCAGCTGCCGACGTAGGTGGCGTAGGCGGCCCCTTGCGCGTGACGGCTGGCGGCGGAGTGGTCGTGCCAGGCCCACACCGCCGGCACGTCGATCTCGAAGCGGACCGCGCCGCAGACGCAGGCCCCCTTCGCCTGCACGGCCGAGCGCTTCGTCATACGCCGAGCCGCTGCAGGGCGGCGGAGACGCGGCCGCGGTCGCTGGGCTGGCGGAAGGGGAAGGCGTTGAAGAACTGCTCGGCGGTGAGGTCGGGTTGGCGCCGCCTCGCCGAGGCCGCCCAATGGCGCGCCCGCTCCTCGTTGCCGTTCATGCCATGGCCGAGCGCGGCGATCATCTCGACCAGCGCATGGGCGCCGGGGGTCAGCGCCGCCCGCTCGCCCCAGGCGGCCGCCTGCGCGGGCTCGTCCATGACGACGTGGGTGAAGGCGCGTACGGCCAGCATGGCATAGGCCATCGGATCGAGCGGACTGAGCTGCATGGCGGCGTCGGCGTTGGCCCGCGCGTCCAGCCCCTGCCCTATCAGGGTCTCGGTCCAGGCGCGGCTGTACTTGGCCTGAGCGTAGTTCGGGTTCAGCTGGATGGCGCGGTCGAGCCAGGGCAGCCCGGCGTCGATGTCGCGCGACAGCCACGAGACGCGGCCCATGACCAGGTTGCAGAACGGGTCGAGCGGGTCGAGCTCCAGCCCCTTTTCGGCGGACCGGCGGGCCAGCAACGCGGCTTGCTGGGCGTCGTCGGCGAACTTCAGGAAGGCGTTCTCGAAGTGGCTGAACGACAGGGCCGCGTGGGCGCGCGCGAAGGTGGGCTCCAGCGCGATGGCGCGCTCGAACATGGCCGCGGCCCGCGCATTTCCCTCGCGGTCGAAGCGGTACATCTGGTGCAGGCCGAGGTGATAGGCCGACCAGGCGTCGAGGTGCTCGGGCGAATTCAGCCGGGCGTGGCGGACCTCGTTCTGGGGGATCTGCAGTTCCAGCGCCCCGACGATGTCCCGCACAATCTGTTCGCGCAGGTCGTGGACGCCGTCGACCGAGGACCTGAACCGCTCGCTCCACACCACGCCGCCGTCGCGGGTGTCGCAGAGCTCGACGGTGACCATCATCGCACGGGCGTCCATCTCGACCGCGCCGGAGAGGACGTAGCGGACGTTGAGGGCGTCGCGAACCTGAGCGGTGTCGGTCTCGCCACGGAAGCGGAACGACGAGCCCCGGGCGATAACGAACAGCCAGCGCAGCCGCGACAGCTCGGCGATGAGGTCGTGCGGCAGCGCCTCGGCCATCGCCGCCGCACGCTCCCCGACGGCCTTGAACGGCAGCACGGCGATGGAGGGGCGCGCCGAGCCTTCCGCCTTCGCAGGCACGGCCTCGCGCACCGTTGGTGCAGCCGCCGCCTCCACTTCGGCCACGAACCGGAAGCCGAGCTTGGGTACGGTGCGGATGAAGCGCTGGCTCTCGCCGTCGTCGCCCAGCGCCTGCCGCGCCGACTTCACCCGGCTGGCGATAGCGGCGTCGGAGACGATGCGGCCCCTCCACACCTGCTCGATGATGTCGTCCTTGGAGACCAGCCGATCGCGGTTCTCGATCAACATCTGGAGAAGCGCCAGCACCTGCGGCTCCACCGGCACGCGATCTCCAGCGGCGCGCAGTTCGCACGCCTGCGTATCGAAGCTGAAGCCGTTGAAGCGGTAGATCATCGGCGAAAATTAGCACGCCGACCTGCGTTCTCCCAAAAACCTCCATGGCTTCTTCAAGCGGACGTTCCCGCGGCGCGTCACTGTCCGCGAAAGTCTGTGATGGAGTTTGACGATGAAGATGCGTTGCGAGGAACTGCCCGAGGCGATCACCGCCGGCGAAATCCGCTTCAAGGGCGTCGACTGGGGCGAGATGAACGTCACCAACATCCACCTGCCCGGCGGCGCCGACGCCACGCCGCTGCTGGAGGGGATGCCCCAGAACCTGTGCCAGTGCCCGCACTGGGGCGTGGTCACCAAGGGCTCGATCAACGTCTGCTACAGCGATGGGCGCACCGAGAAGGTCAGCGCCGGCGAGGTCTATTACTGGCCGGCCGGGCACACAGTCTGGGTCGACGAGGACTACGCCGCCGTCGAGTTCAGCCCGGCCGGCGAGATGCGCGGGGTCATGGATCACCTGCGTGCTAAGCTCGGCCTTGGCCAGGCCGCCGAATAGCTAAGGGAGCACGACCATGAAGTCGCTTGCAGTCCTGTACGGTTTGATTTGCTACGCCATTTTCTTCGTCACCTTCCTCTATGCCATCGGCTTTGTCGGCGGCGTGGCGGTGTCCAAGGACATCAACACCGGCCTGCCGGGGCCGCTGATCGCGACGCTGCTGGTCGACGTCGTCCTGCTCGGCGTGTTCGCCGTGCAGCACAGCCTGATGGCGCGGCCGGCGTTCAAGACGTGGTGGACGAAGTTCGTGCCGCCGGCCATCGAGCGTTCGACCTATGTGCTGCTGGCCAGCCTCGCCCTGGTGCTGCTGTTCTGGCAGTGGCGGCCGTTGCCGGATGTGGTCTGGGCCGTGACATCGCCGCCGGCGGTGGCGGCGATCTGGATCGTCTTTGCCCTCGGCTGGGCGACGGTGCTGGCCTCGACCTTCCTGATCAACCACTTCGACCTGTTCGGCCTGCGCCAGGTCTGGGCCTATCGCCGCAATCGGGAGATCCCGCCTTCGGACTTCGTCACGCCGCTGTTCTACCGGGTCGTGCGCCACCCGCTCTACGTCGGCTTCATCATCGCCTTCTGGGCGGCGCCGGTGATGACTCAAGGGCGGCTGCTGTTCGCGCTGGCGACCACCGCCTACATCCTGATCGCCATCCAGCTGGAAGAGCACGATCTGGTCAACCACTTCGGCGATCGCTACCGGCTGTATCGCACGCAGGTGGGGATGCTGATCCCGCGGCTGACCGGCGCAAAGAGCGGCGTGCGGCCGGTCCCTTAAGGCTACAGGCTCAGCGCCTGCTCGAGGGCGAAGGCGAGCGGGATGGCGGCGCCCAATGTGAGGAGCGTGCGTAAGCGAGGGCGCCATTCGGGGCCCTCGTGGTCGTTCACGTCCCAGATCCACTGCAGCAGGAAGGCCAGCAGAAAGCCGGATATCTGCCAGACCGCGTCGAAGTTCGCCGCCCCGAGCAAGAGGCCGAAGGCGGCGAACGGGGCGAACATCGATAGGCCGATGATGTGCCAGCGTGGAATGCGCCGGGCGAACTCCAGCCCGCAGCGGATGCCGCCGAGGAAGGACAGCAGCGCCGTCGCCGCGCCCAGCAGCGCCAGCAGCCCCGCCCCGCGCAGGTTCAGCGGGCCGTAGCAGTAGAGCCCCGCGGCGATGAACAGGGGCACGATCGACAGGACGCCGAACACCCAGACGACCGCCGGAACCGGCGTTCTCGCGTGCATTCCCACCTCCTGCGAAACGCCCTTCAGGCTGCCCACCCCTCGGCCAGCGCGACGGCTGCCGAAACCAGACCATAGAACCAAGGGCTCCGGGGAGCAAAAGGGTAAGCCTCACCCCGCCCGCTCAGCGTGGCTGAGCAGCCGCCTTCGCATCCAGAGGCAGCAGCCGCGACATGCGCTCGGCGCTGGTGCGGGCTTCGGCGTCGCCGGACTTGGACGCCGCCAGGTACCAGCGGTAGGCGGCGGCCGGGTCGCGCTGGACGCCGTAGCCTTCCTCGTAGAGGCGGCCAAGGTTGAACTGGCTGTCGGTCAGGCCCTGGTCGGCGGCGCGGCGGAACCACTGGGCGGCCAGGGCCGGGTCCTTGGCCCCGCCGACGCCCTCATAATAGTAGAGGGCGAGGTTGTGCATCGCCTTGCGGTCGCCGCCGCGCGCCGCCTGCTCGGTCCAGCGGCGGGCCTCGGCGTCGTTCTTCTTCAGCCCCGCCTCGCCGCCCTCGTAGAGACGGGCAAGGTGGAACTGGGCGGCGGGAAAGCCGAGCGCGGCGGCCTGCTTGAGCTCGACGATGCCCCCGGGCGTCTTCGTCGCCAGCTTGCGCACCGCCTGCGCATAGAGGGCCGCGCCGTTGGTCAGCGCCGGCTTGGCGGCGACGGGCGCTGCCTTGGCTGAAGCGGCGGCAGGCGGCGTCACCTGCGGCGCGATCGCCACCGCCACGCGCGGCTCGGCCACGGTGGGCTTGGCGGGTTCGGCTTTGACCGACACCGCCGAGGGGGCGGGTTCGGCCACGCCCAGCATGTAGCTGGCCACGCCCGCGCCCAACGCCGCGGCCGTGCCGGTGACGAACAGCGCCGTCTGCAGGGTGGAGCCGGCCGGGCGGGCCTTGGCCTTGGATTTGATCGGCGAGAACAGCGCAAAGTCGCGCTTGGCCGCATGGGGCTCGGCCTCCGCCCGCGCCCTTGCCCGCGCCTGATCGATGACCTCGCGGGTGCTGAGCAGCGGGCCGTCCGGGTCGCCGAACACCGCCCGCGCCGACGACACCGGGATGTAGGGCTCGGCGCCCATGTCGTAACCGACGCCCCGCGCGGCAGCGAAGCTGGCCTCGATCTGGGCGCGCATGTCTTCCAGCAGCCGGGCGGTGCGCTCGTCGCTCTGGCGGAAGCGGTCGTTGACGTCCTCGGCGGCGCGTTCCTGGCGCTGGTGGATACGCTCGGCGACGCGGGAGACCTGCTCGCCGACCTCGTCGATGCTCATGGCGCTGCGGCGCTCGGCGCTGGCGATCCGCTCGGCCAGCCGTTCGCTGATCCGCGCCACTTCCTCGCCGAGTTTCTCCAGCGACTGGGCGTGGACGATGTCGGCGTGGCCGAGCTTGCGCTCGACGTCCTCGGCGATGGCGGCGATCTCGCCGCGGATGTGGTCCAGCGCTGGGCCGACGGCGGCGTCGCCCCCAACTACGACCCCGCCCCTGCCCTCAACCCGCCGCAGCCGCCCGTCGAGCTTGACGAAGCAGGCGCCGAGGTCGCGCAACGCATCGTGGGCCCGCTGCTCGCCTTCATAGACGTGGCCGGCGAGGCGGTTGACGGTCTGTTCGAGCGCCCGCAGGGCCTCGGTCGAGCCGTGCGAGTCGCTGGCCTGCTCCATGCGCCGCAGGCGCTCGGCGATGCGCATTTGGTCGGTGCGAAGTTCGTCGGCCAGCGCCTCGAAGCGGGCGGCGACGGCGGTCTGCTCGCGCTCGCCGGCCTCGACGCGCCCCAGCAGGCCGCGCACCGAGGGCTCCAGCGGGATGGGCTCGTCCGGGTTGGCGTGGGCGTAGCGGCCTGGCTCGCCGTCCGGCGCGCCGTGCTGCTCGACGATCATGCGGTTGAGCCACTCGCCGAGAGTCATGCCGTTGCGGCGGGCGAGGTCCTTGGCGGCCTCGCGAGCCCGGGGATCGATCCCCTTCACGCTCCAGGGCGCGGGCGCCGTCATGCGAATCGTCTCCTGAACCGATGTCCGGAGGAGAGGCTAACACCGACCGGTAGGGTGTAAACGCGTGGTAAACACAACATCTTGCGTCAGACGCGATCTCCTGTGGAAAAGCGCGATAGGCGGTGGCAGTCAGGCGCCATGTCCACCGAACTCACCGTCATGCTCCTCGTCGCCTTCCTCGTGGTCGGCGCCTTCTGCGGCTGGCGAGGCGCGCGACCGTCCAATCCGGCCAGGGGGGTCAGGATGATGCCGTGGCGTCCGCTGATGGCCGTGTGTGCGCTGTTCGCCCTGCTGATGGCGGTGCACCTGGCGAATTTGGCAGGGATTCAGACGGGGCGTTGAAAACTCCGCTCATCCCGGCGAAAGCCGGGACCCAAGCGGCCTCTGAGCCCTTCCCCAGCTTTGCTAACCAGCCAACAACTCAGCTTGGGTCCCGGCTTTCGCCGGGATGAGCGGTTTGGAGGATGGCCTCTTGGCGAGACCCGCCATGCCGCCGCTCGACAAAAGGCCCACGTCGGCCAGCAGCATGGGGATGGTCCACTTGTGCGGGGCGGCGATGTAGCGGGGCTGCCAGACCGGGTCGTACTTGTCCTTGTACCGGCGCACGCCGCGGAAGTTGTAGATCTCCTCGCCGCGCTCGAACAGCAGCCGCCCGACGCGGGACATGATCGGCGCCAGCGGCCGGTCCTCCAGCCCAGCCAGCGGCGCGACGCCGAACTCGAAGGCCGTGTAGCCCTGGTTCCGGCCCCAGTGCAGCAGCTCGACGAACAGGTAGTCCATGACGTTTTTCGGGGCGCTATCGTCGTAGCGCATCAGGTCGATGGAGAAGATAGTCCTGGCCGGCGTCGTCCACAGGGTGGCGAAGGCGACGATGCGGCCGCCCGCCCGCACCACGGCGACCGGGAACTCGGCGACGTAGCGGGGCGAAAAGCCGCCCATGGAAAAGCCCTTCTCGCCGCCGGCGTGGTGGTCCAGCCAGTCGTCGGAGACGGCGCGCAGCTCGTCCATGTGGTTCCAGGCCTCGCCCACTTCCAGCACCGCGAAGGTTGCCCCGCCCTCGCCCGTCTGCCGCCAGGCCCGGCGCAGCACGCCCCGGCGGCGGCCTTCCAGCGAGAAGCTGTCGAGGGTGGTGGCGGCCGACTCGCCGGTCTTCTGGATCGAAAGGCCCAGCTCGACCACGTCCGGCAGATCCTCCGGCCCGATGCCGTAGATGGCCGGGCGGGCGGCATGGGAATCGGCCAGTTCGCGGAAGCGCCACAGCAACTCCATCCGCTCGTCCCTGCGGCCGACCGGCGCGCCGAGCGCGATCCACGAGCGACCGCGCACGCCGAACATCAGGAAGCTCTCGCCGCTGGCGGAGAACAGGAACCGCTTGTCGCCGAGCAGCGCCAGGTTGGCCCACGGCTCGGCGTCCTCGGCCTTGGCGAGGATGGCCCGCACCCGCGCGAAATCGGGGTCTTCCTCGCCGACCACCGGCGGGGGCGCTCGGTTCGTTTGTACACTCGTCTAATGCGCGCCACCGATTCCTCTGCGCTTCATCGGGGAGGCCGCGCGGGGATCAGAGTTCTGCGGTGACTAAGCTCGCGAGTTCCGAACGCTCGCTCTTAGCAAGCGTGATGTGACCGACGATCGATTTGTTCTTTAAACGCTCCACCAGGAACGACAACCCGTTGCTGCT
>Ga0190273_10000193_pt1 | contig 29380 bp, 23 predicted proteins | sample Popmic504IS_FD_134513 | JGI IMG/M metagenome (GOLD analysis project Ga0190273, IMG submission 134513) | Populus adjacent soil microbial communities from riparian zone of Shoshone River, Wyoming, USA - 504 IS | ecosystem: Environmental > Terrestrial > Soil > Riparian zone > Trees stand | place... | reverse complement strand
CGATTCTTCGTGATGCGATAACGGGGGCGAGTAGACCACAGGCGAGAAAGCGAATCTATTAGACGAAGGTATCGGTCGATACCTTCGTATTAGTCTGAACGACGATGAAAGACGATTGGGGAATTTGCTCTCTGCTTGAATACAGCAGAGCCCTGCTGTTACTGCCAGCAGGGCTACTCAGGCTAGAAGCAGTCTCATAAATACCCGAGACGAGTGGCTGCTTGTAGACTCCTCAGTGAATCCGGCGATCGTATTCCTGACTTCAGCACCGTCGAGATAATTAAAAAAGCAGCCTTCGGCTTTAGTTAGCGTCGAGCACGGGCGGCAGTTCTTTGCCTTCGGGAATGAAGCGAATGGAAAGCGAGTTAACGCAGTGGCGTGTGTCTTTGTCTGTAAAGCCTTCGCCCTCAAAGACGTGGCCTAAGTGGGCATGGCAATGAGCGCAAAGTATTTCGATGCGTCGTCCGTCCGCGTCCACATGTCGCTCTACGCTCCCGGGGAATTCTTCATCGAAGCTCGGCCAGCCACAGCCCGAATGGAATTTAGCCTCAGCCGTATAGAGCGGGTTGTTGCAGCGTCGGCAGATAAAGGTGCCGGGCGAGAAAAGCTCATCGTACTCGCCCGTGTATGGCCTTTCCGTGCCCTTATGGACGATGACCCGCTCTTCTTCGGCTGATAATTGGTTGTATGCCATAAAATTGCCTCCCGGTTGTTTATGAGAATATTTCTAATAACGAATCAGTACCCGTCAACTTCGATGACGGCCTGGGCAAACTCCTGCGGAGCTTCTTGCGGCAGGTTGTGGCCGACACCGCCCCTGACTATCCGGTGCGCGTATTTGCCCGAGAATTTCTTAGCGTAGGCGCTGGCTTCAGGATGTGGCGCGCCGTTGGCGTCGCCCTCCATGGTGATGGAGGGCACCGAAATCACAGGGGCTGCGGCGAGCCGCTTTTCAAACTCATCATACTTCGCCTCGCCATCAGACAGGCCGAGTCGCCAGCGGTAATTATGAATCACGATTTGGACGTGATCCGGGTTGTCGAAGGACTTTGCGCTGCGCTCGAACGCAGCATCATCGAAGTTCCATTTCGGCGAAGCGAGTTGCCAGATGAGCTTGTTGAAATCACGCGTGTATTTTTCGTAGCCTGCGCGCCCACGCTCGGTCGCGAAATAGAATTGATACCACCATTCGAGTTCGGCCTTCGGAGGCAACGGCATCTTGTTGGCCTCACGGCTGCCGATCAGATAGCCGCTCACAGAGACGAGCGCCTTGCACCGTTCGGGCCAGCGCGCAGCCATGATGCATGCGCTGCGCGCGCCCCAATCAAAACCGCCGATGATCGCCTTCTCGATCTTGAGTGCATCCATCAAATGGATGGTGTCGAGAGCGAGCGCCGATTGCTGTCCGTTACGGAGAGTTCCACTTGAAAGGAAGCGCGTCGTTCCGAAGCCGCGTAAGTACGGAACAATGACACGGTAGCCCTTCGATGCCAGCAATGGCGCGACATCCCTGTAGCTGTGTATGTCGTAGGGCCAGCCGTGCAGCAGAATTACCGCAGGGCCGCCTGCGGGGCCGGCTTCGGCGTACCCGACATTCAAGACGCCGGCGTTTATCTGCTTCAGCGCGCCGAACGACATGTTCGTCCTGGGCTTAATCGCGGGCAGACCTGCCGGGGATGTTTCGTTATACTGTGCCTGCGCCGAACCCGTCATTCCGAGATGAGCGGCGGCGATGGCTGTGGCCGCAGTGCCAAGAAATCGGCGGCGCTGATGGTTAATTTCTCCGGCCATTTTCTACCTCTTATACGACAAATCCTGAAACCGACGAGGCGACCTCATCCGCCGCCATATCCAGCGTGAATCGGCCAACGTCACATCGTCAGCACGACACGGAACTGCGCTTTGCCGCTGAGCATGCGCGCGTAAGCCTCCGCCGCCTTTTCGAGCGGGTAGGTCTCAATCAAGGGGCGCACACCGGTCAGCTCACTGAAGCGCAGCGTGTCCTCCGAATCAATCGGCGCCCCCGTGGACCAGCCCTGGATCGTTCGAGTCCCTGTGATGAGCTGTAGCGGTGTGACCTCGATGGGAGCAAAATCCGCGCCGATGACCATGAGATTGCCATTCGTCCCCAGCCCGTCGAACAGCTCGGACATCGCTTTCGAGCTAGGGGCAGTGGCTAAAATCACTCGCGCACCTCCCAGTTTTTGTAACTCCTCTGCCGCGTTCGTCGCACGGCTATCGATGTAAAGGCTCGCCCCAAGTTTCTTCGCGGGCGCCTCGTGTTCGGGGCCACGCCCGATGGCCACGACCCTGTAACCGAACTTGTTCGCGAATTGAATGCCGAGGTGTCCAAGGCCGCCGACGCCCTGCACCGCGACGAGGTCGCCAGGGCTGGCACCGCTGTGCCTCAGCGCGTTGAAGGTCGTAACCCCGGCGCAGAGCAGCGGTGCGGCTTCCGTGTCATTTAAACTTTCCGGTATCGCAGCCAGCGCCTCGACGGGAGCCAGCATGTACTCTTGGTATCCGCCATCGTAGCTGATGCCCGGTATCTTACGGTTCTGGCAGTTACGAAAATCTCCGCGGCGGCACGGGGTACAAGTGCCGTCGTGGCCTCCGTGCCAGCCAACGCCGACGCGCTGTCCCTTCGTCAACCCGGAAACGCCCGCGCCCACTTCATCTATGAGGCCGACGACTTCGTGCCCCGGAACGCGTGGGTATTGAATGCCGGGCCACGATCCTTCTTTCGTGAACACGTCGCTGTGGCAGACGCCGCAGGCCTGCACCTTGATGCGCACCTGGCCCGTGGCGGGGTTAGGAATCTCGCGCTCGGCGATCTGGAAATCCGCGCCTGGCGCGGGAACCTGCGCCACCCTCATCGGCGCTACTGCTACTTTTGTCGTTGCCATAATTCCTCCTAATGAATATCCAGCCCTTTGTAATAGATATTGATGTCGCTTGAGTTTTCTTGACAGACAGTTATGTACAGCATTTGTGACTCTCCCCATATTCTGTAGACGGAAAAAGCAGCCGATTAGAATTGACGGGTCGTGCCATCCTGTCTATGTTTTTCTCGGTAGCGAACACTGTGCGCATTCCTGGAGTCATTCGAATGCGATAACGGGTGGGAGTACATCACGAGCGTAGATGCGTGTCTATTAGACGAAGGTATCGGTCAATACCTTGGTGTTGACCGATACCTTCGCATCATATAAAGATGAGCATGTATCTATCGTCCGCGTACATGCTCGGTCGTTGCCGCTGCCAGGCCGGAGACCGATACCAAAGTACTGTATACATCCGAAGATAAATGGCGCATGCTGGCGTCTTTGAGAACTTTCTAGAAAGTACTGGAGTCCGGAATCGTCGGCGGCCTCCAGCAGAATCCATTCTTTGTGCCGCCGGAGTAGTTCTTGAGTGAGCTTCGAGAACGGCGAGCCAAACAGACCGCGCCGAAGGTAGTGTAAGCATGGAAGTGCAACTCGGACATCCCGCCGAAGAGATTAAGCACCTTGAGCGCTGCATTAATGATCTGATCGGCAGCATCGCTGTCCCGACCGTCTGGAGCGCCAGGGAGCCATCCGAGATTGTGGATACCCTGCTCGATTTGCTCTTCAATATGCTCGATCTGGACCTCATCTATGTGCGGTTGGAAGATACAGTCGGCGAGACGCCCATCGAGATGTTCCGTGTCGCTCAATCCCTAAGCCTGACGGACGGAGCGCAAAAGATCGGAGAGTTGTTCAAGCGCTGGTTGGGAGCTGACCCACAGAAGTGGCCCAAGCAGGTACGGAACACTGTTGGGGACAATGATATGACGGTCGTGCTCATGCGGCTGGGGGTTCAGGGTCAGATCGGCGTAATTGTAGCGGGGTCGCGACGGGCGGATTTCCCGCGGCAGAGCGAGAGGCTTGTGTTGAGCGTGGCGGCGAATCAGGCGGCGATAGGGCTACAGGCGGCACGGCTCCTGAGCGAACAAAGGCGAGTCGCCGACGAACGAGTAGCACAAAGAGCGGGGGAACTTAGCGCAGCCAACGAGGCGTTGCAGAAAGAGGCTGCGGAGCGTCGTCGAGCGGAAGAAGCCCTGCGCGAAGCGGAGCGCGAGTCGCGCTTGATCTTGGACAACATCCCTGGGTTGGTCGGCCTGCTCTCTGCGACCGGCTACGTAGAAGTCGTCAACCGCCAGTTGCTGGACTACTTCGGCCAGACTTTGGAGGAACTGAGGGAGTGGGGGACGAACGGCACGGTTCATCCGGAAGACTTGCCGCACGTCGCCGAGGTCTTCACCCGCTCGATCGAGTCCGGGAGTCCCTACAACATCGTGCAGCGCTTCCGGCGGTCGGACGGCCTCTATCGCTGGTTCGAGAACAGCGGCTTTCCGCTTCGCGACGCGGAGGGACGCGTCACTCGCTGGTGCGTGCTGTTGACGGACATTGACGAACGAAAGCGCGCCGAGGACGCTCTGCGTGAAAGCGAATTCGAGTCGCGCCTGATCGTGGACAGCATTCCAGGATTGATCGCAGTCTTTTCACCGGGCGGTGAGCTCGAGTTCGTCAACCGCCAGATCGTCGAGTACTTCGGCAGGAGCTTGGAGGAGCTAAGGCGGTGGGGGTCCGATGACACGACACATCCTGAGGATAAGACGCGCATCGTCGAGCTCTTCACGCGTGCGGTCGCGTCAGGTGAGCCCTTCGAGTTTGAATCACGTGCTCGACGCTCCGATGGCGTCTACCGCTGGCATCAGTCTCGCGGATTTCCGCTTCGGGGTACTGACGGGCACATCGTCCGCTGGTACAACCTGATTATCGATATTGACGAGCGGAAGCGTGCCGAGGACGCCCTCGCGGCGAGCGAGCGCAATCTCAAGCTCATCATCGACACGATTCCCGCGCTAGCCTGGTCGACGGGTCCCGATGGAAGCGCCGACTTCTTCAACCAGCATTATCTGGACTACGTGGGCCTCACTACGGAACAGGCGAGTGGTTGGGGGTGGACATCCGCGCTCCACCCCGACGACTCGGACAGTCTGGCTGCGACGTGGGCCGGCATCATGGCCTCTGAAGCGCCCGGAGAAGCCGAGGCCCGACTTCGCAGGCACGACGGAGAGTACCGATGGTTTCTCTTCCGCGCGAACCCGCTGCGGGATGAATCAGGCAACATTGTCAAATGGTACGGGACGAACACTGATATAGACGACTGGAAGCGGGCCGAAGCCCAGCGCGACCGCACCATCAAAGAACTGCAAGCCAAGCAGGAGTTGCTCGACCTGGCGCAGAAGTCCGCCCGCGCGATGGCTTTCGATTGGTATCCACAGCAAGAAGTCAACAGCTGGTCGCCGGAACAAGAGGCCTTGCACGGATTGACTCCCGGCAGCTTCGACGGAACTTACCAGAGTTGGAAAAAGACGATCTACCCACCCGACTGGCCGGTTGTTGTCAAAGCTATCGAGAATGCTCGTGAAGCCGGAGAGGTAGCGGCAGAGTTTCGCGTCATTTGGCCTGATGGGAGCATCCACTGGCTTTTGACAAAGGGCCAGATGTTTTTCGATGAGCAGGGTAAACCATTTCGCATGGTCGGCTTCACATCCGATGTCACGAACCGAAAACTTGCAGAGGAAGACCTGCGTCGCAGCGAGGCGTTCCTCGCCGAAGCCCAACGCCTCAGTTCAACCGGCAGCTTTTCGTGGCGTGTGGCGACTAACGGGATGACGTGGTCAGAGCAGGCCTACCAAATTTTTGAGCTTGATCCGGCTGTGCCCATGACGCCGCAGCTAATCATGAGCCGAGTTCACCCGGAGGACATCCCGTTGGTCAATGAGGTAATCAACCGGGCGCGAGCCACCGGCGACGACTTTGAGTATGAGCACCGGCTGCTAATGCCCGGCCACTCGATCAAGTACCTGCACGTGATCGCTCACGGGACGCGAGACCAGGATGGTCAACTGGAATACATCGGCGCGGTTCAGGACGTGACCGAACGCCGACTCTCGGAAGAGGCGCTCGGCAAACTGCGGTCGGAACTCGCGCACGTGTCGAGGGTAGCAACACTAGGAGCCTTGACGGCGTCTGTCGCGCACGAAGTCAACCAGCCTCTGGCGGGAATCATCACCAACGCCAGCACCTGTCTGAGGATGCTGGCCGCCGATCCGCCGAACCTGGACGGCGCGCGCGAAACCGTGCGGCGCACAATCCGTGACGGCCACCGCGCGTCCGACGTAATCACGAGGTTGCGCGCCCTCTTCAGCAAGAAGGGCGCCGCGCCCGAATCGGTGGACCTGAACGAGGCTACGCGAGAGGTGATCGCGCTGTCGCAGAGCGAGCTTCAAAGAAACGGGATAATTCTGCGGACGGAGCTATCGGACGACCTGCCGCCCGTCACGGGTGATCGCATCCAGCTCCAGCAGGTCATCCTAAACCTGCTCCTTAACGCCGTGGACGCGATGGTCGAAATTAACGATCGCCCGAAGCAGTTGCTAATCAGGACCGAGCGAGACGAAGGCGACCGTGTGCGCCTGAGCGTGCAGGACGCTGGCGTGGGGCTCGACCCGCAAAGTGTGGAAAGACTCTTCGACGCTTTCTATACGACAAAGAGCGGCGGTATGGGAATCGGTCTCTCCGTTAGTCGTTCCATTATCGAGAGTCATCACGGCCATCTATGGGCGTCACCGAATGACGGGCCAGGAGCCACCTTTTCATTCTCTATTCCTCACGCATCCGAGGGTGTCAGGGCCGCCTCCAGTATTGGCGCAATTCGGACATCGGCTTTTACGGACGCGGAGGGCGCTCTCAGGAAGGCATAATTATAATGGTCACACCTCCTCTTATCTCAGTAGTCGATGATGACGAGTCCGTGCGCGAGTCGCTACCCGATTTGCTCAGAGAGTTCGGCTTTGCGGCACAGGCGTTCTCGTCAGCGGAAGAGTTCCTCGCGTCAGATTTCATCAGCCAGACCAGGTGTCTGGTCCTCGACATCGCCATGCCGGGCATGACCGGACCCGATCTTCAGCTAGAATTGGCGCGTCGACGGCAAGAGATTCCCATTATCTTCATCACCGCTCACGCGGATGAGACGATGCGCCCGCGCATGCTCGAACTGGGCGCCGTCGAATGTCTGTCAAAGCCATTCAGCGAGACGGCGCTGCTTGAGGCGCTCAACGCCGCATTTCGCGAATGAGCTGAGCCGCGCTCTCGGAGCGCCCTGAGGGGTAGACATGAATACAGCGAGGTTATCACCCGAGTCGCAAGATAAGTCAATCGTTTTCATTGTTGACGACGACATCTCGGTGCGCGAATCGCTGGAATTGCTGATCCGATTCGCAGGCTGGCAGCCGGAAGTCTTCGCCTCCGCGCAGGAATTCCTCGCCCGCCAAAGAGTCCTTACTCCAAACTGCCTGATACTTGACGTTTCTCTTCCTGACCTCAACGGCCTAGATTTGCAGAAACTCGTCTCTGATCGATTCGAGATGCCGGTCATCTTCATCACGGGCTACGGCGACATCCCGATGACGGTGCGGGCCATGAAGGCAGGGGCCGTAGAGTTTTTGACCAAACCCTTCGATGACGAGGTGCTGCTCGGCGCTATCCGGCAGGGCCTGGAGCGAAGTCGCGCCGCACTTGGCGACGAGGCTGAGATACAGGAGCTACGCGACTGTTATACATCACTTACCCCTCGTGAACGAGATGTCATGGCTCTGGTAGCCTCAGGCCTTTTGAATAAACAGGTCGGATTCAAGCTAGGGATCAGCGAGATCACTGTCAAGGCGCACAGAGGCAGGGTGATGCAGAAGATGAAAGTCGACTCTCTCGCCGACCTGGTGAAAACAGCCGAAAAACTTCGGCTCGCGCCCGAGCCGAGGCGCTGAGTCTGCTCTTACCTGCTGTTCTTGCCTCGGTAGTGTTGTCCGACGGTGTGAAGGCCAGGAGATTTTAAAGTTAAACTATGTACGACTTAATCATCATCGGCGCGGGGCCGGGCGGTATCGCCCTCGCCGCGGAGGCACAAGCATCAGGCATAGCCCCGTCAAGAACACTCGTCCTGGAGAAGGCCGCCACTCACAACTGGGCGATACGACAGCTGTATCCTGAGCAGAAGCTGACGACTGCCAACTACAAGGGTTTTCAGCCACGCTGCGAAGGCCTTCTATGCATCGGCGATATGAGCAAGGCGGAGACGATTCAGTATTTTGACAGGATTATTGCGGACTACAAACTTAATCTACAGTACGAGGCGGAGGTTTACGCTATACGGCCCATAGAGGACGCGCAGGGCGCGCGTTTCCGCGTCGAGTCATCGAAGGGAACATACGAGACAAAAGTATTGGCCGCCGGCATAGGCATCTTCGGTCGCCCGAACAAGCCTAAAGAATATAGATTCCCTCCCGGTCTGAAAGAGCGACTGTTGTTTGATATAACTTCCCAGAGGATAGAGGGCGAGGACGTGCTCGTGGTAGGAGGCGGCGACACTGCGGCGGAGTACGCAGAGTATCTGCGCAAGCAGGGCAACCGCGTCACGCTCTCCTATCGTGGCACAGAGTTCAAGAGGCTCAATGAGCAGAACCATGCCACACTCCTCCGAATGGAACAGCACGAAGAGGTCTTGATACTGAGAGGCTCGAACATTAAGGAAGTGGAAGTTGACGCGGGCCGCCCGCGCCCCATCTTCATGGAGGAGCAGTACCAGCCGCGCACCTTCGACCGTGTAGTGTACGCGCTCGGCGGGACGACGCCGAGCAATTTCCTGCGTATGCTTGGTATTAAATTCGACGATGAAGGCCCGGTCTTTAACGAGAGCGGCGAGACGGACGTGCCCGGCCTGTTTCTGATAGGCGACCTCGTCGTAGGGAAAACCGGCGGCTCGATTATCACCGCCTTCAATTCTGCGGTTCGTGCCATGCGAAGCATTTGCACTACTTATTTACCCTGTAATAAGAGCTGAGATATTAAGAAAGCTGCAAACAGTATTAGCTTCTCCCTGAGGGTTGATCTGCACGCATAACAGAGGGGGAACTCCGAAAAGCGATGACCGATAATGCTCAGCCAGTTTTATTGCCTACGGACTCTCGCGCCGACCAGATATTCCCCACCCTGACGCAGGCGCTCGACTACTAATTTTCATAGTAGAACCAGCGGAAGAGGTTATATTAGCGATCTACTCCACAAGCAGGAAATCTCTGATATACGGGTCTTCTAATTTGAACAACTCTTCGTCGGTGCCGTAGAAGATAATACGACCTTGACGAAGCATCATGATCTTCGTGTTAATCAAACACAACTGATCCTCTTCTTTCATGAAGACCGCCTCTCCCTTCTCATCAACGCACGTATATGTTGAGGTGAGAAAGCGGACGTTCTCCAACCCATGCGTGACGAAGATGGATGAAACGTCTCTCAAATCACGCATCTTGATGCCGAGTTCACAGATGGCGCGTGCGGTCGGCGGATCGAGTCCGGCGGTCGGCTCGTCCAACAAAACGATATGTGGTTTGCCTGCGAGCGCGCGCGCCAGCCCGACGCGGATGCGCATCCCTCCCGATAGTTCTGCGGGCATCATCTCAATCGCATCCTCTAAATTGACGAAGCTGAGGAGGCGTCGCACTTCCTGCTCGATCGTCTCCTCCGGCACATCGTTTTCGTGACAGCGGAAGGCAACATTGTCATAGACCGTGAGCGAGTCGAAAAGGGCGGCGTTCTGAAACTGCATCCCGATTTTCCGGCGGACGCGGTTAAGATCACTTTCATCATAATCCGTAATGTTCTCACCTTCGATGAGAATCTGTCCGGCGTCGGGTTTGGTAAGACCCATCACGAGTTTGAGAATGGTTGATTTGCCGCCCCCGGAGGCGGAAAGCACGAGCAGGGTTTCCCCACGCATAACCTGGAAGCTGACATCATCGAGTACGAAGCGGTCGCCATAGGAGAACTTGACATGACGAAATTCGATAGCAGGGATGGCACGCGCCGGATCATCTATCGCAGCACAAGTCTGCCAGGCGGGTGAGTTATTGAATGATTGTTGTGGTGGTTCTGTCATACCTTGCGGACGATTCTCTTCGCCTAGCCGAATCATGTTAGACCTTCTTTGCCTTGCGTTCCAGTATAGCTGCCTTTTTTCAACAATACTCAGGGACTAGCGACACGAGCGTCGTCACGTCCACGCGCGCGCTCGTTGAAGTAAGGGTTCTTGTGGCCGATGAAGAATTGAAAGAGTTCCCGCCGCAACCAGGTCAAGGTTGCGCGGATTCTAACAGACTTAACACAAGTCTTGATTTATGCCGGAGAGGACGTTTGTTCCAAAGAGACTCGTGGTCGCCGTATCTGGCGGAAAGTTGCGCCCCGGCGAAGGGGCGAGTCTAAGCCTTTCGGCCATTTTCACTAGGTCGGCCAGCGAGTCGGCCTCCATCTTCTGCATCACCCTGCCTCTGTGCGCCTTCACCGTGATCTCGCTGATCCCGAGCTTGAAACCAACCTGTTTATTCAACAGGCCAGAAGCTACCATCGCCATGACCTCTCGTTCACGAGGCGTGAGTGAAGCGTAGCAATCGCGGAGTGCCTTTGTATCGGCCTCGTCACCAAGTGCGGCGCGGCTTAACTCCAGGCTCTGCCGGATAGCGCCGAGCAGCACCTCGTCGTCGAACGGCTTCGTCAAAAACTCTACGGCCCCTGCCTTCATGGCCCTCACCGTCATCGGGATGTCGCCGTAGCCCGTGATGAAGATGACCGGCATCTCGAATCGATCAGCGACGAGCTTCTGCAAATCTAGGCCGTTGAGGTCCGGAAGAGAAACGTCTAGCACCATGCAGCACGGCCTAAGGACACGCGGGCGGGCGAGGAATTCCTGCGCGGAGGCGAAGACTTCCGGCTGCCAGTTGGCGAAACTAATCAGCAATTCCAGCGATTCGCGCACCGAGATGTCGTCGTCGACGACGAAGACGGTCGGCGTCTCTTGCGACGCGGCTGTTGACATCACTGAATCCGCGTGCGTCCCATGCTGGCGATGGCGAGATAGCTCGGCTCGCCCGTAGAGGGCCTTCGTAATGGAGCGCTCGCCCGTTGCGGGGACTACTTCAGCAATGTGACGATCTAAACCCCTCGCGTTACCATTGACCGACCAAACTTGCGACATAACGATCCTCCCGTTCTCCCTTGTATCTTTGTCAAAGCACCTGCTCAGGCGCTGTCACGAAGTTAATCACCGCAGCCGCTCAAGAACTTCTTCGACACTGCTTTTCACGATTGCCTGCTGCATGACAGGAGCATTTACATTCCCAACCATGAGGTGAAGTTACTCTTCATGGCCTTTACGGCGAAACCCTAGATAGTGCAGGGGGTAAATACCTCAATCGGGTTAGCAGTTAATACCTTCCGCGCGGGGTTTCCGCCGGCGTGAATGTAATTCGTGCTGCGGACAATCGAAGTCGTCCCCTGGGTTTCAAGTTCAGCGAAGGCGGGTCACAGCCGATCAGTTTTTTTGGCGGGAGAGATGACCGTGACGCGGCGACCGAACAGTCGCGCATCCACCGAATACGCCCCCGGCCCTAGAAGGGCGAGCGCCACGGCATCTATCACCGGGGTAATGTAAATGAGGTTGCCCAGGCCGGGGCCGAGCAGCAGATTCGCGATAGCAGCGGCGCCCGCGATAACCGACAGATATGGCGTCAGGAAGCCTACACTGAGGGACACAGACGCCAGCACGACAAACGCGAAGAGCAGGCGGATAAAAGACACATTAAGGTAATTCGCCGCATTCATGAGGAAGATCCCCGCCACCGAAATCCTTAGCAGCAGTAATGCGACGCCCGGCCCGCCCTGGGGAAACATTGAGAACAGCCTCTGCACGAAGGCGAGCGTAGCGGCTTACTTAAATACGACATACCCGAAATGTGTCTACGCTTCTGTAACTCTTTTGGGGAATCGCCTTGGCTTATAAGTGGTCGGCCTGACGAATGGGCGCAAGGGAGCATTCTTTATCATTGAACCTGAGCGCGCGGCTTGTTCAGAATTGAAGCTTGAGCGCGAACTGCACAGAGCGCGGCCCGCCAATTTGGTAGAGAGGGTTGAGGCCGCCGTTGGCGCCACCTGACCCCAGGCTGTTTGCCAACGTCTGCGTCGAGCGGCCAAACAGGGGACTGGTCAGAGTGTTGATGGGATTGCCGAAGTTCGGGTGGTTGAAGATGTTGAAGAACTCAGCGCGGAAACGAAGCCCTAACTTCTCTGTAAGGCGAAACTGCCGCTGCAACCCGACATCTGCTTGCCAGGCTCCGAAACCCCGCAGCATGTTGCGTCCGAAATTACCCTGCGTTCCCGCCGGCGCGGCACTAAAAGCCGCGCGGTTGAAAATCTTCCCGCCGGGAAATTGCGCGCCGTATAGTTCAAGAGGCACGCCAGGATTTACGTTCGGGCGTGGAGTAAGCTGTGTGCCCGCGGTAAAGAAACTTGCGCCGACGACGTTAACGGGCGTCGCCGTTCTGGCAAAAACGAAACCGTTTAGCGACCAGCCACTCAATATCGCTTTGACGATTTTTTGCGACCCTAGGGAGGGCAGGTCGTAAGTCACGCCGGAGTTAAAAGAATGACGGATGTCAAAGTCGGAATTACCGCGATCCACATTCGGACCGGCAATCGTGTCCCGCGTGTTGAGGTTCGTCGCAATAGCGTCCGTCGAGGCGATGTCGATGGAGTGTGACCACGAATACGAGGCCAACACTTGCAACCCGCGCGACAGACGCCGCTGGAACTTCAATTGCAAAGCGTGGTAGTCCGACGTTGCCGTGTTGTCGGTCAACGCGACGAACTGGAAATTCGGATTCACGTTGAACAGATTGGTCACGCGGAGCAAGTCGCGCCCGATAGCGCCGACGTAGGTCGCAGACAGGCTATGGCTGCTTCCAATGGACTGCTCCAGCGCGAGATTCCACTGGTACGTCCGTGGCAGTTTTAAGTTAGGGTCGGCTACAAGCATGGTACTGACGGGTAGACTGGTGGTAAGTGTTGGAGGAACAGCATTCTGAGGGCTAAGCGGAAACGCTCCGGGCGCAAAGTTCCTGCTGGCGTTATACGGAAAGAAACTGGAGACACCTCCCAGTGACCCTTGTCCCAGGTCGTAAAAAACGCCGAAGCCGGCGCGGAGGGTTGTGCCCCAATCCGGTTTCGCTCGAAGTTGATAGGCGATTCCTACTCTCGGCGCAATATTTCCATAAGTCGTCTCATAAAGCGGGGTGCCGCGAGGCGCCAACGTCATCGTCGCCGGGTTGTCCAGACCCGTCACGGTAAACGGATCGTTCGCCGAGTTCTTGCCCTTCAGCGGCGGATTTACGTCCCACCGCAGGCCGTAAGTCACCGTCAATCGGGGAGTGATGTGCCAGGTGTCCTGACCATACAGCGAAAAGTTTTGCGACAGGAGCGCGTTGGCTTGAAAGGTAGTAGCTTGAGCGAACAAGGCAGTCCCCGAAAGCACGCCACCCGGCGCGACCGTCACCCCCGAGAACTGCGCGAACTGACGGTACGCGGCTGGACTGCTGAAGGGCGCGAGCCAGCGATAGTCCATACCAAACTTCAGTTGATGGCTGCCTCTGGTAACTGATAGGTTGTCGACCACGTTGATTTGGCGCTGCTCGTCCGTCCCCTGTTTACCCTGCACGTACTGTCCGGCACCTCCGATGATCAATATGAAATTGCTATTCTCGGATGAGTACCCGGATGGGAAAAAGAGGGAATCGGGAAGCGGCACGGCACCCCCGAAATCATCCGCGACGAACCTGATACTGATTTTGTGGTTGCTGTAATTCACCCGCACTTCGTTGCTGATTCCGGGCTTGATTAGTTGTGTGAAGCCGACTGTTCCAGTTTGCACGAAAGATGATAACGAATTAATCGTGCTAAGGACTCTGCCCGACGAGAAGATAGGCCCTCGTTGATCTAAGCTTGATGGCGAGTAGTTATATCTGCCGAACAGGCTGAGGTTTGAGTTGACAATGTGATCAAAGCGGATGCTGTAGGCGTCAAGCGATGAAGGATTCGAGAAGCTGGTGTTGAATTGGGCCAAGCCTCCTCCGAGCGCGGCCCCGTTGGCAACCGGGTAGACATTCAGGTAGGGACGAATGGCAGCCGGCGCTGCTTGTCGCGATGCGTTGTCGGGCACGGCGGTTTGCAGGCTCGACGGCTGGCGCAGCCGCAGCCCTTCGTAGGAGAAGAAAAAGAAGGTCTTGTCTTTAAGGACCGGGCCGCCGACCACGCCGCCGAGGACATTCTGCCGCTCGGCAGGTTTCGCCAAACCATTGACGTTCACAAACCAATCCCTGGCGTCCAGCGCGCTGTTCCTAAAGTACTCGAACAACGTGCCGTGAAAGCCGTTAGTCCCGGAGCGCGTCACAATCGAGACCTGTCCGCCGGGCGTGCGTCCGAACTCGGGTGCGAACGAAGACGTTTGGATACGAAACTCCTGCATGGCGTCCACCGACACAAGGCTGTTCGTTCCGCCAGAGGCGCTAAGCGCGGGCAATGCCCCGGAGGCGCTCTGCATCATCGCGATGAAGCCGGTGACGCCGAAATTGGCGCTGACCCCGTCCACGGTAAAGTAGTTGGCGTCCGCGCGTTGTCCGTTCACACTGAATTGACCCTGGTCGTTGAAAGCCGTCGGGGTCAAAACCACACCCGGCGTTAGCGTTATTAATGTCTGGAAGCTCCTGCCGTTGAGAGGAAGATTCTCGACGAACATGCGGTCAATAACCGTGCTGACCGTCGCCGACTCGGTATCCACCGGAGGGGCGCCTGCCTCGACCGTGACCGTCTCGGACAAGGAACCGAGCGTCATCTCGAAGTCGAGTCCGAGGACATCCTGGACGTGAAGGGTCACGCCCGGCTTGATTATCTTTTTGAAGCCCGGCTTTTCGATTTCGATGCGGTAGTCGCCGGGTGGAAGATTCGCGAGATAGTATTCGCCGGAGGCGTTCGTCGCGGTTTCGTAACGAGCGTTTGTGCCGGCCCTGACGGCGGCGACTCTGGCGTTAACGATCCGAGCTTTTGCGGGGTCGGCTATACGACCCGTCAGCGAGGCATTAGTTGACTGGGCGCGAAGAACGGGAGTAAACAAAGCAGCGAGGAGGAAAGCTAACGCGAGACGGTGCATAAGCCAGACCTCCGAACGACGTGGAATTCATAAGCCTAGTCACGGATTCGCGGTTCTGTCAATCCCAAATAGTGTGATGTCTCTTGAGTTCGCTGAAGATAAAATGCGGTGATATGGTGAAGGCGCGCGGACAAGAGTTTGTCTTGCAGGGCACTCTGCTGGCTTGCGCTCTGCTCGCTTGGTGCCCTTCTGCGTTCGCGCTGAATCCGTCGCTGGACGTGAGTCAGTACGCGCACACGTCCTGGAAAATTCGCGACGGCTTTACCAAAGGCCAGATCGCCTCGATTGCTCAAACGCCCGACGGCTATCTCTGGCTCGGGACGGAGTTCGGCCTGCTCCGCTTCGACGGGGTCAGGAACGTCCCCTTCCAACCGCCGGCGGGTCAGCAACTCCCCTCCAACTTCATCTACAGCTTGCTCGCCGCGCGCGACGGGACTCTCTGGATTGGCACCGGCAAGGGGCTTGCGAGCTGGAAGGACGGCAAGCTGAAGCAGTATGCGGAGCTTGATGACCGTTACATTTTCAAAATACTTGAGGATCACGAAGGCTCTGTGTGGGCCAGCGGACTGACGGTGACTATCGGAAAGCTCTGCGCGATTAGGCACAGCGGCGTCCAGTGCTACGGGGAGGACGGCGCTCTAGGGCGCGGCGCATCCAATTTGTACGAGGACAGCAAGGGCAATCTCTGGGCGGGGGTGAAGGACGGGCTGTGGCGAATGAAACCCGGCCCGCCACAATTCTATCCGCTGGCCGGGGAGCCGAACGGCATACGGGGTCTGGGTGAAGACGATGACGGCACACTCCTGGTCGGCTGGCGCGGCGGAGTCCATCGATTCGTAGACGGAAAAACCGAGGCTTATCCACTCCCGGCTACTGTGGGGCCATTCCACGCCAAGAGGCTGCTGCGCGACCGCGACGGCGGTCTGTGGATCAGCACACAAGAACAGGGTCTTGTGCATGTACACCGGGGAAGGACAGAGCTGTTTACGGCGTCCGACGGCCTCTCGGGCGAAGACATTTACGACCTCTTTGAGGATCGTGAGGGCAATATTTGGGTGGCCACCATGAACGGCCTCGACCGCTTTCGCGAATTTGCCGTCGCCACGCTGACCGTGAACCAGGGCCTGTCGAATGAGGTAGTCTTGTCCGTTATGGCAGACAAAAATGGGAGTGTCTGGCTCGCCACCCGTGATGGCTTGAACAGGTGGAACGACGGGCAGGTGACTATCTACCGCGAGCGTGCTGCATCTCCGGCGACGGGGGTGCGCGAGGTCGTCGGTAGCGGAGTGCCGGATGAAGGACTGGTCTCTCTTTTTCAGGATGGCCGAGGACGAATATGGGTCTCCACGCTTCGCGGCGTCGGCTACCTTGAGAATGACCGGTATATTTCCGTAAGCGGGGTTCCCGGCGGAAACATTCTTGCCATCGTCCAGGACCGGGCGGGGACTCTGTGGTTCGCCAACGAGCAGCTCGGCCTTTATCAACTGCCCCGCGTGGGTGAGGTTCACCAGATGCCCTGGGCCGCCCTGGGACATAAAGACCATGCCAGTGCTCTGGCCGCCGATCCGTTGCGGGGCGGCCTGTGGCTCGGATTTCATCTCGGCGGCGTCGCCTACTTCGCAGACAATCAGGTTCGCGCATCGTATGCTGCCGCCGACGGGCTCGGCGAAGGCCGCATCAACCACTTGCGACTCGACGAGGACGGCGTGCTCTGGGCTGCCACCGACGGTGGACTCAGCCGGTTGAAAAACGGTCGCGTCGCCACGCTGACCGGCAAGAACGGCTTGCCCTGCGATACGGTTCATTGGTCGATGGAAGACGACGCGCGTACGTTCTGGCTATACACGGCCTGTGGCCTGGTGCGCATTGCGCGCCCCGAGTTAGACGCGTGGGCTGCCGCAGTCGAACAAGATACGAATGCGAAGCAAGCGATCCGGCCCACTGTTTTCGACAGTTCCGACGGAGTAAAAATCCTTGCGAGTGCCGGCCACTACAGCCCGCAGGTCGCAAAGTCTTCGGACGGAAGATTGTGGTTCTTACCTTGGGACGGTGCCAGCGTCTTCGATCCGAACCGCCTGCCGTTCAACCACCTTCCGCCGCCGGTGCATGTCGAACAGCTCATCGCCGACCGCAAGACCTACGAAGCAACTTCCGAAGCGGGCGGGCCAGTGCGACTTCCGCCGCTGATACGCGACCTGGAGATAAACTACACGGCGCTCAGCCTCGCCGCGCCGGAGAAGGTACGTTTCCGCTACAAGCTGGAAGGCCGCGATGCCGATTGGCAGGAGGCGGGCAATCGCCGTCAAGCGTTCTACAACGATCTTCCTCCTGGTGACTACCGCTTCCGCGTCATGGCCTGCAATAACAGCGGCGTGTGGAACGAAGAGGGCACGTTCCTGGATTTCACCATCGCCCCGGCCTATTACCAGACCACATGGTTCCGTGTGTTGCTCTTGGCCACCTTTCTCGTAGTGCTCGGCGTGCTCTACCAACTGCGGTTGCGGCAAGTAGCGCGGCAGGTGCATGGGCGCATGGAGGAGCGTCTCGCGGAGCGGGAGCGAATCGCCCGTGATTTACACGACACTCTTCTGCAAAGCGTCCAGGGGTTGATTCTGAAGTTTCATGCGGTCGCAACGCAGATGCGCGGTGACGATCCGGCTTACGGTGCCTTAGAGAAGACACTCGACCAAGCCGACCTAGTACTGGCGGAGGGAAGGGATAGCATCAGGAATCTGCGCGGCACCACGGCAACGTCCGGCGGCCTGCCCGCGGCATTCCAGCGTGTTGTGGAAGAGACACCGCAAGGCGGCAGCGTGGCCTTCAAGACCATGGTCGAAGGAAACGTGCGAGAGTTACATCCCATCATCCGTGAGGAGTCTTATTGCATCGGACGCGAGGCCCTCGTCAACGCCCTCACACATTCTGAAGGCCGCAATGTCGAAGTAGAGATCATCTACGACCCGAGGCAGTTTCGTTTGCGTGTCCGTGACGACGGCCGCGGCATCGACCCCGCGATTATCGAAGAGGGCCGCCCCAATCACTGGGGCCTGCGCGGAATGAGAGAGCGCGCTCAAAGAATCGGCGCGCAACTAAATCTATGGAGCCGTTCTGAAACCGGGACCGAAGTTGAGTTGACGGTTCCGGGCGCGACAGCCTATCAAGTCCCGAGCGCCAAATCGAAGAGGTTCTGGTCCCGCCGCTCCTCCGGCACTGATTAGCCGGGGCAGTTCAGATTTCGATAATGCCGCGCTTCAAGGCGATGGTTACGGCGTGGGTGCGGTCGTTCGCGCCGAGTTTGGAGAGAATACTCCTCATGTGGGCTTTGATGGTCTCCTCCGAAACGGCGAGACGCAGCGCGACGACCTTGTTGGCGTTTCCCTCCGCCACTTCTCGCAACACTTCGATTTCGCGCTCCGTCAGCGCATCGTCCGTATGGTGCTCGGCCATCTCGACGGCAATCTCAGGAGGAATTCTTTTTTTGCCGTCGTTAACACTCCGAATGGTCTCGACCAGTTCCTTCCGAACCATGTTCTTAAGCAGATACCCGGAAGCGCCCGCCTTGAGTGCTCGAACCGCCTGGGCGTCGCCGCTGTAGGTGGTTAACACGATGATGCGGGCTTCGGGGTAATCTTTGCGAATGGCCAGAATCGCATCCGTCCCGTTCATGACCGGCATCTGCAAGTCCATCAGAGTTACGTCCGGGCGGTGTGCGCGAAATTGCTCGACCGCTTCACGCCCGTTACCGGCCTCCGCGACGACAACCATGTCCGTCTCGTTGGCCAGCACGGCGGCTATCCCTTCGCGCAACAGCGGGTGGTCGTCCACAGTTAGAATTCGAATGGGGCTTCTCGCGTCCATAGTTACCTGCCTATCAATGCCGCGAGGGAGGCGAAACCGAGAACTACTCGCTTTGGCACGAACGACACAGTAGTCCGTTGCTCCGTGGTCTACCAGTTGATGCCGAAAACAATCGCCGCAAGGCCTAAGTGTAGACCTTGCGGCGATTGTTTTCCAGTTTGCCGTGAAGTCCCCCTTTGCCTCGCGTAATAGCTTCCGGCGCACCTCTTCTTAGTGGGGTAACAGACCTTCCCCGCGCGAATGGGTGATTACCCTCAACAGGTAAGCGGTAGGGGTTGTGTTGCAAACATTGAAAAGGCTCCCAAATCTCAGGAACTGCTCCGCAAGAGACAAGCCATTTACGAATGTGTATATCCTGAAATTAATAGCCTGGCAAAAAGCGCTCCCAAGAACGCGAGCATCGCTGCAATTGGTACGACGACGCGAAAATCACTGACGAAGGATTCTTCGACAGCGCGCCTGCCTGCCTCGTCTCGCCCGCGAGTGATTCGGGAATAGCGATTGCCGCAAGACGATTCTTCTGCCCCATGAGTTCGGTGCGCGCTTCGACGGGAAGGCTCAGGGATTGTAGTCCGGCGTCGAAAGTCCGGGTGAAAACACCGGTCATGACGATTCCTAGGACAGCGATTGAGACCAGCCCTGCCGTCCTCGCTACCGCGTTGTTGATGTCTGACGCGATGCCAGCATGACGCTCTTCGATGGCCCCCATGACGGTCGTCGTGAGCGGTGCCACGATTGCCGCCATGCCGAGGCTCATCAACATGACAGCCGGAAGAAAGCTCATCCACGAACCGTGAACCGCTACTTCGCTTTGATTAACTGCCTGCCGCGATAGGTGATCGTTTCACCGGGCTTCAGTTCGTAGAAATCAATCTTCAGCTTTTTGAGTTCGGCGGCAAAGCCGTCAGCCGTTTGGACGATGCCGGGGAAAGTGCCGAAGTGCTGCGGAACGGCCAACTTTGCGCGCACGGATTGCGCGGCCTTCGCAGCCATCCGTGGCTCCATACCGAAATGCCCGCCGATGTTGACGAGCGCCACGTCTATCGAATAACTCTCACCGATTGTCTCCATGTCTCTGAAATATGCCGTGTCGCCCGAATGATAGATCGTCGGGCCGTTTTTAATGATGATGACAAAGCCCGCGGGATTACCGCCGTAAGCGCGCTCAGGCTCATTGGCTCCGGCTTTGGGATTGAACACACTGCTCGAATGAATGGCGGGCGTCATAGCGATTGTCACCTCGCCGTCGGCGACCTGGATTTCGCCGCCGATGCCCATGATGGCGTCGGTCTCGGCTTGCTTGGAGGGGAAATCAGCCAGCTTAACCAGATTGCCCGCTAACTCAGGGTTACAGATGAGCGCGGCTCCGGTCTTGCGGGCGATTGCAACCGCATCGCCGACGTGGTCGCGGTGACCGTGCGTCAGCAATATGTAGTCAACCCTGGTGATCGCACTGAGCGGGTCTTTACCGTCTTTAGCTTCAGGGTTGGAAGGATTATTCAACCAGGGGTCAATCAACAACACCTTGCCGTTGGGTGTAGTGATAGAAAAAGCCGCGTGCCCGAACCATTTGATTCTGGTTTCCTGCGCCATCGTTTGGCTCACAGAGCCGAGCAATAAAATGAACAGGGCGACTAGCACCTTTGTGGCTGCAATTCTGATTTCCATTGAGCTTCTCCAAACTCCATTATTGCTGCCAAATTTTAAGTTAACTTGGTATTTACACAAGGGCCAATGTTATACAAACTAGATAGACCAATTTATAATCGCCGATGTATGCCGCGCCTGCCATTTATCAGCTTCAGCGAGAAATCGTACCTCCCGCTTTATCACCAACTCAATTGGTCTAAGGAAATCACTCGTAAGTGGATATACAAAGCGTACCCAACGCAATCGTAAGATTAGTATTGCAATGCACGCTCTAGCGATTTCAAGAAATCATAGGGTCGGAATAACACTGACTTGGAGAGCAGGACGAGATGGAAACCGATAAGCAAGTTAGCCATACCAATAAAGAAACAGATCTGCCGATGTTAAATACGCGACGGATGATGCGGGACGTCAGGCGTTGAGATTGTTTGTACCCATCAGGAGATATATGCCGTGGTTAAGCTCCGTGGAGTTCTGGCTGCTATTCTTCCCTGCGCACTTCTCTTTCCGATACTCGGCCTGCGGGCGAGTGTCCTTGATAAAGCAGTGCCGTTGGTTATTGGTGAGACGTTCACAATCAATTCCAAAGCTCTGAGTGAACCACGGCGCATCAATGTCTATATGCCGCCCGGCTATATGGAATCTGCCGCAACGCGGTTGCCCGTGCTCTACATGCCGGACGGTGGCATGGCCGAAGACTTTCTGCACGTAGCCGGTCTTGTGCAGGTATCGGTGGGCAATGGAACAATGCGACCATTTTTGCTGGTGGGCATTGAGAATACCGAGCGTCGCCGAGATATGACTGGTCCTACTCAAAACGAGGACGACAAAAAGATTGCCCCGCGTGTGGGAGGCTCTGAAGCATTTAGAAGGTTTATACGCGATGAGTTAATGCCACAGGTGAAGCGACGATACCGCACGACCGATGAAACTGCGATTGTAGGTGAATCACTTGCCGGGTTGTTTGTGGTTGAGACATTTCTGCTCGAACCAGACTTGTTTGATACCTATATTGCCTTTGACCCCAGTCTTTGGTGGAACAGTCAAAAACTGGTGAGCGATGCGGGCGAGCGACTGCGCGCGCGCCCGAAGCTAGCAAAGACGTTGTATCTTGCCAGTAGCACTGAGGACATAGCGGAAGCCACGCAGCGGTTTACGGATGTTCTTGGGAAGAACGCTCCCTCTGGTGTCCGTTGGTATTATGAGAGGATGCCGGATGAAAAACATTCGACGATTTATCATCCGGCTGCGCTTAAAGCTTTTCGTGTGGTGTTCAAGCCGGTGGCAAGCAAGTAGTGACGGATCACTGACGCCCAACCCTCGCCATCAGCCGCCACTTGAAGAAAATTATTATCTATTGCGCTGCAACGGGTAATCGCTTTCGGAAACGCTAAGGTGACTATGTTCAAAACGCTTTTCTCTGATGCAGTAAATAGAGGGGATGCTATGACCGCATTTAAATCAAAGAAATCCTATTTCATCTTGCTGATTTTATTTTGCAGCAGCTACGCGATAAACGCCCAAATCCAAAGCAGCCCTGAATGCACGCCCTTCAAGATTGAAGCGCTCAAACTAGACCAGAACGTCGAAGTTCGCTTCGCGCCCGGACCCGCTTTAATGTCTTATCCGATACAAGTCGGCGCGGCGGAAATCGTGATCGTGTCCGGTTCGTCCGGTTTATCGCAAAACTCGGATACCGAGATGGCGAGAGTGCGGCGGGCGATTGACGCCGGAAACGCTGTCTGGGTTGCGGCTTGGGCAAAGGGCGACGCTTCGGTGCTTCCCGGAACATTTACGACCGACGGAAAAGAACTCGTCGCGGGCGGGAAAGTTTATAAAGGGCGCAAACAAATTCTCGCTCTGATGCGCGAAGCCATGAAGAAGCGCGGCGGGCGCGCCATACTAACGGTTACGACAACGGACGTTTGGCTCGACGGAAATACCGCTTACGAAACAGGCACGGCAGTTTATGAGTTTACCGTCGATGGTCAGCAGCAAACATTGGAGCGGCGGTATTTTACGATTTGGAAAAGGCAGTTGAAACGCGGCGCGTGGAAAATCTACTCAAACACGGGTGTGGCCAAAGAGTGAATTATGCAGCCGACAACCGAACAGGAAATTTAAAAATCGAAAGTCGCGGGGCTTGATAAATATGACGCTAAAGCGGAGCTTCGAGTTTTTTATCGAGCAATATAAACGGCGGCCACGGCATACTCTAAAATTATAAATTGGTATATGTAATTTGTGGGAAACTGGCACTTGCCCCGACACCAATTTTCTCTACAATTCCCTTTTATTATGTGGAGAAAATCAGTGAAAAAAATCCATGACAGAGAGAATTCAGCGACGGGCGCGGCTAAGCGTTTGGGAGTCTATTTTCTATTATGCGGGGTGATTGTCACCTTGCAAGCTCACCAGGGTCTCGCACAGTCGAATTCAGAAGCACCAAAAACAAACTCGCAACAAACCGTCAAGGCACGAGACGGGCAAAACGATTTTGACTTTGAAATCGGGACTTGGAAAACCAAGCTGAAGCGTATGCTGAATCCGTTAAGCGGCTCGACCACTTGGGTCGAATATGAAGGGACAACCATCGTTAGAAAAGTTTGGAACGGGCGCGCCAATCTGGTTGAACTCGTCGCCGACGGACCGGCAGGGCGTTTTGAAGGTCTGAGCCTGCGTCTATATAATCCTCAATCCCGCCAATGGAGCCTCAATTTTGCCAGCGTCAAGGGCGGCGTGATGACTACGCCGACAATCGGCGAGTTCAGAAACGGGCGCGGCGAGTTTTACAGCCAGGAAACGCTCGATGGACGGGCCATCCTCGTGCGGTTTGTCATCTCGGATATAACTCCTAATTCCTGCCGTTTTGAACAGGCGTTCTCGGATGACGGCGGCAAAACTTGGGAGGTAAATTGGATCGCGGTGGATACGCGGGTGAAAGATGAATAGAAGACAGCTCGTTGAGTTCTACTGTCTGTCGAATATAGATTCTTAAACTTTTTTCTTAATTGAACACATGCCAGCTGTAAAAGCGGAAATGCTTATTCGCAAACCTGTCGCCGAAGTATTTGAGGCTTTTGTCAATCCTGCCATTACAACCAAGTTCTGGTTCACCAAAAGCAGCGGAAGGTTAGAAACTGGCAAACAAATCCAGTGGGATTGGGAAATGTATAACGCTTCCGCACAGGTTACTGTGAAAGCAATTGAACACAACAAGCGAATACTCATTGAATGGTCTGGGTATGGCACCACAACAATCGAGTGGCTTTTTTATCCTCAAGCAGATGACACAACTTTCGTCAGCATTACGAACGCCGGATTTAGCGGCGACGGGGATGAGGTTGTCAAGAACGCGCTGGATTCAATGGGAGGATTTACGATGGTACTCTGCGGACTAAAGGCACTTCTCGAACACAATATAATCTTAAATCTCGTAGCCGATCGTTTCCCTGAAGGGCTAGAAAAAAGCTAAAAACGACCTTTAGCTTTCCGTGGCGGCTCGCTTCAATTCTGAGCGATTTCGGTTAGCACTTGCGCTAACTTCCTCATGCCTTGCCTGATATGTTTTCCGTTATAAGCCGTGTAGCCGAGAAGCAGCCCGCCTCGCAGTTTTTGATTGATACAGTAAGCCGAGACGGACGCGAGGTTCAGCTCCGCTTGCGCCGCACGGCGCGAAACTTCTCTGTCGCTGATGCCCTGCGGGAGCCAGCCGATGAGATGCATTCCCGCCTCGGCTGGCGACACTTCCAACATTCCCTTGAGATTTTTTCGCGCCTCTTCGACTAAAATCTGTTGACGTTCTTCGTAAAGCGCGCGCATCCGGCGGATATGCCGGGCGAAGTGTCTTTCGGCGATGAACTCCGCGAGAACCGCCTGCTCAATCACAGGCGAATGCAAATCGGTGAGAGCGCGCGCCGCCGCGAAGACCTCGATCAAATCCGTCGGCGCAACCAGATAGCCGAGCCTGAGTGCGGGAAAGATCGTTTTACTGAACGTGCCGACATATATCACGCGACCGTCGCGGTCGAGGCCTTGCAGGGAGGCGAGCGGTCGCCCACTGTAACGGTATTCGCTGTTGTAATCGTCCTCGATAATAAAGGCGTCCCGTTCTCGCGCCCACTCAAGCAAACTCAGACGACGCGCCAAACTCATCGTCACACCGAGCGGAAACTGGTGCGACGGCGTGACGTAGATGAGCCGCGCTTTTGGGCTTCGCTTTCGCGCCGTTTGCAAATCGAAACCTTCGTCGTCTATCGGCACGGGAACGATTCTCGCGCCCGAAGCCATAAAAATATCACGCGCCCCAAGATAGCCTGGGTCTTCGAGACAAACTTCATCCGATTCTGACAGGAAGATTCTGCCGATCAAATCGAGCGCCTGTTGTGTTCCGTTAGTGATGATGATCTGCTCCGGCGTACATCTCACGCCGCGCGCTGCCGCTAGGTGCGCGGCAACCGCCTCGCGCAAAGGTTGGAAGCCGACCGCATCACCGTAACTGAGAACTGGCGCGGGCGGGCTTTTCTGCCATTTCTGCGCGATCTTCGCCCACACGCCGAACGGGAATTCATTGAGCGCCGCGACGCCGTGCTGGAACGGCACAAGCGCGGTCGCGCCGTGATGCCGCAAGATAATCTTGCTGTTCTGCGCCAATCTACTTCCGTACTCCGAAAGCATGACCTTCCGCGTCAAAGGTTTTTCTTGACGCCCCAGCCGCTTGAAACCCGAAGCTTGCAAGAACTCCTCAGGCAAATGCGCGGAGACAAATGTTCCCGCGCCCATTCTGCCTTCGAGGTAGCCTTCAGCGAGAAGTTGCTCATAGGCGTTGACGACGGTCATTCTCGACACGCCGAGCTGTTTGGCCAGCAGACGAGAGGCAGGCAGTTGTCTGCCCGAAGGAAGTCCGCCGCTTAAAATCGAGCGGCGAATCGTTTCGTAAATCTGGCGGTAAAACGGTGCGTCGGACTTTTCGTCCAGTGTGATAAACGGCGGATGTGGCATATACCGAGGATGATAAACCGGTCTACATGATTTGTCGAAAACTGGCTCTTGTATAGATGCCAATTTCACTTAGAATCTTCCCCACAGAGGGGGCAGTCTTCGATACATGAGCGAATTACTGGAAACGACCGCGAGAACGAAGCTGAAGCGATTACCGAAACGCGGCTGCTTTGAGCGCGAAACTATCTATCAAATCCTGGATGAAGCCTTCGTTTGTCATGTCGGTTTTACGGTGGACGAGCAACCTTACGTTATCCCGACCGGTTATGCGCGCGATGGCGACCGGTTGCTGATTCACGGCTCGGCGGCAAGCCGTATGTTGCGGGCTTTGGCATGGGAGGCGGACGTTTGCGTCACAGTGACTTTGCTTGACGGTTTGGTATTGGCGCGCTCGGCTTTTCATCACTCGATGAATTATCGTTCGGTGGCGATCTTTGGCAGGGCCAAGGTTGTCAGCGGCAAGCAAGAAAAACTCGAAGCTCTACGCGCCTTTACCGAACACGTCGTGCCGGGTCGCTGGAAAGATGTTCGCCTGCCCAGTGAAAACGAGCTGAAGGCGACGCTAGTCTTGTCACTCGACATTGATGAGGCATCGGCGAAGATACGCGAGGGAGCGCCCGTTGACGACGAAGCGGACTATGAATTGGACGTTTGGGCGGGCGTAATCCCTTTGCGTTTGGCGGTGGGCGTGCCGGTTGACGACCCCAAGTTGAAGGATGATGTCGGTGTTCCTCTGTACGTTTCAAATTACCAGCGCGGTTGAATGTCGGCGAAGCCCTGGCGGGAATATCCCCGCGCAATCATTCGCGTACTAGCACACTCAGATAATCCGGGCGCTCAACAGTTTCTTCACGTCGGCGCTAGATGCCAAGTCTGAAGTCCACGCGAAGCTTCCCGCTTCACACATTTCCGCACATGCACGCAGCAGCGCGGTGACGGCGGCGCGCGCAAGCGCCCCTCCCGTGCTGATGCGCTTCGCGCCCGCGTCGGCCAACTGCGCGACCGTCACCCCCTTCAGCAGCGGTGCGAGCACGTTGACCGGCTTCGTCAAAGCACCCGTCACTAATCGAACTTCATTGAGCGTCGTGAGTCCCGGCGCGTAAAGCACGTCCGCGCCCGCCGCCTCGAACGCCTGTAGGCGGCGGATCGTGTCGTCAAGATCATTCTTGCCGCGGATCAAGTTTTCGGCGCGCGCGGTCAGCGTGAAAGGGAAGTCGAGCGAGCGCGCCGCCTCTGCGGCTGCGTGCACGCGCTCGACCGCCAGATCGAAATCGTAAATACGCTTCGACGGTTCGCCGCTGTAATCCTCGATTGAGCCGCCGGCGAGTCCCGCCCGCGCGCCGAGCAGGACGGTCTCTCCGACCTCTGCGGGGTCGTCCGCGAAGCAGTTCTCCAAGTCTGCGCTGACCGGAAGGTCTGTTGCAGCGCAGAGGCTGCGGCAATGCTCCAGCACCTCTTCCCTTGAGACTTGCCCGTCGAGCCGCCCCAGCGAGTTGGCAAAGCCCGCGCTCGTCGTCGCCAGCGCCTCGAAGCCTAAGCCCGCAAGCAATCGCGCTGACCCAATGTCCCAGGGATTGGGAATGACGAAAGCGCCTGCACGCTCATGCAGCGCCTTGAACCGCTCCGCCTTCTCTCTCTGGGGTACCATCGCGTCCTCCAAACTAGAGCTAAAACTCCGCTCTGCTATGTAGTGCGTCAAGACCTCTATGTCGCGGGCTTCTTTAACAATTGATATGTTATTCGGAAATCTGTCTCAGCCAAAGTACCAGTTTATGGCTTGTTTGTAGTACCAATACCGGCATGGACGTTAGGGTAACGGAAATTAAAATCGGATTCATCAGTGGTTCTGCGAATCTGTTGGCAAATGGCACTTGCCTGTAGCCCATTGCTCGTCCTGGCCCTTTCGCACATGACGATATTCATTCTCAACTCTTTCTGCTAAATTCTATTAAGACAACCCCCACGGCCAGCTACTCCCCTCTAAGTCTGCTGAAGGCTTATCTAGTTATAATTTTCGAGGCAATCATCTGATGGTGAAGGATAAGAATCAGGGCGACCGTCGGCGGGAGGCTCCTCCCCTGGCGGAAGAGATGTTCCGTCTGATGGTGGAGAGCGTCAAAGACTACGCCGTCTTTGCGATGGAACGCGACGGAACAGTGGTCAGTTGGAATACAGGGGCGGAGCACATCTTCGGCTACACGGAGACGGAAATCATCGGGCGCAATGGTTCCATCCTCTTCACGCCTGAAGACATCGAGCGCGCCGCGCCGGAGACGGAGTTAAAGACGGCAGAGCGGGAAGGACGCGCCGAAGACGAGCGCTGGCACGTTCGCCGTGACGGCTCGCGCTTCTGGGCCAGCGGCGTCGTCACGCCGCTCAGGGACGAGACAGGGCATATACGAGGGTTCGTTAAAGTCGCGCGCGATAACACCCGGCGCAGGCTCCATGAAGAGGCGTTGCGCATTTCCGAGACTCTCTCCGGGGCGCTCATCGAACAGTCCCCCTTCAGCATCCAGATTCTTTCGCCCGACGGTCGCACGCTCCGGGTCAACCGCGCGTGGGAGAAACTCTGGGGCGTGACGCTTGAGCAGATCATCGACTACAACATGCTGGAAGATCAGCAGCTCGTGGCTCGCGGGGTGATGCCTTACATCAAGCAAGGTTTCGCGGGCGAAGCCGCAGCCATTCCTCCCATCCTGTATGACCCGAATGAAACCATCCCGGATCGCTCAAGCTACGCTGAACCGCAGCGCTGGGTGCGGGCTTTCATATATCCGGTAAAGGACGAGGCGGGTCGCGTGCTTGAAGTGGTGCTCATGCACGAGGACATAACCGAACACAAGCGGGCCGAAGACGCTTTAAGGGAGAGCGAAGAGAGCCACCGCGTCATCGCCGAGACCGCTTCGGACGCCATCATCACCATCGATGAAGAGAGCACGATTCTGTTTGTCAACGCGGCGGCGGAGCAAATATTCGGGTATTCACCCGAAGAGATGATAGGTCAGCAACTGACCATGCTGATGCCGGAATATATGCGCCATTTGCACAGGGCCGGGATGACACGCTACCTCGAAACCGGGAAGAGGCACATCTCATGGAAGGCTGTGGAACTGCCGGGGCTGCGCAAAAACGGTCAGGAGATTTCCCTGGAACTCTCCTTCGGTGAGTACACCAAGGACGGAAAACACGTCTTCACCGGCATAGCGCGTGACATTTCGCAACGCAAGCGATTGGAAGGCGAGCGGCATCAACTGCACCAACGCGAGCAGGCGGCGCGCCATGAGGCTGAAGAAGCGCTCCGCCTTCAGCACATCATCGAAGAACGCCTGATGCTGCTGGTCGAAGCCTCTCAAGTCTTACTCGGCTCACTCGCGCTCGAAGCAGTGCAGCCCGCCATCCTCGATCTCTCTCGCCGCCTCATCTCTGCGGACGCCTACGCCATCTGGCGGATCGACCGCGCGGCTCGCACGTGGCGCATGGTTGCTCAGGACGGGATATCCGAAGGCTACCTTGCGCAAGAGATACGCGACGCGGAGAATGCGGATGAATTGCTGGAGCAGCCCTTGATCGTAGAGGACGTGACCCGTGCACCCTTCTTGTCGGAACGGCAGGCGTTATATGGCCCCGAAGGGATTAAATCTCTCCTCGTCATTCCCCTGCGCATATATGGTTCGGTCTCCGGCACATTGACCTTCTACTACAGACAAATTCATCAGTTCAATGAGACCGAGGTGCGGGTCGCGACGGCGCT
>Ga0190273_10000192_pt1 | contig 29409 bp, 19 predicted proteins | sample Popmic504IS_FD_134513 | JGI IMG/M metagenome (GOLD analysis project Ga0190273, IMG submission 134513) | Populus adjacent soil microbial communities from riparian zone of Shoshone River, Wyoming, USA - 504 IS | ecosystem: Environmental > Terrestrial > Soil > Riparian zone > Trees stand | place... | reverse complement strand
CCGGTCAGTCCCTGCGCTGGTGCCGTGAGCGGGCGGTGCTTGTGCTTGGCCGCGGCCGCGGCCGCATCGTCCTCCTCCGGGTTGCGCCCTGCATAGAGTGCCGTCGGCTGCGGCCAGGTGTAGGGCTGCCGCGGCTCGGTCAGGTTGATGGAGTTGAAGATCGGGTTGGCGCTCTGGTCGCGGAGGGTCAGCGGAGCGAGTCCGTGCTGCCGGCAGAGGGTGTTGATAACCGAGCCGTGGTGCATCTCGTCGTGGATCACGGTGCCCTGAGCGGTGTACGCGCTCACCACGATGGTGGGAACGCGCACGCCCAGGCGATCGAAGGTGAATCCCATCTCGCCCGGACCGCTCCGGTCCGGCGGCGTGGCCGTCGGCGGGGGAACGTGGTCGTACGTGCCGCCGTGCTCGTCGAAGGTGATCACCAGCGCGGTGTTCATGGCGTTGGACCCGCCGGATGACCTGCTCGTGCGGACGGCGTCGTAGATGTCCTGCACGAGCCGGTCGCCGGCACGCACGTCCGACAGCGCGCTGTTGTAGACGGGCATCTTCTCGCCGTCCACGTCGACGTCGTCCTCCCGCACCTTCTTGCCCCAGGGCGGGTGCATGTCGTTGTGGTTGAAGACCATGCGCGGCTCGATGAACGCGTAGGCGGGCAGGTTGCCTTTCTTTGCGTCGTCGTGGAACTGCACCATGCTGCGGAAGTTCGTCTTCCAGTACTTCTCGAGCACCGGGGCGTGCAGCACGCCGGTGAAGGAGACGAGCTGCATCGCGTCGAAGTAGACGCGCCAGCCGAGCTTGGCGTCTTCCAGGCGATTGAAGATATAGGCGGCGTATACAAAGAGCGCCAGCGTGACGAGCGTCGAAGCGACGAGTGCGCCGCGGTTAAACTCAAGTCCGAGCAGAGCGGCGCGCAGGTTCTCTATGATTCCGGCCAGCGGGTTTAGCTCATACACGGCTTTCCATCTTTGCGGCACAAGACTCGACGGATAAATGATCGGCGAGACGAACATCCAAAGCTGAAGCAGGACGGGCAGCATCGTGCCTATGTCCCTGTACCTGACATTCAGGGCGGAGAACAAGAGCCCAAGCGCCAGAGCCAGCAGCGTTAGTTGTGCGACCAGCAGCGGCAGCAGCAGCATACCGCGCGTCAGCGGCACGTCGTAATAAATCATCAGGACAATGAGAATTACAGAGGCGATCAAAAAATCCGCGAGGCGCACCGCCACGGTCGCCGCCGGAATAATCAGCCTGGGGAAATAGACCTTCGTGACCATGTGAGCGTTGGCGATCAGGCTGTGGCTGCTGGCGGCGACGGCGTTCGCGAAGAAAGTCCAGGGCAGGAGTCCCGCGTAAAGAAAGAGCGGATACGGCGCGCCTTCGGAAGGAACGCGCACGAGTTGTCCCAGAAAGATCGTGAAGACGAGCGTCATCAGCAGCGGTTGCAGCACCACCCATGATGCTCCGAGCAGCGTCTGCTTGTAGCGGACTTTCAGATCGCGCCACACCAGAAAATAAAAGAGCTCTCGATGAGCCCATACCTCTCTGAGGTCGAACAGGATCGTCCAGGACTTATGCGGCCTGATCTTAATAAGCGGTTCATCCGGCAGCGGACGCAGCAAAGCCGTGTCTTCAGGCGCGGCTGTAGGCGTAGCGCCTGCGTCGCTTTCCCCTCTATCGGGCCTCGTTTTTTCTCTGATGAGATATGCCAAGAGATTAGAAAATTGGGCGCGCACCCGTGCTGCGCTTTTTTTAGGACTTCCCCTCACATAGACAGTCAAGTATCTAGCGAGACGCGCGAGGTGGGCTTGTTTTGACGTTCCATTAGATCGGTTCAGTCTATCCGCGCCCAGAGGGTGCGTCAAGCGGGTCGCGTCACTCCTCCTACTGCGATTGGTAGCGCGTCACGCGCGCCTTATACTGACCTTGATTTACATTGCCCGAAATCTTAAAGTGGGTTTCTCCTGGATTTTGTTAAAAGCGCAAATGATTCTAGACCGCATCGCTATACGGCAGCATTATCTTATCAAGCCATCGTATGACAGATTTCAATCCTCTGGACTATCCGTGCTGTCTGTCGTCTCCGCTGCGACTGGTTTCGTCTCCGGGGGCGGCGCACGTTCCCTTCGCGATGTTTCTGGTCGACGCGCTGCGTCCCCAAACAATCGTCGAGCTGGGAACACTGAGCGGCGTCTCCTACTGCGCTTTCTGTCAGGCCGTCAAGGAGCTAAAGCTTGCCACGCGCTGCTACGCGGTAAACGACCGTCAAAGTTTTAAGCAGAGCCGCGACACGAATGACCCTTTCAAAGACCTCAGAGAGCATCACGATCCGCTCTACGCAGGCTTTTCAACCTTGATCGAGGGCGCTTTCGATCAGGCGCTCGCTCATTTTGAGGATGGCACGATTGATCTTCTACACATAGATGCCCGTCAGGATTATGCTCAAGTCAAGCATCTCTTTGAAAGCTGGCTGCCGAAGCTGAGCCAATCCGGCGTCATGCTTTTTCACGACACTGGATTGCGAGAGAGCGGGCTCGGCGTCTGGAAACTCTGGGAGGAATTGAAGCCTCTTTACTCGCACTTTGAATTTACGCACGAGCACGGCCTGGGGCTCATCATCAAGGACGATGCTCTTCCCCACAGACTTCGCCCGTTAGTGAAAGCCGACGAGCAGGAGGCCGCGCTCATACGGCAATTCTTCGCACAGTTGGGCCAACGTTTGAAAGTCCGGCTCGAAAAAGAGCGTTCAGACGAACTCGCACAAAAGACAAGCTCTCTCGTCCGTGAATCACAGGCGGCGCGGGACAAGTTGCGCAAAGAGCTCTCTGCAAGAGAACGCACGATAGATTCGCTTTCAACAGAGCTGGCGGCGAAAGAGGGCTACCTGCAAGACATCCTCAACTCCAGAGCATGGCGCTGGGTCAGACGTTACTGGGAAATCAGGCAACGCTATACTCCGTCCCTGAAGAGCGTTTTCCGTCGCACACTCTCCGCCGGACGCGACGCGCTCAAAGTCGAAGGGATCGTCAAAGGGCCTGGTATCGATCCAGCCTACGCCTCGCTGACGCTGCTGCCCGGTTTAAAGCCGACGGAGTCAGACGCGCTGCATGGTGATGCCTCGCCGGTCGCGCAGTTGCACAAAGCAGACGTTATCTGTTTCTCGATCATCGATTGGGAGTTTCGTTACCAGCGCCCGCAACAGCTCATGTCGCAGTTCGCCGCGCACGGCCATAGAGTTTTTTACATTCGTCTGGATCATTTTCTCTCCGATGCATCGGCCCAGCTTTTCCACATCAAAAAACTGAAAGAGAATCTGTATGAGATAAAGCTCGCGGCGTTGCGTCACCAATGGGTGAATCTCGAAACCATCGAGGGGGCGAACGCGGAAGCGCTCGTTTCGTCGCTCGCAGAGCTGCGCCGCGAGCTTCACATTGACGAAGCGATCAGCTATGTGCAGATTCCGTCTTGGGCCAACGTGGCCCTCGCAACGCGAGAGCGCTGGGGCTGGCATATTATTTACGACTGTATGGATGAGTGGAAAGATTTTCCAGGGCTGGGCCAAGGGGTGGCGGAAATCGAGCCGCAAATGGTCGAGGGTTGTGATCTGCTGGTTGTCACTGCCGCCGCGCTTTATGAGAAGTGGCGCACGCGTGCGCGCACTATTGTGCTCGCGCGCAACGCCGTCGATTATGATTTTTACGCGGAGCATTATCAACAGAACTCTTTGCTGGCGGATGCCCCGCGTCATGTGATCGGCTACTTCGGCGCAATCGCCGGGTGGTTCGATGTCGAATTGATGACGGAGGTCGCGCGCCGACGACCTCAATATACTTTCGTGCTGCTTGGCGGTGTCTTCGACGTGGATATTCGTGAGCTTGAGTCGCTGCCGAACGTGCGTGTGCTCGGCCAGCGCCCCTATGAAGAGATGCCGCAGTATCTCTATCACTTCGATGTCTGTCTGATTCCCTTCAAGGTCAATTCGATTACGGAATCGACCGACCCCGTCAAGATGTACGAATACCTGAGCGCCGGCAAGCCCGTGGTCTCAGTCGCGCTCTCAGAGCTTGAGCCTTTCCGCGATCACCTCTATCTGGCACACGACCGCGAGGACTTTCTTGTTCAACTGGACCGCGCCGTCGCCGAGAACGACGCAGAAAAAGTTGCCGAGCGACGCCGTTTCGCTTCCTCGAACACCTGGCCGCAGCGTTACAGGTCGATCCTGAATGCGCTCGAAGCAGTCATCCCGCGCGCCAGCCTGATCGTCGTCGCTTATAACAATCTTGCGCTCACACGTCTCTGCATCGAAAGCATCCTGCGTCATACTGAGTATCACAATTACGAAATCATCGTCGTCGACAACAACTCTTCGGACGGCACTCAAAGCTATCTGCGCCGCCTCGCGGATGAACACTCTCGCGTCCGCATCCTTCTCAATTCTGAGAACGAAGGTTTTGCGCGCGCTAATAATCAGGGCGTCGCGATGAGCACGGGCCAGTACCTTGTGCTCCTGAACAATGACACGGTAGTGCCGCCCGGCTGGCTGAGCCGTCTGCTGCGCTATCTACAAGACCCTGGGGTCGGCATGGTTGGGCCCGTCACCAACTTTGCGGGCAACGAGGCGAGGATAGAGGTCTCTTACAGAACTTACGCAGAGATGTTGACGTTCGCTCGCGAGCACACACAACTGCATGATGGGCAGGCAGCGGACATAGAGGTGCTCGCGATGTTCTGCGTCGCGCTGCGTCGCGAGACCTACGAAATGATGGGCCCACTCGACGAGCAGTTCCGCATAGGCATGTTCGAGGACGACGATTATGCGCAGCGCATCCGTGCCGCCGGGTTGCGGGTGGTTTGCGCGGCGGATGTGTTCGTACACCACTTCGGGCAGGCTGCATTTAAGAAGTTAATCAAGGATGGACGATACGAGGAGTTGTTTGACGAAAATCGCCGTCGCTACGAAGCCAAGTGGAATTTGAAATGGACTCCGCACAAGCATGGCCCACTCGATTTTAAGCAGACAGGATATGCACCCGCGCCCGTGGTCGAAGTTTTTCAGGATAATGGAAATCATCTGGAGAGGGCTTAAGATAGGCGCACATGGGCCACGCTCGCGCGTGCACAGTAGAGCGGCCCGAAGAGCATTCGTATGAACAGACTTTTGAAAGGGATCGCTAATATTTTTCCATCGTCGGGCTCGTCCTCTGCCCCTGACGTGGAAAGTAGCGACGCCGCTTTGAAGGATGCTTATCACACTGCACCGCAATGTGTCCCGCCGGGCCATTTTTACTCTCCAGTCCCCTCGCCGAGTGAAGTCAAAAAGGACGAGCAGCGCATCTTTCAAACGCCGACGGTGCTGCCGGGTATTGATTTGAATGAAGCGGAGCAACTGCGTTTCTTCCATTCATTCAAAGAGTTCTACAGGGATATGCCTTTCAAGCCGGAGAGCACTGCGGGGCTTCGCTACTACTTTGAAAATGCCAACTACGGCTATTCGGATGCAATCTGTCTTTATTCGATGATGCGGCGGTTAAGACCCAAACGGATTATAGAGATCGGTTCGGGCCATTCGTCCTGCGTGATGCTGGACACAAGTGAGCTTTTTTTCAACAACTCGATTAAGTTTACCTTCGTCGATCCCAACCCGTATCTCTTAACGTCTTTGCTCAAAGAGGGTGATCTGGAGAGGATCAATCTTGTCCCTGCTCGCGTTCAGGACACAGACCCTGCGATCTTTTCGTCTCTCTCTGAGAATGACATTCTGTTTATCGATTCGACGCATGTCAGCAAGGTCGGAAGCGATGTCAATCACCTGCTCTTCGAGGTGCTGCCGCGACTGCAAAGCGGAGTCTTCATACACTTTCACGATGTCTTTTATCCGTTCGAGTATCCCAAAGCATGGATTTTCGAGCTTGGCATCTACTGGAACGAGAATTATCTGCTGCGCGCTTTTCTTCAATACAACGATGCCTTCTCGATAGTCTTTTTCAATACTTACCTGGAGCATTTTTACCGCGAGCAGTTTGCCGAGAGCATGCCGCTCTGTCTGAAGAATCCCGGCGGCAGCCTGTGGATCAGGAAGCTTTAGATCAAATTTCAATCGAGTGTATGGGGAAAGGCATTCACCACAGAGGCACAGAGCGCACAGAGGAAGCACGGAGGCTTGAGTGACATTCAACCCTCTGTGTCATCTCCGTGTCCTCTGTGTCTCTGTGGTGAGTCTTGATGTTCCTTATATTCATGCGCCTCAACGCGATCTCTACGTCTCAGGGTTTTGAAGCTTAATCATGGCGTTTACCACCCCGACGTATCTTCTCTTTCTTGCCCTGACCTTTGCTCTTTACTGGGCCTCTAAAAAGCGTACGGCGCAGAACCTGCTGCTCGTGGTCGCCAGCTACGTTTTTTATGCGACGTGGGACAGTCGCTTCGGCTTACTTCTTCTGGGGACGAGCCTGCTGGATTATAGCGTCGGCATCAGTCTGGCACGCACAGAAGGAGCAAGAGCGCGGCGTGCGCTCCTGATGCTCAGCCTTTGCGGTAATCTAGGCGCGCTCGCACTCTTCAAGTATTTCAACTTCTTCGCGGAGAATTTTCACCTTCTTACACAGGCGATAGGCTGGCGCACGGACCCCTTGCTGTTAAAGATCATGCTGCCCGTCGGCATCAGCTTTTACACCTTGAAGTCGCTGGGCTACACCATTGATGTATACAAGCGCCGGACAAAAGCGACCACAGACCTGATCGCGTATCTGGCTTACGTCGCATTCTTTCCGCAGCTTCTGGCCGGGCCCATAGACCGGGCGGGCAATCTACTGCGACAGTTGTTAGAGGAACGCCGTTTCGTTTATCCGCTGGCGGTTGACGGATGCCGTCAGATACTGTGGGGACTGTTCAAGAAGATGTTGCTCGCGGATAATCTCGCGCCGATTGTGCAACTTGCTTACGGCGAAGCGGCGACCAGACCGGGCCCACAGTTGCTGCTTGCGACCGTCTGCTTTGCCTTTCAGATTTACTGCGACTTCTCTGCCTATTCCGATATTGCCATCGGCTCTGCAAAGCTGCTGGGCATAGAGTCACTGCCAAACTTCGCTTATCCATATTTCTCGCAATCGCCTGCGGAGTTTTGGCGGCGCTGGCACATCTCTTTGACGACGTGGTTTCGCGACTACGTCTACTTTTCAATGGGTGGAGTGCGAGGCCGTGCTGCGCGACGCGCCTTTAATGTGATGAGCACTTTTATTTTGAGCGGGCTCTGGCACGGAGCAAGCTGGAATTTTCTGATCTGGGGAGGCATCAACGGAGCGGCTGTTCTTCCAGCAATGCTCAGGCATCGCCCGACACGTATGCAGTCGGAGCAAGAGCAGCGACCGGGTCTCTTGCCTTCGCCGCGTGCGCTCTTAAAGATGTTGCTGACCTTCTCTTTTCTCTGCCTGGCGTGGGTTTTCTTCCGCGCACAGACTCTGCCGGATGCGGTCTTGATTATCAAAAAGATTTTCAGTGATGCTCTTAATCCGGCGGCCTATCGCCAGTTCACGAGCATCCTGCACCCCTACGCGGATTATCCGCTCGCGGGAAAAAAGATCATCCTGTTCTTATCGGCTTTCGTGCTGGTCGAATGGATACAGAGACTGAGGCCGCATCCTTTGATGCTGGATCATTGTCCCAAGCCTGTGCGCTGGCTCATCTACAACGGCCTGATTTTTCTAGTGCTGTATTTCGGCACATACTTTGTGACGGGATTTTACTATTACCAATTTTAGAGGCGGCACTAATGCATCTGTTTCTTCTCAACCTGTGCAAATTCCTGCTCGTCCAACTCTTGCTGTGGGCGGTAGTCCTGCTGGTCTACACGAAGCAGAAACCGTTCGACGTGGACTTTAACGCGGCGACCTTAGACAAACAGCTACTGCTCAGACAAGAACCCTCGCCGCGCATCATTCTGGTCGGCGGCTCGAACCTGGTCTTCGGCATCACGTCGCCTGAGATCGAGCGGCGCACCGCGTATCATCCCGTCAACATGGGGCTCAATGTCGGCGACGGGCTGGCTTTCATGCTCAAGCATGTAGAGAAGTGGCTGCGGCCAGGCGACATCGTCGTCGTCTCGCCCGAGTACGAGAACTTCGGCGATTTTTACGATGGCCTTGGGCCGTTTCTGTTCGCAGAGGCAGAGCACAACCCGTCGGTTATACTCAACTTCACGCGCGGAAATTTTCTGGAAGTGACGAACAAAGGCTTTATCATCGCGGGCGGAATTTTTCGCTATACAGTTCAACAGAAGGGCAAGACTGAAAGGCAATGGATTGCGAACAAGAGCCATGTTTACCATCGAGACGCCTTTAATCGCTACGGTGATCTGGTGGAACATTATCCGCTGACCAATAGATTAAAGGAGGGCTACCCTGCTCCGGGTTCAATCAATGCTCACGCCACGACTGAGACGATTATTCGCACGATTGATGGCCTAAACCGGTTCGGTGATACGTGCGCGCAAAGAGGAGTCCGCGTCTTCTATACTTTCCCGCCCATTCCGACCGATCTTCTTGAGAGGCAGAGGCCAGCGATTCAACAGGTTGAGGCAGAGCTTCAAAGACGCTTGAGATTTCCGATGCTAGACCGTGCCAGCGAGGTCGTTTTCCCGCTCGATAATTTCTTCGACGGCTTTTACCACCTCACGGCGGAAGGCGCGATGAAGCGCACGACCAGACTGCTCGACAGATTAGAAGAAAGAGGCATCGGCAGGACGCCGAGCGCAGCAGAGCCGCAACCGTAAATCATAAAATCATCAGGGGGCATTTGAGTCGGCGCTGGTGAGAGAGGCGATGTTTTTCTCTCTCAGCTCTTGAAACAGGGCGTTGACCTCAGCGAGCGTGATAGGGCTTTCACAGTAGACGGCCTCGAACAGCTTCATGATGAAGAGAATAATATCGTCATGAGGATGACGGTTGTCGTCCACGAACTTGTTGGGGAAAAGCTCCGCCATGATTTCGTAGCCTGGAAAATAGAACAGCTTCTTATTGAGTAGCTCCGTGTTGTCGCGATAAAACTCGTCGAGCGCCGCGCGCAGGATGGCTTTAGATGCGGAGTTTGCCGTCATGCAGCTTGCGGGGCGAAAGGTGGCCGCGAGCGGGATCGGTGATAAGGTAAATAGAATCCGTGCGCGGGGGACGTGCTTGAAGATCAACTCTGAGATGCGCCGGATATTTTGCTTCGTCTCATCGAAAGAGCAGACGCGGAATTTATGTCGCGTGGGATCGTAGAATCTCTTTGGAACTGCGCGCCAGAAAACTCCGCCCGTCACTTCGTCATACCAGATTTCGGAGAGCCCCAGTGTGATGATGAAAAAATCCGTCTCTAAAAATACTTTTCTCGTTCTTTCCCTGACTTCATCGCGGTATCCGAACTCCTCTGCGCGAAAGCCGTGCCACAAGTTATCCGGCGGCCTCTCATTACAGAGCGCCCACTCGAACTGCTGCCGCAGCGCATAGGTGTTGACAAGCCCTTCACCCATCGAAGAGATATAAACTTCCGGGTCTCTCTCTTTTGAAAGGCTGTAACCGATATTTGTCAGGTAAGTGGTCAGATGCGTCGCGAAACAGCTTCCGAGTGCAGTGATCTTCGTGCTCTTTGTGATAAAGGGCTTCTCTGGCAGCCACCCCTTGAGCAAAAAGCTTTCAAGAAAATCCGCGTTTTCAAAATCCTTTTTATAAGGATTAAAGTTGCAATTCTCTCCGCGAAAAAAAGAACTGCCGATCTCCTTTTTGATCTGCCCTTCGGGGTTGTATTCGATGATCTCCTGCCAGCTAATATCCGTAATATTATTGCTCATAGACTGCCGTCTCCTATTGAGTCGCGTCGAATACTTTTCAGTCAACGCTTTAAGCACAAATATAACGCCTATGCACTGTGCCGGACAAAGATTATTTTTGACCAAAATGGAGCATGAGTTTACACTGTGCCTCTTTCATCGAACACGAAGGGGTTTCCAGGGACGACCAAACGGGTGATGTAATTCGGCTCTTATCAGGCTTGCATGACTAAAGATACGAAAAGCGTGCTAATCGCGGGCGGTCCGACCCTGTGCTGGCCCAACGCTGGCGACGAAGCCATCTTCGCGGCGATGGTCACGGAGCTTCGCAGCGCCGTGCCCGATGTCGAGCTCACGGTCGCATCATGTAACCCCGTGGAAACCCTTGAGCGATACGGGGTGAAGGGTTTTCCCTTTCACGACATAGGCCGCTTGATTGAGGCGGCAAGCTCTGCCGATCTGATGATCCTCGGCGGCGGCTCGATCTTTTACGACTACTGGGGGTTCGATCCTTCGACGATTCTGACGAAAAACCATCAGGGTATCTCTTTTTATAGCAGCTTCGCCCTGCTGGCCTCTTTGCTGAAAAGACCGCTGATGATTTACGCCGTCGGTGTCGGCCCTCTTCAATCCGACGCGGGGAGATCATTGACGCGCCTCGTTTTCGAGCAGGCGCAAGTTATCACCGTGCGCGATCCGGAATCGAAGGCCCTCTTACACTCTCTAGGTCTTGACGGGGCTCGGGTGCAGATCACCGCCGACCCCGTATTCAATCTTCCCAACGCGAACAGTGAACGAGCCGGCGAGTTGCTCAGACAAGCAGGAGGCTCGAACTCGGCAAGACCCTTGATCGGCGTGGCACTTAGAAACTGGGATGTCGGCGTGAGCCCCGCCGCATGGGAAACAGCGGTGGCAAGTGCGCTCGACGCCTTTTTAGACAAACATGGCGGCACACCCCTTTTTATCCCGCTTCACAAAACCCTGGATAATGCGCTTACGGATGATCGCAGTGTGGCCGAGAGAGTTTGCCGATTGATGCGGCACGGGGAGAGAGCGATTATTTTCCGGGATGAGTATCCGCCTGAAGAAAAAGCAGGATTGATCGAAGGCTGCGACCTGTTGTTGGGGATGCGCCTGCATTCGGTCATCTTCGCCATCAAAGGCGGAGTCCCGACGGTGGCCCTCAACTATGACCCGAAGGTGACGAGCATTTTACGCTCCATTGACTGCGAGCAGTACGGTGTAGACCTTGACCGGCTTACGTCTGAGAAGCTTTCGTCTCTTCTTGAGCAAGCCTATCAAAACCGAGTTCAACTGCGCGCGCACTTAAATAAAAGGCGCGAGATGCTGGCCGCAGCGAGTCGCGAGAATCCTAGACTGGCCGTAGAGTTATTGATGAGAGAGACCCTGCCAGAGAGAGCACTCTCGCCATTGACGGTCGAGTTTTTAAGGTCATTTGCCGTCGATCATGCGCTCCGCGTTTATGAACTACAAGCATCGACGGGGCACAAACACCAGCCTCTAGCGCCGCGTGACCTTGATCGCTTTCTGGAACAGTCAAGGCAAAACGCTCAGACGCCCGAACAAGAGGAAACGAGAGGCGCGCCTTCACCCCGCAAGGGGAAACGTCGCGTCGCCGTCCTGACCAATCGCCTGCTTGATTGGGACACGCAGGAGCCGCGTTTTGGCGGCGGCGAGCGTTACTGCCTGACGCTTGCGCGGCTTCTCAATGAGCTTGGGTTTGACGTTACTTTTTATCAATCGGCAGGGCAGGCGTTCGCTGGCGAGTACTACGGCTTTAAGGTCCTGACTATTCCTCATGGCGAGGGCTTTTCGGAATTTCAATACGGGGTTTGCGACGACTTTTATCGCTTAAGCGATGACTACGATCATGTCATCTACAACCTAGCCAATTATGCTTCGGGCCGTCATGTGCGCGAAGATGCCATCCTTATCTGTCACGGCATCTGGTTCGACTACGAGTCCCCATCCCTTTCTTCATTTCGCACGAAGGAATGGTTCGAGCATCTCTACAGCGCATTCAGTCGTCCGCGAAGAGTCGTAAGCGTCGATGCCAATTCGATCAACCTGATGCGCGCTCTTTGGCCTGAGGTGGCGGCTCGTATGACCTACCTGCCGAACTGGGTAGATACACATATCTTTTATCCTCCAGGCGGGCGCGACTCTCGCCTTGTGACGATCATCATTCCGCGCCGCAGTGATCCCCTGCGCGGCTCTCAGCTGCTTGGGCCAATCATGGAGGGCATCACGCATGACTGCCGTATCTGTTGGGTCGGCGCGGGCGAAGACGAAGACGACGAGCACATCAAGGCGCTGGCGCAACGTGACCCTCGCTTGAAATTTTATGCGGCCTCGTTCGAAGAGATGCCTTCGCTTTACCGTCAGGCTGATATTTGTTGTATCCCGACCGTTGCCAGCGAGGGCACGAGTCTCTCATGTCTGGAAGCGATGGCGAGCGGTTGCGCGGTGGTCGCAACGACCGTCGGCGGGCTGCCCGAATTGATTCAGTCGGGCGTCAACGGGCTGCTGGTTGATCCGCAGCCGGAAAAAATAGCGGCGGCGATCAACCGCTTGATCGAAGAGCCCGCTCTGCGAAGCCGTTTGCAGGAGGGCGCGGCGCGAACGGCGGCGAGCTTCTCTCTGGAAATCTGGCGCGAGCGCTGGACGCAGCTTTTACAGCAGCTTGGGTGGTTAGAACATCGAACGCAGATGGCCTCCCTCAAACAGACTTTTGACGGCGGCGAACAATTGCCCGACACTGACGCCGCGCCGGTCAGTTTGATAGAGCAGGAGAAGAGTATGCTCCTGCTCAAAGAGGATTCCCCGCGCAGCGACGTGCCTCAGCTTTCCTCTGATAATGAAACCACACGTCTACTTAAAAAGAGGGCGCTGCATTTGAGCGCGAGCTTGACGGAGCGAGAGCAAACGGCACGCGCTCTCTTGGCCCGCCTGACGGAATGTGAGGAAGCCGCTAGGGTTCGGCTGCTGGAACATGATGAAGCCGTGCGTATATTCTCGGCGCAACTGGCTGCCAGGGAAGCTCAGCTTCAGAGCATACACAACTCTCGCGGCTGGCGTTTACTGAGTCTCTATAGCGCGCTCAAGCATCGCTATGTGTTGCCTGCCTATCGGCTGGTCGGGCGTGTGCAAAGCGATGAGAACGGCGCTAAATAATCCGGGCGACAGGTCAACAGTCTGAAACGGTGCTTTCAGAAAAAATTCTATTCGGAGCGCATTGATGCCTTTACCCGATGATGTTTTGCGCCAGCGTCTGGCCGAGCAGCAGTGGACTGCGCATAACATTCGCCTCACTCAGGATATTGTGACCAGGCCGGGCGAGCCGGATTTTATGGAGACGGATTTGCGGCTGCGCGCCATCCTGCGCGCGCTCACACTCCTTTACAGAAACCGGCTGGCGGGCTTGAGCGTCGCAGACTTAGGATGTCTCGAAGGCGGGTTTTCACTCGCGTTGGCCCAGCGCGGGATGAATGTTCTGGGGATTGAAGCGCGCCGTAAAAATCTGTTGAAGGCGCTCCTGCTCAAAGAACATTTCGGGCTGACGAATCTTGAGTTGTTGTGCGACGACGTGAAGAACTTTACACGCGAGCGACGCGCGGTCTTTGACGTGACGCTGGCGCTGGGAATTTTATATCATCTGGATCAACCCGTGGCCTGGCTGCGACAGGTCGCGGAGGCGACGCGCGGCGTGCTCGTCATCGATTCGCATTATGCTCCGGCGGACGAGGCCGCGCTGGCGTTGATTGACCCCAGGCTTAGACAGCTAGGGCCGCTCAAACAGATGGAAGACCGTGGCAGCATTTACGAAGGGCGCTGGTTTTTCGAGTATGGAGCGGAAGCGGATGTGGAAAGCCAGCTCTGGGCCTCGTACTCGAATCGAAGCTCTTTCTGGCTGACCAAAGAATCGTTGCTCCGTTCATTATCCCGTGCGGGCTTCGATCTGGTGCTGGAGCAGCACGATTTTTCGGCAGATTTCTACAAGCATTTTACCGTTACTTATCCTCGCGGAATGTTTCTGGCGATCAAAAGCAGCGGCTTTATCTCCCGCGGCGAAAGGCAGTAAGCTTCCTTTTCAAGGCACTGGCGCGCGACTCATGGTTTATGCTGCGAGAGACGCGCGCCCTGTTAAATGTAAAAACCCCCATGCTTAAAGTCCTGTCCGTATTTGGCACTCGTCCAGAAGCGATCAAGATGGCGACGCTCCTGCAACAGATGGCGCGTCGTCCAGATGATTTCGTCTCAAGGGTCTGCGTCACCGCTCAGCATCGTCAAATGCTCGATCAGGTGTTGCGGCATTTCGAGATCACGCCGGACTACGACCTCAGTGTGATGGAGGACAAACAATCGCCGACGCAGGTCATGGCCGCCGTGCTTTCAAGATTAGAAGCGGTCATACACGAGGAGCGCCCGGACTGGGTCTTGGTTCAGGGTGATACGACGACGACCGCCGCAGCCTCTCTGGCGGCCTTTCATGCTGGCGCTTGCGTGGGCCACATAGAGGCTGGGCTGCGCACATCTGACCGTTGGCAGCCTTTCCCAGAAGAGGTCAATCGACGAATCACAAGTCTTGTCGCAGACCTGCATTTTGCTCCGACCGAACAGGCGCGCAGGAATCTGCTCGATGAAGGCGTGCCCGATAATTGTATCGTCGTGACCGGCAATACAGTGATCGATGCTCTGCGATCCGTGCTTCGCTCGTCGTCGCTGCCAAAGGAAATCCAAGCGCTTCTCAGGCGCGATGTGAGAGACGAAGGGCCTTCAAGTTACGCGAACGCACTTCATCTTATGTCTGAGAGCGCAGAGCAGCAGCAGCAGATGAACTCATCGAGGCCAAAGCTCATCCTGGTCACGGCGCATCGCCGCGAGAACTTCGGTCGTCCTTTAGAGCAAATCTGTCACGCGCTCAAAACGCTCGCCGCGCGTTACCGTGAACGTATACACATAGTCTATCCCGTCCACCCGAACCCCTGCGTCCACATTCCCGTCCACAGAATGCTGTCGGGCCTGTCGAATATAACTTTGCTCAAGCCGCTCGATTATCTGCCGATGGTGCATTTGATGAGCCGCGCTTACATGATCCTCACGGATTCGGGCGGCCTTCAAGAGGAAGCGCCGAGTTTGGGCAAGCCCGTGCTGGTTTTAAGAGAGTTGACGGAGCGTCCCGAAGCAATCGAGATGGGAACGGCGCGCGTCGTCGGTGTAGAGACCTCAGCTATTGTGACGGAAACCGCGCGCCTGCTCGAAGACCAAGCGGCTTATCGTGAGATGGCCCAAGCGGTCGACCTCTACGGCGACGGTCGAGCGAGCGAGCGAATCATACAAGCCCTGCTCGACATCCAGCCGCCGAACAGGCGAGATCAAATAAGCTGACCGGGCAAGGCTCCAGTTGTTGACGCTTTACGATACCGAATGCTTTAACTTTAACCGCAGCACTCCTTGGCGCTAGAGCCTTCAGTCTTCCTGGTGTTCTTCGCCGTTGTAGTGCATGACGACGCGTTCGTCATCGACGACCGTTTCCAGATGAACAGGTCTTCCCCAGAGCGTGTAGACGTGTTCGAGCGCCTTGCGCGCGTAGCGCGTGTCCAACTCCGCGCCCTCGTGAGCGTGGCGCAGATAAAGCTCGCGATTGCCGTTATAATCGCCGTCCGCCACCTCTATGTAAGGGAACCCGAAGTTGGTCATGTTCGCCACCAATTGATCGCGCACGCGCTCCCAGCGCTTTTCCGTGATCGTCCATTCCTCTTCTTCGACCAGCTCGTAGACGAAAAGATCAAGCTCTTCGCAAAGCTCTTCTGTCAGGTAATTGCGCAGGAATGAAACATCGGAATCAAGCTCGCGCACCTCGAAAATCTTCTCGCGGCCCTCTCCCCCGCGCCGCCCGAACCTTTCGCGCTCTTCCGTCGTGGGATTATCCCAGCGCCGCTCTATGTCCTCGAAAATCTTGTAGCCCAGATAGTACGGATTCAACTGTCCCTTGTGCGGCGAGACGACTCCCGAATGAAGGTCTGCAAACTCCAGATGCTCGTTGTCCGTCAGGTCCAGCTCGCGCATGATGCGCGCATGGAAAAACGACGCCCAGCCCTCGTTCATCGTCTTAGTCTGCATTTGCGGGATGAAGTATTCCATCTCCTCGTGCATCATCGCCATCACGTCGCGCTGCCAGGGTTGAAGGTGCGGAGAATGGCGCATGATGTAGTAGATGAGGTCTTTTTCCGGCAGTTGCTGGCCGCGCGGCTTTTCATCTTCGACCGTTTCAGCCTCCTGTTTCTCGCCGATCTTCCATAGATCGTCGTAGCGACCTTCGATGCGGGCGAGCTTGCGGCGCGGCGGGTCTTGCGGATTATCGCGCTTGATAAAGAAGTTCGGATCGATGTGCTCTTCGATGGCGAGCACTGCGTCCAGAAATTTTTCGACAGATTTGCGCCCGTACTTGAACTCGTATTCAGTCATGCGGCCAGAGTGCGTCGAGACGCTCTCGACCATACGCCGGTTGGTCTTCGAGAAATAAATATTGTTCTTGAAGAAATCGACGTGGCCCAGGACGTGCGCCATGACCAGCTTGTTCTGGATAGGGCTGTTGGTTTCAAGCAGAAAGCCGTATGAAGGATTGGTGTTGATGACGACTTCGTAAATCTTCGAGAGGCCGAAGTCGTACATCGTCTTCATGCGATGATAGGCCTTGCCAAACGTCCAGTGTGAATATCTGCCGGGCAGAGCGTAGGAGCCGACCTCGTACATAACGGTGGCGGGCACGATCTCAAAGCGCGTCGGGAAAGGATCGAGGCCGAACTTTCTGGCCACGTCCCAAATCTGCGCGAGCGATTTTTCGAGGTCTTTGATTTCGCGGTCTTCCATCGCTTTTCTTATTCCTAGTACTGAATCTCAGGGGTGGCAGCTATTATTTCAACTCTATATGGCGGCATGAAAAATACTCCCGCATCATCTTTTTTTGTGGCGTGTGTATAAATAAACTCAAGCTCTATAAAACGCTCCTCGATCTTTTTCTCAGCCGCAGAGAACAGCCACTGTTTAGCGGCCTCTACTGAAGGCGCATAAAGCAGCAGATGGCCACTAATGATCTTTGTAGATATTACCTTTCCCGTCGAGTTTATCGTCACCTTAACCACAACTTTCCCATCCGCCTTCATGACCCGAGCGATGTCCGGGTATCCCTTCGGCGCGACGGCCTTCACAACGACAGCTGGATTTATCAAGTGATTCGATGCGGTCTGAGCCAAAACATCAGAGGCTGTTAAGATCAACGTTGCGATGAGAAGGAGAGAAAATCTGAAGATCATCCTGTTCATAACTCATTCCTCTTTCCGAAAAACTGCTTGAGCGCCGGATAGACATCCTCTTTGTCGTCTATGCGCACGCCGACGAAACGCTCCTTGCGCTTGAGCCGGTCGTTAAAAATGGAGAGCAGCGCGCCCGAAGAGCGACGATAACTGCTTGCTCCCTCCTCGCCGATCTCGCCGTAGCCGAACAGATTGCAGGTCGTAATCAATTGATCTGCCAGGCGCACTGCCTCTTCGTTATCCGAATAATAGTTATCGCCGTCGGAGAAGTGGAAAGGATAGATATTCCAGTCCTGCGGGCGAAAGCGCGTCCCTATGATGTCGAGCGCGAGCTGATAGGCGCTTGATACGACCGTGCCGCCCGATTCGCCCTGCGTAAAGAACTGCTCTTCCGTGACCTCCTTGGCCTCCGTGTGGTGCGAGACGAAGACTATCTCCACGTTGTCGTATTTGGTGCGCAGGAAACGTACCATCCAGAAGAAAAAAGAGCGCGCGATATACTTTTTAAACTCACCCATGCTGCCGGAAACATCCATCAGCGCCAGCACGACTGCATTCGATTCGTAGCGCAGGTTTTCTTCCCAGGTCTTGAACCGTAAATCCTCTTTTCTGACATCGCCGAAGCGCGCCTTGCCCTCTTCGCGCGCGTTGCGTTTGATGTTCTCAAGGATCATGCGGCGCTTGTCTAGGTTCGCCATCACGCCCGTGCGGCGAATCTCGTTAAAGCGCGTGGTCTTGGACTGGACGGCCTTCTTCGCCTTCTCTTCGAGGAAAGGCAGTTGCAAATCTTCGAAGATGAGCGCAGCGATCTCGTCTATGTTGATCTCTGCTTCGTAGTATTCCTCGCCGCCGGATTGTCCAGCCTGTCCGCCGCCCTGGCCCTGTCCGGGCTGTCCTTCACGCGCGATGACATCGCCGACGCGGGTTTTGCCGTCGCCCTGTCCGACATGCTTTTTCTTTCGATAGTCGAAACGGAACTTGTATTCGTCCAGAGCGCGGATAGGCACTTTGACAGTGCGCTTGCCATCCGACAGGATGATCGCTTCGTTTGAGACGATAGAGCCCAGATTCCTTTTGATCGCTTCCTTAACGCGCTCTTTATGGCGTTCCTGATCGATGATGCCTTTGCGCTGAAGCGACCAGTCATTGCGTTGAATAGACATCTCTTACCTCTTTCATGCGCTATGGCTTAAGTGGCGGCTGTTAACGCGGCCTGCGATTGATCGGCACTTGATTGATCGGCAGACTGTGCGAGCGCCCCCTTGCAGAAATCAACCACCAACTGAGCGAACTCTTCCGGGTACTCCTCCTGCGGCAGATGACCGCAGCGGCGAAACACAATGAGGCGCGCGCCCTCTATCTCCTCAAGCAGACGATGGCCGTCGCTGAGCGGAATCTCCTGATCCTGCTCGCCCCAGATAAGCAGCGTGGGCTGCTTTATAAGATGCGCCTGCTCTCTGATCTGTTCGGCGCTCCAACGACGCAACATGCTCAGCGCCGCGCGCTGCGTGTCGACGGCGCGCAGCGGCAGATGATACGCAGCGATCCTTTTATCATCGAACCATCCCGCATTGCCGACAGCATTCTTTTTAAGATGCCGTTTTATCATCCAGCGCAGGTCGAGTAGAAAAGGCGAGATCAAATTGCCCATCACCGGCGAGGCGGCAAGCCGCATCAAGGGTCTGCGCTTGATGTCATCGTTGGAGACTGCGCCGACCATAACCAGACGCTCAACGCGGTCGGGGTGAGAGAGCGCGCACGTAGCAGCAATCGCGCCGCCGTAAGAACTCCCGACCAACGTCGCACGCTCAAGACCGAGTTTGTCCATCAAGCCGATAATCATCCCGGCATGATTTTCAATCGTGTACACGCCTGCTCGCGGCTTCTCCGAAAATCCGAAGCCCATCAGGTCAGGAGCGATGACGCGAAAACCCGCTTCGGCAATCGGCAGCAGCACCTCGCTCCAAACTAAAGTGGATGCCGTAAAGCCGTGTATAAGTATGACGGGCGGGCGGCTGGCGAAGCCCGCCTCCTGATAATGCACGCGAACATCGTCAACCACAGTAAAGCGCGAGCGCTCAGCATGCGGCAGCGAGTCCCTGTTATCTTCCCAGCGCACATTAAGGGGTCGTCGGAGCAGCTTGACGGCCACAGCCGCGCCCGCCATGCCTGCCGCCGTGCCCGCGATCAAGTAACGTTTTTTCATAAAGGAAGCCTGATAGTTTCTAAGATTGAAAAACCCTGATTGCAGTTGGCCGTGCGATGACGAGCGCGCGTGCACTCTCTTTCGCACGGCTTTAGTTCTTGGCCCAGTAGTCTGGCCGCTCCTGTGTCTGCGGATCGTGCCGCTCCATCCAACGCTCCGGCCTTTTGAGTTCCTCAAAGCCGAAGCGACGGTAAAGTTCGTGCGCGTCCTTGGTCGCCAGTATCCAGCGACGAAAGCCCTGTAGCTCAGGGTGCGCGAGGATGATTTCCATCAGCCATTTCCCCAGGCCCTGACCGCGCGCACCGTCCAGAATAAAGACATCTGCCACCCACGCGAAGGTCGCGTAATCCGTAATCACGCGCGCGAAACCCAACTGCTCGCGGGTTGCATCATTGTACAATCCAAACGACAGAGAGTTCTCTATGGAGCGCCGGATCGTCTCAAGAGATCTGCCCGTCGCCCAGTAGGATTGGTTCGACAGATAATCATGAATCAGATTCAAATCAAGCAGCACCCTATCGGTGCTGACGAAATAATCTCCGCGCCGCCACTGCTGCGCCATCCTCATTGGCCTCCTTCTAGAGAGCGTGATGTAGAGCTATAGAAATTCTCTCACATCACAGGGACTGCCGACTATCGTTTCACTCCGGACGCCCTGTTCCAGTAAAAGAGAGCAGACGCGTCCTCGCGCTCGGCGAAAGAGCGCAGCTCATCAATCGCCGTCCTGATCTCTGCCTCTGTTGCGAGCCTGCGTCTTTGCAATTCTGCCGCGCCGCTCTCCACATTTCCGATCAGGTTCTCGATCCACGGACGAAAAGTCTCAAGCCCCGCATAATGAATCTCCGGCTGAAGGCTGAGCCTGATCTCCTGGAAGCCTGCCTGTAGAAAGAGCGCGAACAGTTTCTTTCCGACAGAGGCATCGCCGCCAAGCTCCGTTTGCAGGAGCGCGAACCTGCGCCAGACGGAATCAAACCGTGGGCATTCAGGATAAAAGGCCAGGATGAGAATATTGTTCTCCTGCGCGAGCGCTCTTCCGCCGACACGAAGGACGCGGCGCATCTCTGCGAGCACCTGCACGGGGTCTGCGACGTGTTCCAGCAGGTAGCGGCAATAGACCGTATCGAAACGCTCGTCCAAGAAAGGCAGCGCGTGAGCATCGCCCTGTATGAAATAGAGATTCGCGGTCGCTGCGTCGCGCGCCAGCGCCAACTGATCTGCGGAATACTCCACGCCGCAGACTGCGCCAGAGTGAACATGCTCTCTTACTTCGCGCGCCAGAATACCCAGACCGCTTCCGACTTCGAGTACGGAACTCGTTTCGTTCAGTTCCAGAAATTCTATAAACGGCTCGTTCGTCAGACGATTCAGGAGAGCGAGCCGCGCCTGCTCGCTCGTTTCAGTGCCGTGTATGTAGGCTGTTTTGCTCTGCGTTTTCAAATCCACCTCACAAACAAAAGGCCCGCGCCTTTCCGTTGTCGAAAAGCGCGGGCCGTGCCTGTCAGTTCATCCTCTGTGCTCTGAAAAGAGAGAGAGCCGCGCTCCCTTCCGTGTCCTCTATCTAGCGCGAAAGCAGCGTCCCGACATAGGTCAAAAGCTCGTTCGCGCAGACGGGGCAGTAACCGCCGTCTTTGACCAGACGATCCACGACTTCGTTGATGCGCCGAAGCTGATCCGGATCGGGCGTCTTGGCAGAAGTCGTGATCTTGACCACGTCCTTGAGGTCGGCGAAGATTTTCTTTTCAATCGCCTCTTTCAGACGCTCGTGCGAGTTGTACTCGAAGGAGCGGCCCTTTCGCGCATAAGACGAGATGCGTATCAGTATCTCCTGTCGGAAAGTATTCTTGGCGTTCTCACTGATGCCTATCTGCTCTTCGATAGAGCGCATCAACTGCTCGTCCGGGTCTATCTCCTCTTCCGTGATAGGGTCTTTGATACGCTCCTTGTTGCAATAAGCCTCTACGTTGTCCAGATAGTTATTGCAGATGGTGCGTGCCATTTCTTCAAACGAATAGACGAAGGCGCGCTGGACTTCGATCTTCGCCAGCTCGTCGTACTCCTTACGCGCAGCGGAAATCAGGTTCAGATAACGCTCGCGCTGATCCGCGCTAATGCCTGTGTGCTGCTCAAAGCCGTCCTTGATCGCGCGCAGCGCGTCGATCGGGTTGATGCAGGTCACGCCGTCGCGCACCAGCGCCGACGACAGGCGATTGATGATGTAGCGCGGAGAAATACCATCCATGCCCTCGCGCACCGTCTCGTCTTTGAGTTCGCGCACGTCCTTGGACTTGTACCCTTCAACGTCCTCGCCGTCGTAGAGCTTCATCTTTTTGACGACATCGACGTTCTGCCGTTTGGGTTCTTCCAGGCGTGTCATCACGGCGAACATCGCCGCGACTCTCAAAGTGTTCGGCGCGATGTGGACGTTACGCAGGACTTCAGATTGATGCAGCAGCTTGTGATAGATGCGCTCTTCCTGCGAGACGCGCAGGTTGTAGGGCACGCGCACGAGGATGATGCGATCCTGCAAGGCTTCCGACTTTCGATTGCCCGCAAAAGAGATGTACTCGTTCTCGTTCGTGTGCGAGAGAATCACCTCGTCCGCGTAGATCATGGCGAAGCGACCCGTCTTGATGTTCTGCTCCTGCGAGAGCGTCAACAGGCTGTAGAGAAATTTCTCATCCACCTTCAACATCTCGACGAACTCCATCAGGCCGCGATTGGCGATGTTAAGCTCGCCGTCGAAGCGATAGGCGCGCGGGTCTGATTCCACACCCACCTCGCCGATGGTCGAGAGATCGATTGAGCCGGTCAGCTCCGTGATGTCCTGTGATTTCGGGTCGGAGGGCGCGAACGTACCGATGCCTACGCGCTCTTTTTCAGAGAAGAGAATACGCTGGACGCGCACGTCTTCGTGGCGGCCACCATATTCGTGCTCCAGAGCATAGCGACATTGCGGGCACAGGTCGCCTTCGATGTAAATGCCGTAATGCTTCTCTATCTCTGCGCGCAGTTCGTGCGGGATCAGGTGAAGCGGCTCTTCGTGCATCGGGCAATCCTTGATGGCGAAGACCGCGCCCGCGTCGGCCCGCGTAAATTCTTCGAGGCCGCGCTTGAGCATCGTCACAATCGTGGATTTGCCGCCGCCCACTGGGCCCATCAACAGTAGAATGCGCTTGCGGACTTCCAGGCGCTGCGCCGCCGATTTGAAGTATTCGACGATGCGCGCGATCGGCTCTTCGATGCCGAAAAGCTCCGTGGCGAAAAAGTTGTAGCGTGCAATCTCGTCGCGCGTGCCCTCGTTGAGCTTCTCAATCCCTGCCGCGTGGATCATGTCGTTGATGCGCGCGTGCGAGAGTTGTGCGATACGCGGATTCTGTGCGACGAGCTCAAAATAATCGCGGAATGAACCTTCCCAGCGGAGCGCTTCGCGGTCGCGCCGCAAATCTTCCAACCGCTGGCTGATATTAAATTGATTTTTGCCATCCTGCTCTTGCATAGCCGTATTCCTAACCTCTTTTGGCCTTCGCGCGCAGTAGATAGCGTGTGGGAAAAGCACGCCCTTCGGGTCAAAGCAAGCCTCGCGTGCGCAACGGCCTCAGATCGTAGACGAAGCCGACGCCCGTAACTTGCCTCTCAGGATTAATCTCTCTCATGCGCCGAGGGTCACGCGCGCGTCAAGCGTGAGGCGCACTTGATCGAGATTGTTCCCTTTAGTTCAATGAACGGTAAGCATCCGGCTAACGGCGCTGCATCTTTGCAGCCCGGACGGGAGAGAGAAAGCCGTGCCGTGCGGCAACCTATCAACGAGCTTTTTATATCAAGCGAAGCGGACTGAAGAGACGGGCCACGTGATCTGGAAGCGACCCGGCCTCGCGCGCTTCCCCTTCTGTGACTAAGTATAACACAGCCACTACTATCACAAGTCAATCCTTATTTTCCGGCGCGATGACGACACGCGGGCGCAAACACTCGGTCTCAGCCTCGTAAATTGCGACCGCAATCAAGCCGCCGTCTTCATCGATCATAAAAACCGGCTGATCGTTCGCATAAGTCGCCGCGCTCTCTGCGCGCAGGGCTATGCCGTGGCGCGCACGCTCGGCCTCCTCGCTCGTTAGATGCACAGAAGCCATCCCTGAGAGCGCCGTCGTCGGCGAAAGAAGAACTTTGTCCAGAGAGCGGGCGTCTGCCAGCTCGGAAAGCTCTTGGAGCGTGGTCGCTTCCTCCAGGCCAAAGCTTCCGGCGCGCGTACGGCGCAGGGCAGAGAGGTGCGCCCCCACACCCAGAGCAGCGCCGACCTCTTCGGCCAGCGCACGCACATACGTGCCCGCCGAGCAGACGACGCGCACGCGTAGCTCGCACGTTCCGTCCTCGTTATGCCGGAGCAGCGTGTTGCTTTGATTGTGCCTGATGGTTTCCAGCTCGTGAACCTGCACGCGTACGGCCTCGCGCTCGACCTCCACGCCCTGTCGCGCCAGCTCGTAGAGCTTTTGTCCACGAACCTTCTTTGCCGAATACATCGGCGGCACCTGTTCGATCTCTCCGCGCAAGGAAGAGAGCGCCGCTTCTATCTCTTCATCTTTCCAATCCATCATGGGCAGCGCAGTAGCCGTCTGCTCTTCCGCATCCGCCGCTTGTTCCGCATTCGAGACTCGCGGCGGAAGACGCGCGCCCGTCAGATCGCCGGTCTCGGTCGCATAACCGAAGCGGATCAGCGCTTCATACTCTTTGTCCGCGCCCGAGAGAAACTGTGCGAGCCTTGTGGCGCGCCCCACGAGCAAGACCAGCACGCCCGTCGCAAACGGATCGAGCGTGCCCGTGTGCCCGACTCCGCGCTCACCCGTTATGCGCCGCACGCGCGCCACCACGTCATGCGAAGTCAGCCCCGCCGGTTTATCAATGATGATAATTCCGCCGATACCATTTTGGATTTTAGATTTTGGATTTTGGATTAACTCTTACCTCGTCTTGAATTATGTAATTAAGGCTTGCAATATACGCGGCCCGCCAATCCAAAATCTAAAATCCAAAATCCAAAATGGCAAGGGGTTTGCCATCGGCTTAGACCTTCGGTTACAGTTTTGAAAGGATGAGAAAACGTGGTTGGAAGCCCAAAGTGACGCAGTTGAATGAAGCGCCCGAGCGCCCTGCCGTCCCCATTGATCCCGACAAGGCGCGCGAGCGTACCTTTCAACGTGCGGTCAAGCTGCTTGCGGCCAAGCCGCGTTCGGTCGAGGAACTGCGCGAGCGACTGCTCGAAAAACAATGGACGAACGACGCAGTGGTCGACGCAGTCATTACAAAGCTGCGCGAGTACGGCTACTTGAACGACGAGCAGTTTGCCGTCAGCTATGCGTCCTTTCAGGTGCGACAAAAGCCTGTGGGTCGCCAGCGATTGCAACGCGCACTGGCGCTGAAAAAAGTTGACCGCGAGACCGCCGACGAAGCCATCAGGCAGGTCTTTGAAGAGATGCCCGAAGAGCAACTTATAGAGCGCGCCATAGAGCGGCGCGTGCGCCTGCGTGGTCGCCCAAAGACGCGCGCCGAATCAAAAAGCCTCTTCGATCACCTGCTTCGCCAGGGCTTCTCCTACGAGCTGGTGATACGAAAGGTGCGCGACGCGGCGGACGCCAAACTCGACGAAGAAGCGGAAGACATGTAAAGAAAACTTCTCTTAACTTTTACTCACTTCCCCTAACTTTTTCTTTATTCACGCCTGTTTCGCCCGTCCCCGTTCCCCGTGTTACACTTAAAAGTTACCGGCAATCGGCTTTTATTGACTGTTGCTGACTGATAACTGAAAACTGACTACTGATTGCTGAATTGATTATGACTGGAAACGAGATTCGCCAAAAATTCTTAGAGTATTTCGAGCGCCACGGCCATCGTGTACTGCGCTCAAGCCCCTTGTTGCCTGCGAACGATCCGACCTTGCTCTTTACCAACGCCGGGATGAATCAGTTCAAGGATGTCTTTACGGGCGGTGAGCAGCGCGATTATGTGCGCGCCACCACGTCGCAAAAATGCGTGCGCGCAGGCGGCAAGCATAACGATTTGGACGAAGTGGGTAAGACCGCGCGCCATCATACTTTCTTTGAGATGCTCGGTAACTTTTCGTTCGGCGATTATTTCAAGGAAGACGCCATACGCTTTGCCTGGGATTTGCTCGTCAACGAGTACGGCCTTGACCCCGCGCGTCTGTGGTTCACGGTTTACGAAGGCGATGCGGAAGTCCCCGCTGATACGGAGGCCGAAGCGCTCTGGGAAAAAGTCGGTGCGCCAAAGGAACGTATCCTTCGCTTCGGACGCAAAGATAATTTCTGGCAGATGGGCGACACTGGCCCATGCGGGCCTTGCAGCGAGATTCATTACTACATGGGCGAAGACCCAACGGACCCGTCTCAGAACGCGGCAGAGTTCGTCAACGGGCCCGGCGACACGACGATGGAAATCTGGAATCTCGTCTTTATGCAGTACGAGCGCAGCAAGACCAATGAGGGAGAGATTGTCCAGACGCCGCTGCCGAAGCCTTCCGTAGACACGGGCGCAGGGTTGGAACGCATCGCGGCAGTCTTGCAGAATGTTAAGTCGAACTATGACACTGACCTGATTCGCCCGATCATAGATTTTACGGCGCAGTTGGCCGACCGCAATTATGAAGCGGACACGCCTGAAGGCTTCGCCATGCGCGTCATCGCAGACCATGCGCGCACGACCGCGTTTGCCATCAGTGACGGTATCCTGCCCGGCAACGAAGGTCGCAACTACGTCTTGCGCAAAATCATGCGCCGCGCAATTTATCACGGACGCCACGCGCTTCAGCTTGAAGATTTGTTCTTCTACAAGGTGACGGATTTCGTCGTCGGCGAGATGCGCGCAGCATACCCAGAGCTGGAATCGTCGCGCGATTTTATAGAGCGTATGGTCAAGCTCGAAGAGGAACGATTCAGCTCTACGCTGACCGTCGGTCTTCAGAAACTCGATGCGCTCTTCTCGACTACGACGGAAGGCGCTATGCCTGACTTCAAAGAGCTTGCGCGCCTCTACGACACCTTCGGCACGCCGCGCGATCTCATTCGTGTGAGCATGGAAGAACGCGGCTTTGTGATTGAAGAAGAGGCGTTCAATGCTTCGTTTGAAGAGGCGCTGCGCGAGATTCAGGGTGCGGGCGCGCGCGAGCAGGGGCATGCGGCGCGCACCAAAGCTAACCCCGTTTACGAGCGCATCGTTGGACGCACAGGGCCAAACCAATTCAAAGGCTATGAAGAGACGCGCACCGACAATACAAGCGTGCTTGCTCTAATTAAAGGTGAAGAGGAAGTCGAAGCGTTGCAGGAAGGCGAAGAGGGCGAAGTTGTCTTGGAGCGCACACCTTTCTATGCCGAATCGGGCGGGCAGGTCGGCGATACAGGAACGCTTGCGAACGGAAGCGCGCACGCGGTCGTCAACGATACCGTCTCACCCGTCAGCGGTTTGATCGTTCATCGTGTACGCGTTGAGCGCGGCACTTTGCGCGTAGGCGACGAGGTGACGGCGCAGGTCGATGCTGAGAAACGCGACGCCACGCGGCGCAATCACACGGCGACGCACCTGATGCACGCAGCGTTGCGCGAAGTCCTGGGCACACACGTCAAGCAGGCCGGATCGGTCGTCGCGCCGAATTACCTGCGCTTTGACTTTACGCATTTTCAACCTTTGACGCGCGATGAAGTCGCGGAGATAGAGCGTCTGGTCAATTATCACATTCTTAGAAATGAGAGTGTACAGACCGATGAGCTTCCTCTTGAAGATGCTATGCGATCCGGCGCGATGGCGCTGTTCGGCGAAAAGTATGCGGAGAAAGTGCGTGTGCTGACAGTACCGGGAATCTCCGGCGATGTCTTCTCTAAGGAATTGTGCGGCGGCACGCATGTCCGCGCCACAGGCGATATAGGATTGTTCAAGATCACCAGCGACGAATCCATCGCTTCCGGCACGCGACGCATACGCGCCGTCACTGGGGCGGACGCCTTCACGCGTTTTCAGGAGACGGAAGCGCTCGTCGATCAAGTTGCAAGTGAGCTTCGCACTTCGCGCACAGGAATTTCGGCGACGGTCGAGCGTCTTCAGGAAGAGTTGAAGAAAGCGCGACGCGAAATGGACGAGCTGCGTTTGAAGCTGGCGACGGGTGCGGTCGGCGCGGGCTCTTCAAACGGTAATGAAGCGCGCGAGGTCGCGCCCGGCGTGAAAGTTCTGGCGCGTGAAGCGAGCGGCCTTGACGCCGCCGGAATGCGTCAGCTCTCTGACACGCTGCTGGCAAAGATCACGTCCGGCGTCGTCGTCCTGGGCCGAAGCCTTGAAGGCAAAGTCTCGCTCATCGTGCGCACCTCGCCGGATTTGCTCAAGCGTGTCCCGGCGGGGCAGGTCATCAAAGAGTTAGCGCCTATCGTCGGCGGTCGAGGCGGCGGCAAACCAGACATGGCGGAGGGTGGCGGCAGCCAGCCGGAAAAATTGTCTGAAGCGCTGGAAGCAAGCTACGGCGTCGTCGAACGCCTGTTGGGTTAAAAGAGAATTGCAGAAGATCAAGAGCGAGGATGATATAGCTTGAATTTAATATCACCTTCTCTTGCTAACTGACTGTTGCTATCTGCCAGCATCTCGCTTGATAAAAAAAAGCGCGAGCATCTCTCTCTGAAGAGACAGTGTGCTCGCGCTTTTCCTTTCGCTTGAGATATGCAGCCCCAAGTCCCTCTACATGGCCTTCTGCTTATCCGTCAGCGTGATCTTCATTTTTTCCAGCGTGATTTTATTCAGCGTGCCTGTCACTTTTATGCCTTCGGCGGCCTGATATTTCTTTAAGCCTTCGCGCGTGTCCGGATCGAGCTTGCCCGTCTGCTCGCCCGCATAGAAGCCGCGCTGTTTGAGTATAGCTTGTGCCTGGTTGATCTGATCCTTGGTCGCACGAAAGACCGGGCCGCGCTTCCTGTTGGCATTGGTGTTCCCGACGGTCGCGTTGTCCGTGGTTGAATTTGTGTTCTGCGCCGATGCCGTGAAAGAAAATCCCAGCAACAGCAACGCCAGCATGGTGGTGAGGAATAGTGTTCTTTTCATTTTTGTTCTCCTGACGATCAAAAGTGCACGCTTGAGAGCGCGCCGTTAATGTGAGGTGTGCGAGGAAAAGCCCTGACATGATAACCCTCCTGTCAACCCCACCCCCTTCGCCGCCCGAATGAGCCTCTCAAGATACGAGTCCGTCAGAAGAGGCAAACCCACGTCATAAAGCGCCATTAACCGCTCACATGATTCCCCGGCGGCAGCTAATCCTCTTAAAATAAGAGACTTAAGTGAAAGGGTGAAAGTTACAAAATTGTTGTGATGTTTTAAACAACGTGTTATTATTTCCCTGGCGTTCACTTTCTGGACGCCCTGAAAAAAGAGAAGACTGCTTCACAGCATACGGTTTGTCCTGCCCCTTAAAAGCTCCAACTGTTCGGAGCCGCACCCATTTGAAACCCAAGTTCGGTGAGTCGCATGAAAAAGTTCCCCCTGCTCTGTCTGCTGGCGCTCGCTTGCGCCACGACCGCTCTGGCCCAAAACGGCGCTCGTTATCGCTACGACAATTTCGATACGCCGAACGGCGTGCGCGTAGAGGAAGTGCCGACGGCTTCTGTGCTGCCGCCCTCGAAAACTGTTCGACGTACGGCTCATGTCAACAACTCTCTGGAGTCTTCGACCGTCAACAGACCCGCACCGCTCGTTTATACGCAGCCGCGCGGGCTGGGAATGGCCGCGAGCCGTTCGCTCGACGGGTTTACCACCGGCGATGCGAAGATAGATTCTTATATCGTCGAAGCGAGCGTGCGTCACGGGGTTGATCCCGTGCTGATCTATGCCACGATGCATCAGGAATCATCCTTCAAGCAGCGCGCTCTGTCGCCGAAGGGCGCGAGCGGATTGATGCAGTTGATGCCCGGTACGGCCAGGCGTTTCGGCGTCACAAATATTTTCGACCCGCGCCAGAACATCGAAGGCGGCACGCGCTATATGCGTTTCCTGTTGGATTCGTTCAATGGCGATGTTGAGCTTGCGCT
>Ga0190273_10000191_pt1 | contig 29743 bp, 23 predicted proteins | sample Popmic504IS_FD_134513 | JGI IMG/M metagenome (GOLD analysis project Ga0190273, IMG submission 134513) | Populus adjacent soil microbial communities from riparian zone of Shoshone River, Wyoming, USA - 504 IS | ecosystem: Environmental > Terrestrial > Soil > Riparian zone > Trees stand | place... | reverse complement strand
GGTCATTACAGTCACCAACGATGGAAGCGAAAGCAGAAGGGACGAGCGGCGCCCACCTCGGGCGGCGGACGAAGATCATCGCCACGGTCGGGCCGGCCAGCTGGCAGCCGCAGGTGCTCGAGCAGCTGGTCGAGGCGGGGGCGGACGTCTTCCGCCTCAACTTCTCCCACGCCGGGCCGGAGCGGCAGGCGGAGACGATCGCGGAGATCCGGGCGGCGGCCGAGCGGGTCGGCAACGAGGTGGCGATCCTCGGCGACCTGCCGGGGCCGAAGCTGCGGATCGGCTCGATGCGCGGCGACGTCGCCGAGCTGGAGACGGGGATGCACGTGACGCTGACCCCGGAGCAGGTCGAGGGCGACGAGGACACCATCCCGGTGCAGTGGGCGGGGGTCGCCGATCTCAGCGAGGACCAGCTCGTCTACCTGGCCGACGGCGCGATCCGGCTGCGGGTCGGCGACAAGGAGAACGCGGGCGTCGGGGCCGAAGTCGAGGTCGGCGGCACCCTCTCCTCACACAAGGGGATGAACATCCCGGGCGGCGTCGACCTGCCGGCGACGACCGGCGTCGACCTCGACTGGGTCGAGTTCGCGGTCGAGAACGGGATCGACCTGCTGGCGGTCTCCTTCGTCTCCAGCGCCGCCGACCTCGAGCCGGTCACGAAGCGTCTGAAAGAGCTCGGCTCGCGGATCCCGGTGATCGCCAAGATCGAGCGCCAGGAGGCGGCGAGGAACGCCGAGGAGATCGTCCGCGCCGCGACGGGCGGGATCATGGTCGCCCGCGGCGACCTCGGGATCGAAGTGCCCCTGGAGCAGCTGCCGATCGAGCAGAAGCGGCTGATTCGCGCCGCCGGCAAGGCCTCGCGCCCGGCGATCACGGCGACCCAGATGCTGGCCTCGATGGTGACCGCGCGGCGGCCGACCCGGGCGGAGGTGACCGACGTCGCCAACGCGATCTACGACGGCGCCGACGCGGTGATGCTCTCCGAGGAGACCGCCGTCGGCCAGCACCCGGTGGAGGCGGTGCGAGTGATGGACCGGATCGCCCGCGCCACCGAGCCCGACCTCCCTTATGCCGAGTGGCTCTTCGCCCGCACCGATCAGGCGAGCCAGGAGGTCGCCGACTCGGTCGCCCAGAGCGCGGTCGGGGCCGTCTACCGGCTCGGCCTCAAGGCCGTGGTGGTACCGACCAACACCGGTCGCACCGCCCGGCTCGTCTCCGCCCACCGGCCGAACGTGCCGGTGCTGGCTGTATCTCCCTATATAGAGACGGTGCGGCGGGTCAGCCTGCTGTTTGGCATCACCGCCGTGCAGAGTGACTTCGGGACCGAGCTGCGCAGCTTGCTCGGCCACTGCGCCGGCGTCGCCGGTCGCCACGGGATCGCCAAGCCGGGGGAGCTGGTCGCGATCACCGCCGGCCTCGACGGCCAGGAACTGGGCACCAACCTGTTCGAGGTGCATAGGGTGCCGGAGCTATGAGTGCCAACCCCGCAGCGAGGCTGGAGCGGGAGGACGGCGGCCTCGCGGTCATCACCCTCGACAGCCCGCCGCTCAACCTCTTCGACCAGCGGATGATCGACGACCTGCGGGCGGCGATCGACGCGGTCGCCGCCGAGCCGCCGCGGGCGCTGCTGATCCGCGCCGAGGGCCGCGCCGTCTCCGGCGGCGTCGACGTCCACGTCTTCTCGGGGCTGACGCCGCGGCAGGGGAGCGAGCTCTGGACCGACCTGCTGGAGATGATCGACAAGGTCGAACTGCTGCCGGCGCCGGTCGTCTTCGCCGCCCACGCGCTGACCCTGACCGCCGCCTTCGAGCTCTCGCTCGCCTGCGACCTGATCGTCGCCTCGCCGAAGGCGAAGTTCGGGCTGGTCGAGAAAGTGGTGGGGCTGACGCCGTCGATGGGCGGGACCCAGCGCCTCGCCGAGCGCGCCGGCAGCGGCAGGGCGCGGCACTTCGTGATGTCGGGCGGGATCTTCGGCGCCGAGGAGATGGAGCGCTGGGGCGTCGTCAATCTCCTCTTCGAGGACCACGACTTCGAGGCGGCGTCGCGCCAGCTCGCGGCCGAGCTGGCGGAAGGGCCGACCAAGGCGCACGCGATGACCAAGCACATCCTTCGCCGCTTCCGCGAAGGCGGCATCCCGGCCGCGGACGAGGCGGTGCGGACCGAGGCCGCCGAGCTGTTCGCGACCGAGGACCTGCGGGGCGCCGTCCAGACCTTCCTCGAGAAGGGCGGCCCGGGGCACGCTAGGTTCCAGGGCCGATGACCGACTTCGACCTGATCGCCAAAGGCATGAGCCAGGCGGTGCCGTTCGTCGGCCACCTCGGCCTGGAGATCACCGAGATCAGCGAGGGCGAGGCGACCGTGGTCATGCCCGAGCGGCCCGAGCTGCTCAACCACGTCGGCTCCCAGCACGCCGGCGCCCTCTTCACCGTCGCCGAGACGGCATCCGGCGCGGCCTTCGTCGGCGCCTTCGCCGAGCGCATGGGCGATCTGACCCCGCTCGCTCGCAGCGCCGAGATCTCCTACGACAAGGTCGCCGAAGGCCCGATCACCGCCAAGGCCAAGCTCGGCATCTCCGCCGCCAAGGCCCACGAGACCCTCGACGCCGACGGCAAGGTCGAGTTCCCCTGCGACGTCGAGCTCACCAACGCCGACGGCGACCGGGTCGCCGCCGCCAACGTGCGCTGGCACGTGCGGCTCAAGCGGTAAGTCGTTCCGTCGGCAGCCGCCGGGTCGACCAGAAGGACGCCAGCACCAGCAGCGCGGCGACGAGGAAGGCGAGCTTCAGCGCCTCGAGCTGCGCGTCTTCGTAGTGGGAGACGAGCGCGTCGGTCGTCCGCGGCGACAGCCGTTCGGATTTGGCGGCTTCGCGGACTTCGTCGGAAGGGACGAAGCTGCCGCCGGCGCTGAGCTGCACCTCGACCTGTTGTTCGACCCGGTCGGAGATCCGCGGGTCGTCGGCGACGTTGCCGGTGAAGGCGGCGATCAGGCCGGTGATCACGATCGCCCCCAGCAGCGCCGTCCCCAGCGAGGATCCGAGCTGCTGGGCGGTGTTCTGCAGGCCGCCGGCTTCGCTGCGCTGCTCGTCGCCGATCGCCGACTGGACGACGTTGCCGAGCTGGGAGACGACCAGGCCCATGCCGACGCCGAGCACGCCCATCGCGAAGAGGAAGGAGGCGTTGTCGAGCTCGGGTTCGATCGTCCCCATCAGCAGCAGGGTGGAGAAGAAGACGAGGCCGAGGCCGGCGCGCACCAGCGGCTTCGGGGCGAAGCGCGTCGCCAGCCGCGAGCCGATGATGGCGCTGAGGAAGAGCCCGACCGAGGCGGGCAGCATGCGGATGCCGGTCTCCAGCGCGTCCAGGCCCTGGACGATCTGCAGGAAGAGCGGGATCGTGAAGAAGACCCCCATCAAGATGAGGTTCTGGGCGAGGAACATCGCGACGCCGCCGCGCAGCGAGGGGATCTTCAGCAGGTCGAGGTTGAGCAGCGGTTCCTCGCCGCGGTCCTCGCGCCGGCGCTCCCAGCCGACGAAGGCGGCGATGAGGGCGCCGCCGGCGGCGATCACGAACGGGGTCAGCGAGAAGCCGAAGGGGGTGATCGGCGAGCTGCGGGGCGCCAGCCATCCCCAGTTGCTCGCCTGCAGGACGCCGAAGACGAGGACCGCGAGGCCAGCCGCCGAGAGGACGCTGCCGACCCAGTCGAGGGTCGGCTTGCCCGGCGCGCGCTCGGGCTCGGCCATCATCCGCGTCCCGGCAAGAATCCCGATCGCGACGACGACCTCGCCGATGAAGACGAGCCGCCAGGTGAAGTCGGTGGTGACCCAGCCGCCGAGGATCGGGCCGACCGCGATCCCGGCCCCGGCGACGCCGCCGAGCACGCCGTAGGCGACCGCCCGGTCGCGGTCGCGGTAGGTGCCCGCGACCAGGGCCACCAGCGCCGGCAGGACCAGAGCGGCGCCGATCCCCTCGAGGATCGACCAGCCGAACATCAGCGAGGGGACGCTCCAGGAGGCGGCGGTCAGCCCCGAGCCGATCCCGTAGATGACCAGCCCGACCGCGAAGACGCGGCGGCGGCCGAAGATGTCGCCGAGCTTGCCGCCGGTCAGCATCAGCCCCGCCATGACCAGCGCGTAGAGGGCGATCACAGCCTGGATCGTCGTCACCGTGGTGTCGAAGTCCTCGACCAGCTGGCTGATCGCGACGTTCATCACCGCCTGGTCTAAGACCATCAGGAACTGCGCCGCGGAGAGGACTACGAGTACCGCCCACTTGGTCACGCGGCCAGCCTACGCGTTGGCGGGGGCGAATAGGGTTTGGATAGATGGACTTGACCCCCCAGGCCGCGCCGTCCGCGTCGAGTTCGTCGGCCCCGCCGCGGGCGAAGCTGGTGCTGACGGCGCTGATCGCCGTCGCCGCCGTCGCCAACCTCAACCTCGCGGTCGCCAACGTCGCCCTGCCGGACATCGGCAAGGCCTTCGACGCCAGCCAGACCGGGCTCGACCTCGTCGCCGTCGGCTACTCGCTGGGGCTCGCCGCCTCGGTCCTCTACCTCGGCGCCCTCGGCGACGCCCACGGGCGCAAGGAGATGCTGCTCGCCGGCACGGCGCTGGCGATCCCGGCCTCGCTGCTCGCGGGCTTCGCCTCCTCGATCGGCGTCCTCTTCGGCGCCCGCCTGCTCGGCGGCCTCGCCGCCGGGATGGCCTTCCCGACCACGCTGGCGCTGATCACCGCGCTCTGGAGCGGGCCGGAGCGGACGCGCGCGATCGCCCTCTGGTCGGCCCTGGGGGGAGGGATCTCGGCGCTCGGGCCACTGGTCTCGGGCGCCCTGCTGACCCAGTTCGACTGGGACTCGGTCTTCTTCGTCACCCTGCCGCTGGCGCTCCTCGCCCTCTATCTCGCCTGGCGCTTCGTCCCCGCCCACGTCAACGAGACCTCCGACCGGGTGGACAACCTCGGCGGCATCCTCTCGGTGCTGATGGTCGCCGCCCTCGTCCTGGCGATCAACTTCGCCCCGGTGCCGGGAGCGGGTGCCGCTGCCGCCGGCCTCGGGGCGGTCGCCCTCGCCGCGGCCGTCGCCTTCGTCCTGCGCCAGCGCCGGGCGCGCTCGCCGCTCTACGACCTCGACGTGGCCGGGCGGCGCATCTTCTGGGTCGCCGCGTGCGCCGGGATCATCGTCTTCGGCTCGCTGATGGCGGCGATGTTCATCGGCCAGCAGTACCTGCAGAACGTGCTGGAGTACTCGACGCTTCAGGCGGGCCTGGCGATCCTGCCCGGGGCGGTGGGGATGGTCCTCGTCGCGCCGCGCTCCGCGCACCTGGTCGAGACCCGGGGCGCCCGCTTCACCCTCCTGCTCGGCTACGCCTTCTGCCTCTTCGGTTTCCTGATCATGCTGCTGCTCTGGGACGAAAACGCCCAGTACTGGCACATCGGCCTCGGTTACCTGCTGATTGGCATCGGCGTCGGCTTCGCCGGCACCCCGGCCTCGCGCTCGCTGACCGCCTCGGTGCCCGTGCACCGGGCCGGCATGGCCTCGGCGACGGCGGACCTTCAGCGCGATCTCGGCGGAGCGATCATGCAGTCGATTCTCGGCGCCCTGCTCACCGCCGGCTACGCGGCGGCAGCGAGCGCAGCCGTCGCCACCGCGCCCCACGACGTCTCCACCAGCGTCGAAAGCGAGCTGACCAAATCCTTCTCCAGCGCCGCCGCCGTGGCCGAACAGCACCCCCGCTACGCCGAGTCGATCGTCGAGGGCGCCCGCGGCGCCTTCCTCCACGGCGACGCCTGGGCCTACCTGGCGGGCATCATCGCCATCCTCCTCGGCGCCCTCCTGGTAGCGACCCGCTTCCCGGACAAAGAGGGCGAGGCCAGGCTCCTAGCCGCCTACGCCAAAGAAGACCAGACCCCAGAACCCACCTAGCCGCCTAAAACCAGCCCGCATCCTCTAATCTCGTCAGTCCGCCGGCCCCAACCGGCCACCCCGCGCCTGTAGCTCAGTTGGATAGAGCGTCGGTCTACGAAACCGAAGGTCACAGGTTCGAATCCTGTCAGGCGCGTTCCGCTGTTTGGCTCCTGTCAAGCTAAATTCCGCTCTGCAACAGGGATTGACCTTTCGCCGCGCTGAAGGTCAATGGAGGTCAGCGGAGTTCAAGGAAAGCTTTATGTGTGGGGGGTTCCTTCCCTTCGACCAAGCGGGTATCTCCCCTAGGCGATCACGACCCAGAGCAGTCCAGACCGCTCGATCCCAGGGCGTAGGCCGCTCACGAGGCGCCGGGCTGGACATCACCGGCGCGGCACACCCTTCGTGCTTCTCGGGAGCATGCCGCGGTTCGACCTTCTCATCGGCGCACTGAGTTAAGGAAGTCTCGGCCTGCGCTGAGGGTGAGCGCAGCGACAACTGCGACGGTGCTTCCCACGCTCAACAGTAGATATGGCGCGCATCGCGAACTGCCAGCTTGAAGCATGCCCATCAACGCAGCACCCTCACCGACAAGTAGCAGCGCTACGGCAACCCCGACGAAGACTGCCTCATTTTTCCGCTGACGCTGATATCTCGATCTGGCGAGAGCAGAGATATCGGGCTGCTGATCCGGATCGTCGATGTAGATGGCATCCGTCGCGTATTTACCCACCCACCGAAACTCGGGCTGGCTGTCAAAGCTTTCCTCTAGTTCCCGCGCCTTGACCTTCTCTTCTGCCTCGAATTCAAGGGCAGCCCCAATTGCGAGGTCCAGGGCCCGGTTGGCCCGCGCTGCATATTCGTTCTCCGTCAACCCAAGCCGGTCCACGATTCTCTGCTCAACCGCTAGCGCAACGAGAAAGACCGGCAGTATCTGTGCGATCGTGCTGTAGAAGGAGCTGGGAATGTGAGCGGCTGCGGTAGACGAGGCTGCGACTGCTGCTGCAAGCCCTAAAAAAAGGCTAAGCCCAACTACGCAGACCTCAAACCACTCCGTCATCAGTCTCTTCATCGCCTACCTCCCGCCCTCGCCGACCAGAGCACCAAGGGCGAGTCGACATCCCCGCGCACCGTTCGCGAAGTCGCTGATGCGAATGCCAGAAGTGGGAGCCTGACGCGGGGCAGCAATCTTCTAGCTCGACTGGCGGGAATCGCCTTCTCTTTGGATGGACTCCCAAACCGTGGTTGATACGACCTCGAAGCGTGAAGCCGGTAGAAGGCGCTCGACAAAAATCGCAAGGACAACGCCTTCACCCGTGGCTGAGGGAGCCAGCACTCCCTCCCGACCCAAGTGATGCGCCGCCTCGCCAACGGCTTGACACAAGCCTGCGTCGTCAGCGCGCAGGTGCCCCTCTTCAAGGCCGACGGCTTTGACTGCATCCAGATTGGTTAGATCGAGAAGTGCATCAAGTTTGACCTCGAACTCAAGAAGGTGCCGCGGCATGAAGTCGTCCACTGCTCGACCGGCCCGTTTTGCTAGTCGCCTTAACTCTGCGGCTGCGGCATCAGTGGATAGCGCGAGGTAGAGAGTGGCGAAACTGTTGGGAGGATTCCAGCGCCCACCTAACGTGCGCGCTCCTGCCCCTGGCTGCGAGTACTGCCACTCGACCGCTTGGTGGCGGAACGCTCGTCCGGAGAACGAGCCAGGGGGGAGGCCGGCAATCGCCGCCGTGATGTGTCTCGACGCCACGAGGAGGAGATCTGGAACTAGACGAAGACGCCCTCGGCCAAAGCCTCCACGACCCCTAGGACTCGTCGATATTCGCCTGCGGCGAGGAGGTCAATCGGCTTTTCATGATTCAGCATCTCGCTTGGAGCCAAAAGCCAATCGTGAGCAGCTTCGGGCTTGAGCACCCGTGATAGCTGATCGAAGACATACAAGGTCTCGAGCAGACGCTCCCGTTGCTCTGCGCGGGGAGCAGTTTCGCGACGCATCCAGCGAGAGACAGTCCGAGGACTGGTTTCAAGAACGCGCGCTACATCAGATCGGTCAAAGCCGACTCCCTCCCTCGCGCTCTCAAGTCGCTCGACTAGATCCTGCAAAACGTCCTCCTCTTTGTCATCCGATGTGTCTCCTAGTCTGACACATCAAATGGATGATGCTCTGAACTCTCTAAAGACGGTCCCGGCCTTTCTGCGCGAAGCCAGCTACCTACCGCGCGTGACGCGCCATTCAAGTCGAGTCTTGGAAGAGGCCCTTGCACCAAGCACGCTCTTCGATCAAGGCATCCAGCTGCGCGGTGCTGTGGTAGAGGCTACCTACGCTGCTGAGGATCCGGCAGTCCTGCGGCGGTTGCGCGCCTGCTCGGTCCCTTTTCTCGTTGAGCCTCAGACCCTGCGCTTCGCCGGGGAGGCGTTCTTAGAAATCAGCGCTTTCGCCAGCCTGCCTTACACCCCATCAGAGGTAGTGACGAGCTCCACGGCAGCCGATCGAAACCAAGAGAGCTTTGCGAGAGCGGTGCTGGAATTCGAGCAGGAGCGCGGAGCCGCTGCCTTTATTGCTCCGGCGTGGCCGCTTGACGATCGCAACCTGGCAGCCTGGCTAGATGCCAACTACCGTCTATTGCAGGCGACCTGCTCTGCGAACGGTAGCGGAGGTGTAGAGGCTCGACCGCTCTTGGCTCAGATCGCACCGGGCCGGGCGGTACGCGAGGATCCGGACCGTCTGATTCATGCGCTTATGGACCTTCCTGTGGATGGGGTTTACGTGCAGCCCCTTCGCCTTCATCCTGTAAAGGACAGCGTCGAGAAGCTCGTCGCATTTGTGCGAATGCTGGAGGCGTTCGAGGAAGCGGGCCTACCTGTGGTTGCTGGTCGAGTCGGGGCCTTCGGCTCTCTGCTGGTAGCGCTAGGCATAGCCGCCTTCGACTCAGGGCTCGGGTTGGCTGAGGCGTCCGACCTCAGTTCTCTTAATAGAAAGAAGACCAAAAAGGAGCGGGCGAAGAAGGTGCCTAAGGGGAGCCGCCGTCTTTACCTAGCGCCGCTGCGAACCACGATGCCGGCACGGCAGGCGCAGATCATCCTGAACTCTGATCTTCGGGGGCACTTCGCCTGCCAGCTCGGCTGCTGTCGCTTTCAGGGGCTCGACGAACTACCGGAGCGCTCTCGTGAGCATTTTCTTTGGACCCGGAACGAGGAGATTCGCGTCATTCGGGAACTGCAAACTCCCTCGATGAAACTTGACGCAGTACATGAGGAGCTGCGAAACGCGCGCGAACTCGGACGCCAGGTCAGGCGAACCTTGATCGGAAATCTCCGCGATCTTCCGTCCTTCGACCACACTGACCGCTGGCTTCGCGTCCTCGGAAGAGAGGCTGAAGCGCGGGCAGCTGCGTGACAGAGTTAACGATTGGAAGTGGCGGAATGACTCGCCGATCTGGAATTGGCTTGTCCCCATCTCGGTGGAAATAGACCGGTTCAGGTTGCGCCTGCACAAGCACGTTCCGCATCCGGAACAGCTCATCGAGTCTCTCGAGAACTAGAGGAGCCACGGAGCAAGGAAGTACTTGCTGCGGACCGGCATCTTCGAAAGTGGCCGATATTCGTCTCGCCTAAAACGCGATCAAAGCACCACAGTCGAGCTGTCGAGCATTGAGCTATCTGTTCGCGACCTGTTGGGGCGTTTTGATCTTTGTGCTTCTCAGCGGCAAGATTTGGTCCCTATAAAGCGCTTCCTTAGAGCTCGGTCTCCACAGATCGAAGGTCGCAAGCTCAATCCTGTCGGGCGCGTTCCTCGCTGTCGGCCGAACCCCCTGACCCTGGGGGTTGAGCCTGCCGTTGGGACAGCGAATCCGGCATTGAGAAAACACCCGGTCCTGTCATGGTATTTGGCGCTACACTTTCGACATGTAGCAGCCCCCCCGGCGGAAGGCTTCGACTGTGTCTCAGCGCCAAATCAACGTTCGTCTAGACGATGACGAGTTTGCGAAGTTCGAAACGGCTTCATTCATCGAAGGCCACACTCTGCCCGAGGAACTCCGCAATGCCGTGCGCGCTCACCTTGCGTCCATCGAAGGCAATTCGTACTTCCAAGACGCCCTGAAGGCACGGCAGGGCCGCGAGGAAGAGCGGGAAGCGCAGGAGCCGAAGGTGAGTTCCCTTGACGAGAAGCGGACCCGAACTCGTCGCTCAAATGCATGAGCGCCCGCGGTTTCCTAGTCGCGCTTTGCTCTCCTGGCTGGCGATATGCGCACATATCATTGCCGTGGGAGCCTTATTGGGACTCTTCAAGTCTCTTGCCTCAAAACTCGGCATAGTCGGAGCGGACCTGGCAGGAATCTTTGTCATAGGAGCCGTCTTCTTAGGGCGCCTTTACGAGTGGAATCGATGGAGACGGGGCCTGGCTGTGGAGCGTGGGCGTCGTAACGGGCTTGAGCCTCGCGAAGGGCGGGGGCGTCAAGAAGACCAATTCCGTTGGCCCCGGGCCGAAGAAGTCGCATAGTCAGGAAGAAGATCGCTACGCGAGCTAGACCAGGTCCATATAGCCCTCGTTGCCGTCCACCCTTACCTGGAACGGCTTCACCTGCGTCGTGGCTCGGCTAGCGCTCAAATCTTGGAGCCCCATTCGTAGGGCTCAGAGGATGAGCTTTACCGCGACGCCGACCTCGGGCAGATCTCTCCATGCGCCATCAGTCGTCACTGCTGATACCTCGAATCGAGCGGCAAGCGCTAGGCACACGCGGTCTCCGAAGGAGAGCCTGCCTGTGGAGCGTGGGGGGAAGTCTGCGGCCTCGACGGCATCCTCTTCGGTGAACGGCAAGAGTGCGCCCCAATCGCTGAAGGAGATGCTCCTTTCGATGCCCAACGCGGGCGAGGATCGGGACTTCGAGCGGCTTGAGGACCACGGTCGAGCTGTCGAGCACTGAGCTACTTACTCGGTGTCGGCTGTGCAGCGTTTTAGGGATCTCCTTCCCTTCAGCCTTCCCTTTGAGGTTTTCAGCTTCATAATCTGGCTCTAGATGGCTCTGTAGAGCCATTTCTTGAAGCAAGAGCGTCGGTCTACGAAACCGAAGGTCACAGGTTCGAATCCTGTCAGGCGCGTTACTCGCTCCTGTCTTTGCAGTCCACTGAGGCAGTCTCAAAGCACTGAGGGAGTCTTCATGCATAAGCTGCCCGGCCCGTGAGTGACCGGAAGCATCGTGAAGACAGGGAGCGTGCGCAGCTCCTGAGGGAGGAAGAAGAGCGAGCGGCTGCTGTTCTCGTGCGGCGGAAGCGATGGATCGCCGCGGGGGGAGGCTTGCTGGTGCTCGGGTTGATCCTGTTCGCGGTGGTGCAGTGGATGCTGCAGCCCCTTCCGACCGATGTCAACGGGCATCTGACGAACATGAGGGAGATGTCTTTTGTCGAGGGGACGCAGGAGTTCGGCGGCATCAGCCCGGTATGCGGCTGCAAACACCCGTCGCTCGACTCGTGGCGGGGCGTAGAGTTCGCCGGCCGGCAGGCCAGTTTGAATCTCCGAGGGGGTTACTGGTCCCAATGGCTGATCTCGGCCGCCGAACCGAGGTCTATTTCGCTGACCGGAGAAGAAACCGTCGTGCGTGCCACCGCATACCGGTTGCCCGCGGGGGGCTTCGATCCCCTCTCCTTCGCCAGCGCTCACACCCGGAGCGGCGGGCACCTGACCTCTGTCGACGTTCGTGCGCCGAAATTCTCGATCATCACGCAGGGAGAGTTGAAGGTCGCGCTGACCGGCCCGATCCCGATTGGAGCATGGATCCCTTTTCCGGAATCCTCGGTCCGCCTGACTACGGCCCGGTCAGCCTTCCCGGAAGATCCTGGGCGGCCGCGCCTGATCGAGCACTATCCGCCGCAAGTCGGTTACTGGCCCGGCCGTGACGACGAGCCACATCCGAAACGGCCCCAGATCTACCCCCTTGGGGATTTCCTCGGGCCCAACCTCGTACTCTGGACGGACGATCCTGAGGCCCGCGTAGTGGGAACGTCCTTCGGCAAAGCGGCCGGGCCGGGATCTATCACGGCGTTGGTGATCTCACCCGCCATCTTCAGTACGCGGGTTGCCGTGACTCCGATCGCGGGAGACGCGATCGCAGGATTCGAACAAGCCTCGCTCGGCGAACCGGACGGACTGGCGGAATTCGGGTTCGACTCGAGTGGACTCAGCGGAACGGTGGCCTTGACGGTCGATCAGCCACTAGCGCCGAAGGACTACCGGCGCGTCCAGCGCCTCGTGACCGAAGATCCGAAGAAGTGGGTCCCTGCCGATATCAACCCCGAATTCGGCGGAAGACCGAATGTCGAATTCGACGTGCTGCAGGAGCAGCGCTATCCCCCTCTTCCCGATCACGCCGGCTTCAACGTGTTCGGCCCGCTCCAGAAGGCCACGTTCCATGATGTGAGTGGCGATCTGACGGTGGGGGACAGCCATGTCGACCTCAGCGGCGGCGGCGATCTTGAACTCAACGAGGTCGAGGTGTTCCGGAACTCAGATGACGAACAGCTGATCTCGTCTCCTCTCTCCACCGGCGGAGAATCGGCAGAGCTCGACTTCGGAGCCCATGGAACCGTCAGCGTGAACGGCACCGCGCAGAAGACCGTCGAGTCCCAGTACGCCACTCCGATGCGGGTGCTGGCGGCGATTTTGACCCTGATCGGCGCCCTCGTAGGCCTGCTCAACGCTCTCCGTCGCCGCCGCGAGGGGGAGTGACCAAAGCCTGTTCCGGGCGCCGGCGGCCGGCGGGCTGATCGCCTCAGCCGACGATCTGCTCGATCAGGTCGGCCGCCTTCTCGGTCCCCGGCGAGCGCTGCAGTCGCTCGGAGGTCCGTAGCAGTCGCCCCGCCAGCGGGTCGTCGGAGAGCAGCCGCTCGATCGCGCCGGTCAGTTCCTCGCCGCTGTGGCGGTAGGTGTCGAGGCGGACGCCGAAGCCGGTCTCGTCGATCCGCTGGGCGTTGTCGTGCTGGTCCCAGAAGATCGGCAGCACTACCATCGGCTTGCCGAAGTAGAGGGACTCGGTGACGGTGTTGTTGCCGCCGTGGGTGATCACGACGTCGACCTCGGGGAGGATTTCGGTCTGGGGGAGGAACTCCTCGCCGGCCATGTTGCCGGCGAGCTCGAACTCGGCTGCCTGTGGTCCCTTGGAGACGATCACCCGATAGGGGGTACCGGCCAGCTCGGCGACCAGCTTCTCCATCAGCCCGACGTCGGCGGAGCCGAGCGAGCCGAGGCTGAGGTAGACGAGCGGCAGCTCGTCGTCGCGCAAGTCCTCTGGCAGCTCCCAGGCGGGGTCGGTGGCGCGGACGCTGGCCTGCAGGTTGTGCCAGGTCGGCCCGAGCGGCCGGGCGCGGCGGTAATCGACCTCTTCGGGATAGAGGTACATGTTCAGCCAGGGGCTCTCGTGGATGAAGTCGTCGGGCGGCAGCGGCGGCGCACCGCGCTCCTGGCAGAACTCGCTGAACTCGGCGTGCATCTCGCCATGCGCCTCGCGGTAGGCATGCCAGTACTCGTCCCAGCCGCCGGTGTCGTCGCTCGGCAGGCCGGAGAACGGCGGCGGCACCTCCGGGTCCTTCATCTCGGTCGGGTTGCAGGACATGATCCGCGCCCAGGGCCGCCCGCAGGCCGGCAGCGCCGGGAAGGCGACGACGTTGTCCTCGACGATCAGGTCGGGCTCGAGCTCGTCGATGATCTCCCGCAACCGCCCGTCGACGTACCTGGCGCCGTCGACCAGCGCCTGGAAGGTAGGGGCGATGAAGTCCGCCAGCTGCTCCTCGGTCGAGGTGCGGAAGACCGGCGCCGTGTCGCGGATGAAGTCCTTCCAGAACTGGCCCGGCGCTTCCTCGGTCTGGGGCGGCGGCGTCAGCCGCATCAGCCGCTCCTCAAACCCTTGGGCCTCCAGCGTCCCGGCAAAGGACTCCTCGACGATGAAGACGACCCGGTGTCCACGCCGCCGCAGCACGTCGCCGATGCCGACGCAGTTGTTGGTCGGCCCGAAGGCCCCCTCGGGGAAGAAGACGACCGTCGAGCTCTCCTCGCTCATCAGGCCATCGTACGACGCCGAACCCCCGGCGCTGGAGCCTTTTACATCCTCAGGGCCCAGTGGCGTCGCCGGCCTCGGGCGTCTCGAACGAGACGAGGATGACGCGAACCGGGAAACCGTCGCTCTCCATCTTCCGAAGGCGTCCCTTGGCTCTCTCCTGGATCGCTAGACACGAGTCCAGGGTTCCGTCGAGCGTCTCGCTCAGCTCTCGCCAGCCCTGGTCGTCCAGCCACAGCGGCAACCGCACCAGGTGACGCTCCGGACGCGCGTCGAACGTCCCCGCCGCGAAGGCCTCTTCGACCTCCTCTCTGACCACCCCACCGATCTCCTCCGACAGCTGTTCGCGTTCATCCTGCTCACGACGAGCCCACTCCTCGGTGCTCGTCACTGGCCAGGCGGTGGCGAAGACGCGGTCGGGCCCCTCGGCCCCCTCGGCGACCATCTCGATGAGTCCAGCCTCCTCCATCTCGACCAGCCGGGCCTCGATCTCCTCAGGCGTCTGGCCCGTCGTCTCGACCAGTTCGGCGACGCTCACGGGGCCGTGGCTGAGGAAGGTGGTCAGTCGGGCCCAGTCAGGGTGGCTGAGGAAATGGACCATCTCAGCCAGGCCCCGGCCTCGCCGGTAGCTCTTGCCCTCCGCCGCCGCGGTCGCCTGTTCGTTTCCGATCAGAGGCGAGAGGGCGATGTAGGTGCAGATCGGGATCAGGCTGGGCAGTCCGCCCGCGCCGGCGTCCAGCAGCCGCCGTCGGGCAAGGCCGAGGATCCCGCCCAGGATCGCCTCTACGGCGACCCGCTGCGGCCTGGCATGGCGGTGGGGGGCAGCCTGGGTGAGGAGAGTCTCGATCGGCTGCAGAGCATCTGCCCGCCGCTGCAGCGCCGGCCCGCCCCCTTCGAAAACGCCGACCAGCAGCAGGTGCGCGAGATTGGGCCGGGACGCGAACAGTCCGAGGAGTGCGCCGAGGGCGGTCCTGACCCCGTCGGTCGGGTTGGGGCTGCGCCGGTAGGCGGGCACCGCGGTGGCTGCCGCCAGGGCGCCGGCGCTGTCGACCGCGGCGAGCATCAGATCCTCACGGCTGGAAAAGTTGGCGTAGAGGGTCCGGATCGACATCTTCGCCCGCTTCGCCACCTGCTCCATCGTCGTCTCCGCGAAGGGCTGCTCGGTGAGCACCCCTTCGAACGCCCGCAGGGCCCGCTCGGCGTGATCGCTGGCTTCGCGCTCCTCGGGCCGGATCTCCGGTGGCCTTGCCGCCGAGCGCAACGGTCGCTGCGGCGCCTCGTAAGAGAGGAGGAGAGAGGCGATCTCGTCCACCGCCTCGGGCAGCCGCTGAGTCTGGTTCTTGAGCAACCTCGACCTGAGGACTTCGAGGATCGCGGCAACCGCAGCCGTCCCTACCTCCGACGGCAGGTCGGCCCACCTCTCGGAGGAGGCCAGTCGCCGATGAACCAGCGCCTCGATCCGCTGGCTCGTCTCGTCGACGACCGCGACAGCCTCCGGGCCCGCCACGTAAGCCTCGATCAGGAACAGCTTCGCGGCGGCGGGCTGGGCGGCGACCAGCTCTGCCAGCCTCGCCAGCCGCTCCCGCGACTCCTGTTCCCAGGAGGAGTCATCGTCGAGGCCGCCGAGCACCGCCTCGACGTTGGCCGAAGCCAGCGAGGAGACGGTTGCGACGAAGCAGGCGCGCTTGTCGGGAAAGAGGTCGTAGAAGCTGCGCAGGGAGACGCCGGAGAGCTCGACCAGGTCGGCGACGCGGGTGTTCCAGTAGCCGCGTTCGGCGACGCTCGCGACCATCGCTCCGAACAAGCGCCGGCGCTGGTTCTCCGCGACTGCCGCCGCGGTTCGGCCAGGCCCGGGGGAGAGCATCCCCTGGCGCAGCGTCTCCGAGCTCCCCCACGGCGTAACGACCATCACTCAACCCTATTCACCGGAGAGCCCGAAGAAGATTCCCAAGTAGGAAAGGTAGACATTTCACCTGAAGCCTAGGCTTAAGGGAATTAAAGCGTTTGAGACTTGACATGGAAATGTGATCCTCTCTATCCTCGCGCCACGCGCCGATCCACCCTTAGGGAGCGGCGACAAGGGAACGAGGGAAGCGAGAGATGGGGAAACTTCAGCCGTCAGCGGCGATCCGCGGGGCTACTCCCCTGCGCAACCCGGATCGCCTCCTCGGTCCCCAGGTAGGGCCGCAGGAACAGCTCGACGAGGTCGGCCAGAAGCTCGGGGAGCTCCCTCGCGCCGCCGCTGTTGACCTTCATCGCCGTCAGACGCGAGAGACCTCCGGCGAAAGCCTCGGTGCGGGTCTCGGTCGCGGAGTCGTCGCCTCCCGGCGCCGGCATCTTCGCCAGCAGGACCTCGACCAGCTCTCGGATCGCCGCATGGTGACGGTCGGAGATCTCGTCGCCGACGCTCGCCGGCGAGACCAGGAAGAAGGCGGCGAGGTCCGGGTGAGCCCCCAGGCTCTCGAGCAGCGCGGCGAGGCCGCCACGCACCGAGTCCGGCCACTCCTGCGTCGAGGAGCCGGCGGTCACCCGCTCGCGCAGAAACTCGAAGGTCGCCTCGTAGGCCGCTCGATAGCAGTCCTCCCTGTTGGCGAAGGATTCGTAGAAGGTCTTGCGCGAGACCTTCGCCGCGGCGATCACGTTGGCGATCGTCGCCTTCCCGTACCCCTGCTCGGCGACCGTCTCGATCATCCCGCTGATCAGACGGGCGCGCTGGTTTTCGACAACGAGCTCGCGGGGCAGGCCGTGCCGTCCTCGCGGCAGGCTCTGCGGTTGGGTCTTCCTCTTCGTTGCCATTCAGTCGCTCGGCGGCGGGATCGTCAGCTCCCTGCGCGCGGCCTCCTCGCCGAGGTACGGCCTCACCGCCAGGTACATCATCTCCGGTACGGCGGCAATCGGGTCGCGCTCCCCGATCGCCTCGCTGAATCGGGTCGTCGCCTGGGCGACCGAGCCGATCACGCTCTCCGCCGTCAGCTCCGGCACCGAGTCGGGATCCGGAGCGACCGCGCGACCGGCATCGACCATCGCCACGTATTCGCCGAACAGCTGATCGCGCAGCGCGCCGGTCAGCTCGCTCGCCCAAAGGGTCTCGAGCATCCCGAACCGCGTCTTCCGCGGGTTCTCGACGATCCAGCGGGCCTGGGCGTAGGCGGCGGCGCGCAGCGAATCGGGCCATCGGTCCTCGCTCTCGAAGGCAGTTCGCACCGCTCGCTTGTTGCTGGCGATCATCTCTTCGAGCGCCGCAACCGCGCACTCCTGCTTGGAGCCGAAATGGGTCTCGAAGTCGGCCTCGTCACCCCCGGCGCGGGCGGCGATCTCCGCCACCGCTATCTGCTCGTAGCCGTGCTCGAAGGCGAGGTCGACGATCGCCTCCGTGTAGGCGCGACGGCTGACGGTCACGTTCGCTTAGCACGGACTCGCAGGGCCGTCTCGGCGACCTTCTTGGCCTCGGCGTCGCCGGTGTACGGGGAGAGGACGATCTGAATCGACTGCCCCAACAGCTCCTCGACGTCACCGAGCTCGCCCCTCACGAGTTGCTGATGGACGATCCAGATAACCCCTCCCAGCACGGCCTCCTCGAGCGTTTGCGAGAGCTGGGCCGCCTCGTCGCTCAGCGCGCGGCCCTCCCGCAGCTTCGGGATGGCTCGGTCGATGACCCGCTCATAGCGGGAGTAGGCGGCGGGCCCGGCGGTCTGCACCTCGATCAACGCCACTCTGGCCCGCTTCGGGTCGGCGACGATCCGGTCGATCAGGCAACCGATGCCTGCGGACACCTGCTGCGGCCACTCCTCCTCGCCGGAGACCGCCTCCGACAGCTCTGCCGCCGCCTCGTCGACGATCCGGTCGAAGGCGGCGAGGAAGCAGTCTTCCTTGCCTTCGAAGAGGTCGTAGAAGGCGACGTACCCGACCCGAGCCGATTTGACGATGTGGTCGATCGAGGTGTTCCGATAGCCCCGCTTCGCAACCAGGTCGACCGTCGCGGCGAAGAGCCGCTCGCGCTGGTGCGCGGCGACGACGTCCGGCGCCAAGCCGTGCCGTCCCAGCGGCACGATCGCCTCGTCCGGGGGCAGACCCATGCGGTCAAGATACCTGTTTCGTTTTGGTGTGGCTACGTTTCCTATCAGAGGGATATAGTTTCCCGATCTGTTCGCCCTCTTCAGGAGGCGGTCCGAAAAGGCCGCGGGGCAACGTCACTTACATGCAAGAACAGGGGCCGGGGGCCGGTAAACGACCGATCGACGCCGCGCTCGCGCGCGGACGCTGCGAGGTGGCAGTGCTCGAGTTGAGCGGAGAGATCGGTTACCGCGCGGTGACGGTCGAGCAGGTGCTCTCGCACAGCGGCGTCAGTCTCGAGCAGTTCGAAGCTGAGTTCGGCGACCTCGAGAGCTGCTTCCTCGCCGCCTACGAGGCGGAGGCCGACGTCCTCTGCGAAGCCATGCTGGACGCGGCCAGCCGGGCCGAGACCTGGTGGGCCGGCATCCGCGCTGCCCTCGAGACCCTGTTGCGGTTCGTCGCCGAGCGGCCGGCGGTGGCGAGGGCGTTGCTCCGCGACGTCCATGTCGTCGGCGGCAGCGCGCTTGCCAAGCACGAAGAGGTTCTCGAGCGCTTGACCGCCGCGATCGGGAGCTCGGGAGAGCTGCCCGAAGAGCAACTGGCATGGACATCGAGCTTCATCGTCGGCGCGGTCGAGGGCGTGGTCACGGCGCGCCTGACGCGCGAGGAAACCGAGGACCTCCCCTCGCTGCTGCCGGAACTGATGTACCTGATCGTCGCCTCTTTCGAAGGGCGCGAGGCGGCAGCGAGCGAGCTCGAATAGACATGAATGACCTCTATCGAAGTACGCCCCTTGACTTTAGAGAGCGAGTACGTTTATATTCGCCGTGTTCGTCAGGGAGGCGACTCAGGGATTCGGCGGGAGGACGCGGGCGACCGCTGCTGGCCACCGATCGGGAACGGGCTCAAGAGCCAATGACGCAAGGGAGAATCGTGCTGAGGAATCTGAAGAAGGTCAGCGCCGTCGCGCTTATGCTGTCGACCCTGGCGCTGGCCGGTGTCTGCGCACCGGTCGCGAGCGCCGCCCCCGAGGCCGGTCCGGGCTGGTCCTACAAATCCTCGTTCGGTGAATTCCCCGCTTCCCAGTCCGAACCTCCGCGCAGCCCGGTTGGGGTCGACGGCAGCGGCAACATCTTCGCTGCGACCGACCAAGGGAATCTTGATTGGACGATCCGCATCTTCTCCCCGACTGCCGAAGGCGGAACCCAGCTCACCGAATTCTCGACGGGCTGCTGTTCGAGGAACATCGCCGTCGATCCCAGCGGAGAAGTCATGTACGCGGATTCGACCAATACCTGGGGCGAATCGATCAAGCGCTACGTCTCCGACGGAGCCCCGACGCCTACCTTTTCCATGGACCCCGCCTTCGACGTCCCGAAGCATGCGGGTCTCGCCATCGACCCGACCACCGGCAACCTCCTCGTCGCCGACCCCGGCGCCGAAGCGGTTCTTCGCTACGACGACACCGGCACCCTGCTGGCGACGATCGCCACTCCTTCGATCAGTCCCAGCTGGATCGTCACCGCACCCGATGGCAGCTTCTTCGTGGCGCCGGTGGGTGGACCCGACATCACGCACTTCAGCGGCACCGGCACCCTGCTCGGGACGATCTCGGCGGTCGGCACGCTTCACGGCCTTGCCTACGACGCCGCCCACGCGCTGGTCGTCGCCGCAGTCGGCGAAACCCTGAAGAGCTACTCCGAAGCCGGCGTCCTTCGATCCGAATCGCCGGCGCACAGCACCACGGGCACCGGCCTTGCCGCGGGCGGCTCGGGGCGCCTCTACGAGCTCGACGGCTCGAACCTGAACCTCTACGTGTCGGCGACGGCCCCCGGGGTCGAAGCGCCGCAGGTCGGCGACGTCGCGCCGCACTCCGTGCATCTCAGCGCCGAAGTCGACCCCGGCGAAGAGCCGGGTGGCGATCCGCCCGCGGGGAGCTTCGCCCGCTTCGAATATTCCGCCGACGGAGGCCAGAGCTGGGTTGCGATGCCAGCCCACGAACTGAGCGACCCCGGTCTGACGACGGTCGAAGACGACCTGGATGGGCTGAAACCCAAATTCGACTATCTCGTACGGTTCGTGGCCGGCAACTCGCTGGTTTCCAGGGTGGTATCGAGTGCGGTCCCCGTTCACACGCTCTCCTCCGCCCCCGAAATCGAGACCACCGCCGCCACCGATCTGACCGAAACCAGCGCGGTCCTCAAGGGGACGATCAACCCCGCCGGCCTGCAGTCGAGCTACCACTTCGAGTACGGCACGACCGCGAGCTACGGCTCGAGGATCCCGGTGGCCATCGAGGCCGTCACCGACAGCACCTATGACACCCGTATCTACGGCCGCACGATCACCGGTCTGACGCCGGGGACCACCTACCACTTCCGCATCGTCGCCCAGAACTCCGCCGGCACCAGCTTCGGAGACGACCGCACCTTCACCACGCCCGCCGTGGGAGCCGTGCCCCACCGTGCCTACGAGCAGGTCACCCCGGTCGACAAGCAAGGCAGACAGCTGAATCCCCGGTTCGGCTTCCAGGTCAAGCCGGACGGGTCGGCTTTCGCCTACAACTCCCTCTCGAGCCAGGTCGGCGCGCCGCTCCTCAACTTCACGGTCAGCCACCGCGAAGGGGGCGATTGGCATCCCGACACGGATCTCGCCGTGCCGTTGCCGGTTGACGCCGCTCAGGCAGAACGGCCAGTCATCCTCACGACCACCTTGGCGATCTCCGAGGACATGACCAGGCAGATGGTTGCGACCACCGCCAGGCTCACCCCCGACGCGGGGGTCGAAGGAGGAGCCAACCTCTACATGCAGGACCTCGCGACCGGGGCCTACACCTACATCGGCGGCAACCCTGAAACGTACTGGCCCGCCGGGATCGGCCCCTTTATCTGGGATTCGTACGGAGCCGGCGTCATCGTCGCCAGCGCCCCCGACCTCAGCTGGGTGGTCTTCCAGGCTACTTCGCCGTTGATAGCGGGAACCCCGGGCGACGCGCTGTATCGCTGGAGCGAGGAGGACGGGCTCGAACTGGTCTCGGTCGTCCCCGGCGAAGGCGCGCAAGCGGTGACGCTGATCGGGCCGACGAGGGCCTTCCTCAGGTCGGTTTCCAGCGACGGCTCGCGCATCTACTTCCGAACCACCCCCGGCGGGGGTCTTTATCTGCGCGAAGGCGACGATCCCGCGAAGCCGGTATCGGTCTCCCACATCGCCGGCGACGATCCGACGGCTGTCAAACACACGGCCGCTTATCTTGGTGCGAGCAAGGACGGGCGCTACGCGTTCTTCTCAGCTGAGGACCCTTTGACCGACGACGCGGTCGGCAAATCGGGGAACGTCTATCGCTACGACGCCGTCTCCGACAGCCTCGATTTCATCGACGCCTCGGGCATCTATCAGGAAGTCTTTTCTGCGATCGGGGTCAGCGAGGACGGCGAAACGGCTTATTTCCGCGGCAATGTCTCAGTCGACATTGGGGGAGGCGAAGAAGGAATAGAGACCCGTTCCTTCGTCTGGCACAACGGCGCCGTCTCGCACCCATCGCCTACGTCTCTCGAAGGATCGTTCTCTCTCGTCCTGATGAGCCCTGACGGTAGGTATCTCGCCTGGGAGGACTCCGGCGACGTCTACGTCTACGATGCCGACGCCGACACTCGCTCCTGCGCCTCGTGTCTCGCCGACGGCACCCCCGGCGAAGCTCGCCTGCCGCTCATCCAACGCGGAGTCGGTAACCACGAGGTTCGGGCGGTCACCGACGCCGGCCAGGTCTTCTTCAGCGCGTACGGACGCCTGGTTGCCGCCGACTCGAACGGAAAGAGCGACGTCTACATGTACCAGGACGGTCGCAACACCCTGATCAGCCCCGGCAACGCTCCCTACGACGCGATCTTTTCCGAAGCTACCGCCGACGGCTCCAACGTCTTCTTCTCCACCAACCAGAAGCTTGTCGGTCAGGACAACGACGGGGCGCCGGACATCTACGACGCCCGCATCGGAGGCGGCCTCGCGGCGCAGAACCCGCCGCCGCCCCAGGAATGCCTGCGCGACGACTGCAAGGAGACCCCGAACGCCGGGCCGGAACTGCCCTTCGGCGGCTCCGAAGCCCTCAGCGGCCCGGGCAACGTCACGCCCGCCAAACACAAGAAGTGCGGCAAGGGCAAGCGGGCTAAGAAGGTCAAGGGCAAGGTCCGCTGCGTCAAGAAGCACGCCAAACACCAAGCCGGCAAGAACAAGAAGGGGGGCAACCGATGAACCGGGCCCAGAAGAATCTGCGCAAAGCTCTGATCTCGGTCTCGGCCTGCCTCGCGCTCGCCGCGGCAATGGCGCCCAGTGCCGGTGCCAACATGGAATTCGCCAAAGTCGGCGTTTCGGTCACGGAAAAAAACGGGACCACCTCGCGTCAGGCGGGGGCTCATCCCGACTTCACCTTTTCCTTCGACTTTCCGCCCGGCCCCCCAGAGTCCGCACGCACGGTCGACCTCGATCTGCCGGTCGGAATGGTCGGCAACCCGACGCCGTTCGATACCTGTACGGAAGGCGACCTCTTCAACGGATTCGGCACCGCGCCCAACTGCAGCGTCGCCTCTCAGGTGGGTGTAGTGCGGTTGCTGGTAAACGGGCCCGATACTCCTCTCCTCCTTCCCCTCTACAACCTCTCTCGCGGCCCCGACGTCGCCGCGCGTTTCGGCTTCAAATACATCTCGGCCACGGCGACGATCACCGCCCGGGTGCGCCCGGGCGATTACGGGATCTCTTCCGGTAGCTTCGAGATCTCCCAGGCAAAAATCGTCAAACGCGCGGACGTGACCCTTTGGGGCGTCCCGGCTGATCCGGCCCACGATCACGAACGACTGGCTCCGAACTCCGCCCCACAGCTGTTCGAGCCGGTGTCCATCAACCCGGAGCTCAAAGACCCCGCGCCGCTGCTCCCCTTCTTCACCAACCCGACTTCCTGCCCGGATGCGGCCGCGAGCTTCACGGCCCGCACCGACTCCTACCAGAACATCGGAGTCTTCGACGAAAGGTCTTTTGACTCCGATCTGAACGGAACTCCCTTCGTCTGGGAAGGCTGCGAAAACCTTCCCTTCGAACCGACCATGACTCCGCTGCCAGGTACCCACCGGGCGCACTCCCCGACGGGCCTCGACGTCAACCTCGACCTGCCGAGCAACGAAGGCCCGAAAGGCTTCTCGACCTCGGCGGTAAAGGGGACCATCCTCACCTTCCCGCAGGGGATGACGGTCTCCCCCTCGGCTGTGGCGGGCCTCGAAGCCTGTTCGGAAGCCCAGATCGGTATCGGCAACAACAACCCGCCCACCTGCCCGGACGGGTCGAAGCTCGGCAACGTCACGATCAAGACCCAGGTGCTGCCCGATCCGGTGTCGGGCGACGTCTACCTGGCGACCCAGGGCCAGAACCCCTTCCACTCCACCTACGCGATCTACCTCGCGGCCAAGGGACCGGGCTTCTACCTGAAGCTCCCAGGTGAATTGAACCTCGACAAGAACACCGGTCAGCTACGGGTGATCTTCGACGATCTGCCACAGCTGCCGTTCGAAAACGTCCACCTCGACTTCCGCGGCGGCCCCACCGCACCGCTGGTCACGCCGAGCAAATGCGGCGACTACTCGATCAAGACCGAAGTCTTCCCCTGGGCGCGACCGACCCAACCGGTGGTCGATGAGGTGCCGATGCCGATCAACGAAGGCTGCGCCGGCGGGGGAGAGTTCAACCCGCGCCTGCAGGCAGGGGTGGAAAACCCGGTTGCCGGCGCGCGCTCGCCGTTGACGATCCGCGTCACCCGCCAGGACGGCGAACAGAACCTCTCGAAGATCGAGGTGACGCTGCCGAAGGGCGAGATCGCGAACCTGAAAGGGCTCGAAGTCTGCCCCGACAACCTCGCGCCCACCGGGCAGTGCCCGAAGGGCAGCCAGGTCGGCATCGCCACCACGGCGATCGGGACCGGGGCCTTTCCGCTCTTCGTCCCCCAGCCCGGCAAGGAGCCGACCGCGCTCTACCTCGCCGGCGAGTACAAAGGGGCGCCTTACTCGCTGGTGACCGAGGTCCCCGCGCAGGCCGGCCCCTTCGACTTCGGCGACATCGTCGTGCGGACCGCGATCGACCTCAACCCGGTGACGGCCCAGGTGATCGCCAAGTCAGATCCGTTGCCGCAGATCCTCGAAGGGGTTCCGATCGCCTACCGCGACGTGCGTATCGAAGTCAAGAAGCCCGACTTCTCCGTCAACCCGACGAGCTGTGAGCAGCGCTTCGTCACCACCACCATCACCTCGATCGACGGCACCGAGGCCCACCCCTCGGTCCCGACCAAGGTCGGCGACTGCGGCGCGCTCAGGTTTGGCCCGAAGCTGAAGTTCAGGCTCCGGGGAGGCACCAACCGCGGCGACTTCCAGCAGCTGACCGCGACGCTGACTACCGGCAAGAAGGAAGCCAACATGTCGAAGGTCCAGGTCACCCTGCCTCATTCAGAGTTCCTGGCCCAGGAACACATCGGCACCGTCTGCACGCGGGTGCAGTTCGCCGCCGAGAAGTGCCCGCCGGAATCCGTCTACGGCTACGCGACTGCAGTGACGCCTCTACTCGACAAACCACTGCAGGGCCCGGTCTACCTGCGCTCCTCCAACCACCCGCTACCGGACCTGGTCGCCGACCTGCAGGGTCAGTTCGACATCGAGCTCGCCGGCCGGATCGACTCCGCCAACGGCGGCATCCGCAACACCTTCGAAACCGTCCCCGACGCGCCGGTCTCGAAGTTCGTGCTGCGGATGAAGGGCGGCAAGAAGAGCCTCCTGGTCAACAGCCGCAACCTCTGCAAAGGCAAGCCGGCGCGAGCGACCGTTCACATGGAAGGCCAGAACGGCAAGGTGCACAACGAACGACCGATCGTCAAGAACGGCTGCGGCAAGAAGTCGACGAAGAAGCACAAGAAGAAGTAGGGATGCGAGGGTCGAGAATCAAGAGCGCCGCCGTGGTCACGGCGGCGCTCTGCCTTTTTGCCTCGGGCTCCCTCGCCTCGGCCGAGGTGACCCAGGAAGGCAACCTGCGGGTCTCCTTCACCGGGGGGATCGCGCCCAACGCCCTGCCCCGCAAGGGCGCCGCTCCGGTCAAGGTCTCCTTCGGCGGCGACATCAGGACGATCGACGGCACCCAGCCGCCGCAGCTGCGCACGATCTCCCTGGCGATCAATCGCGCCGGCAAGCTCGACTACCGGGGACTGGGGGCCTGCCACTACCACCAGATCCATCCCGCCTCGACGAGGGAAGCGATCGAGACCTGCCCCGACTCGGTGATCGGCACCGGCACCTTCTCCGCCCATGTGGTGCTGCCCGAACAATCGCCGTTTCCCTCCGCCGGCGAAGTCACCGCCTTCAACGGGATCTTCCACGGCCAACACGTCGTCTTCGTCCACGTCTTCGGCACGACGCCGTTGCCGCAGTCGCAGGTGATCATCTTCAGGATCGGCCGCACCAGCGGGGCCTATCGCTCCACCCTGACGGGTGAACTACCGCAGGTCGCGGCCGAATGGGGCTACGTCTCCGGGCTCTCGCTGACCCTTGGCCGAATCTTCAAATACAAGGGCAGGCGACACTCGCTGTTTGCCGCCACCTGTCCCGCGCCTTCCGGCTTTACCGCCGTCCCCTTCAGATTCGCGCAGGCCAACTTCGGTTTCGAAGACGGCCGTCAGCTCGGGGTCACGATGACCCGGGTCTGTCGCGCGAAGCGCTGAAGACCAGTCATCGAGCTTTCCCTGGCTCGATGGCACCCCGCGCCGTCTGGTCCTTCCCCGGGGCCGGGCGGCGCCCCTTTTCCCAGGGAGGTGAGGGTTTAGAAGGGCAGCTTCTCGCGCGCGCTCTTGCCGGCCGAGTGGCTCTTGTCGGCGGCGCTCTGGGATTTGCCGAACGACTTGCTCAGCAGAGTGCCGATCGGGCCAGGTGCCTTGCTGCCGGCGCGCTGGCCCATCGAGAAGCCCTTGTCGCTGCCGCGACGGGCGTGGTTGGAGAGCCTGGGGACGAGAAAGCCCAGGATGGCAAGCAGCACGCAGATTCCGATTACGACTCCGATAACCATCTTGGTTCCCCTCTTTTGGACGCCTAGAGCTTCTGCTCGAGGTCGTCGGCTTTCCCACCGTGGTGTTCGGCCAGCTCGCGCTCGCGCTCGGCACGCTCCGCCGCTTCGCGAGCTTCCAGCTCGGCCTGTTGTGCCTCTTCCTCGCGCACCTCGGCTTTCGAGGCATGAGCCTCGGCCTCTCGGCGGTGGCCACCGGCTTGTTCGCGCAGTCGCATCCGCTCGATTTCGCGGCGCCGCTTGGCTTTCTGGGCGAAGACGGCGACGAGCGCGAGGATCGCGATCGCGACGACGACGATCACGGCGATTATCCAGACAGACATGCTTCTTCAATAACCCAGCCGCAAGTTTGGTAAACCACCCCAATCCGGGTAGCCAGGCGCTGTGTTTCACTGGCTCACCCAGGAAGTTGGCCAGAGCGCCGTCACCTATCCCGTCGTCTTCGCGGTCGCGGGACTGGACGTACTCCTCCCGCTGATCCCCTCGGAGACCGTAATCATCACCGCCTCGGTGCTGGCCGCCCAGGGCGACCTCTTCATTTGGCTGATCGTGCCGCTGGTCGCCCTCGGTGCGATCGTCGGCGACAACCTCTGCTACCTGCTCGGGCGCGCGATCGGCGACCCGGTTGCCGATCGCCTCTTCCGTGGCGAGAGGGGAGCGGCGCGGCTGCTGTGGGCCGAGGAAGCGCTGCGGCGGCGCGGCGCGATCCTGATCGGCGTCGGTCGCTTCGTCCCCGGCGGCCGCACCGCGACCACCTTCGCCGCCGGCACCCTGGAGATGCCCTACCGGGAGTTCCTCGCCGCCGACGCCTTCGCCGCCGCGATCTGGGCCCTCTACGTCTGCATGCTCGGCTACCTCGGCGGTGAGACCTTCAAGGACGATCTCTGGCTGCCGCTGATCACCTCGTTTGCCTGCGCGATGGCGGTCGGCGCCGGGTTCGAGATCCGGCGCCGGGTCCAGGCGCGTCGCGGCAAGGACATCCTCGGCGACGAGCTGCCGCCGGAGATGACCCCCGAGGGCGTCTAGCCGCGCTTGCGCGCGCGCCAGGCCTCCTCGAGCGGCCAGCGCCGCGACCACTCCAGGCTCGAGCCCGGGAAGCGGGTGGTGGAGCCCTCCGGCGGCTGGATCTCGATCAGCTCCTCGACCTCGAAGCCGCTCTCGCGCAGCAACGCGATCAGCTTGCCGTGGGGGAGGTGGAATTCGACCGACTCGTCCTGCGGCCATTCGAACCGGTACATCCCGAAGTAGGGGCGGAGCAGGCGCTCGCCGGGCGGTTCGGTCTCGTCCTCGGGGTAGCAGAGCATCGCGAAGACCGAGTTGACCAGGAAGACGAGCTCGCCGCCGGGGCGCAGCAGCCGGCCCGCCTCCGGGATCCAGCGGTAGGGGTCCGCCCAGATGCTCGCCCCGTACTCGGAGATCGCGACGTCGAAGGAGGCGTCCGGGTAGGGCACCTCCTCGGCGTTGCCGTGCAGGAGCGGGAACTCGATCCCGAACTCCCGCTGGAAGCGCCGGGCCGTCTCCAGCTGCGCTTCGCTGTTGTCGATGCCGACCGGCTTGGCGCCGCGGCGGGCGAGCCAGGAGGAGACGTAGCCGGTGCCGCAGCCGAGCTCGATCGTGTCTTTGCCGTCGAGGTCGGCCGGCAGCAGACCGACTTCGGACTCCGGCACGCGCCAGTTGCCCCAGCGCGGTTCCTCGGCCGCCCAGTCGTCATGCCCGGCCTCGACCCACTGCGGGGCGTACTCGTTCCAGAAGCGCCGGTTGCGGGCGACGTGCTCGGGCAGCTCGCTCATCCGGCCAGGGTACGGCCAGCCGACGTAAAAAGCATTTCGAGCCCGACCTCCGGATTTGCTTCAATTCTCGGACCAGAGAAAGGAGGTGGTCCTAACTTGAATCACATGCTTGATGGGACTCTGGAGGTGCAGGGCCGCTAGGCGCCGCACTGGTTCGGGCGCCCGGCGGAATCCACCCCGGGCACCGGCGTTACGCAGGGAGTCGGGTCTTGTCCCGCCCGATCGCAGTTCCCGCGTTCGTTTCCATGCACCAGACGGAGGCCGCCCTCGGGCGGCCTCCGCGTTTTCGGCGAGAGAGGGTCCGGGCGTTCTTCAGGGCGCGCTCGCGCTGAGACCATCGTCGGCTTCGCCAAGGAAGTGGGAGGCGATCCGCCAGTGCCGCTGCAGCACCGGTTCCACGGTTTCCGAGCTGCAGCCGGATTCCGAGACGCAGTCGCCCCAGTCGTTGGCCGCTTCGATGTAGCGGTTGAAGGCCTTCTCGGCCGGCGTGCCGACCGCGTCGAGGCAGCCGAGCTCGACCCGCCCGGTCGGGATCTCGAGGTAGGTCGAGCGGATTCCCCGAACCTCGGCGAGGTACTGGTCGAAGGTGACGCCTACGGCCAGCCGCCGCCGCAGCGAGTCCATCGAGGCGACGAAGCCGCCGAGCTGGGCCTGGCAGGGCCCGGCGGTCGGCCGCTGCTGCTTGATGCGCTTGGCATCCGCCTCCGCGGTGGTCGTGGTTATAGCGGGGCCGGTGACGGCGGCGTCGGGCTTCGCGGGCGTGTCGGAACCGCCGCCACCGCAGCCGCTGAGGACCAGGACCGCGAGGACGGCGCAGCCGGCGAGTGTGGGCCGAGCAGCGGCGGGCACGGCGGCAGTCTACGTCGTGTAGAAACAGCTCCCGTGTGGCGGATCGGCAGCTTCGGGAGGGTGGCGCTGGGGCTTCTGCTCGCCCTCGTCGCCTTGGTGACCCCGGCGACCCCGGCCGCGGCGTCCCCGCACGTACTGGTGGTCGGCGACAGTCTCGAGGAGCTCACCTCCCCCTACCTCGGCCGCTACCTGCCCGGCGTCGAACTCACCGTCAACGCGGTCGGCGGCTACAACAGCTTCCAGATCTTCGACCTCTTCCAGGAAAGCTACGAACCCTCCGACGACGTGATCGTCTTCGACGCCGGGACCAACGACAACCCGGCCTATCCGGAGATCCTCGCCGGCAACCTGGCCAAGGTCGCCGGCATCGTCGGCGACCGCTGCCTGGTGGTCCCGACGATCCACGGCTTCACCGTCGCCGGGGTCGACAACACCGGCAAGAACCGGGTCGTCGCCGAATTCGCCGCCTCCCGCCCCGGCACCCAGGTGCCGGACTGGGCAGGCGTGGTCGCCACCCATCCCGAGCTGATGCAGGCCGACAACCTGCACCCGATCGAAGAAGGGGCCGACTACCGCGCGCAGCTGATCGCCCAGGGCATCGAGGGCTGCCTGGCCTACGAACAGGCGCGGGCGACGGCGCCGCCAGAACCGGCGGCGGGAGAACCGCGCCCCGAAGTCGAGCCGATCGCCACGGTGGGACGGCTGCGGGCGCGGCGCACCGAGGTGATGGAGGCGATCCGCGTCAACGTCCTGCGCGAGGCGGCGGCATCGCTTCTCCGCAGCGCCTTCCTGGTGCGGCGATGATGGGGGCCGGCGGCGCGAAGTGGCAACCTGTAGGCATGGAGTTGCCCCGTGAGTGAGGTGGTGATGCCCCGCCTCTCCGACTCGATGGAGGAGGGGACGATCCTGACCTGGCTGAAGCAGGTCGGCGACGAGATCGCGGTCGGCGACGAGCTGGTCGAAATCGAGACCGACAAGGCGAACATGGCCTACGAAGCAGACGTCGCGGGCACGCTCCAGGAGATCCTGGCG
>Ga0190273_10000190_pt1 | contig 30073 bp, 28 predicted proteins | sample Popmic504IS_FD_134513 | JGI IMG/M metagenome (GOLD analysis project Ga0190273, IMG submission 134513) | Populus adjacent soil microbial communities from riparian zone of Shoshone River, Wyoming, USA - 504 IS | ecosystem: Environmental > Terrestrial > Soil > Riparian zone > Trees stand | place... | reverse complement strand
GCGCGGGTGATGTTCAACTTCAAGGCGCTGGTCGAGGAGAATATGGAGGACCTCGCCCTCCTCCTCGCCTCGGAGCACGGCAAGGTCATCGCCGACGCCCGCGGCGACATCCAGCGCGGGCTCGAGGTGATCGAGTTCGCCTGCGGCATCCCCCACGCCTTGAAGGGCGAATATACCCAGGGCGCGGGCCCCGGAATCGACGTCTATTCGATGCGCCAGCCGCTCGGCCTCGTCTGCGGGATCACCCCGTTCAACTTCCCCGCGATGATCCCGATGTGGATGTTCGGCCCCGCCATCGCCTGCGGCAACGCCTTCATCCTCAAGCCGTCGGAGCGCGACCCCTCGGTCCCCGTCCGGCTCGCCGAGCTGATGAAGGCGGCCGGGCTTCCCGACGGCATCCTCCAGGTCGTCCATGGCGACAAGGAGATGGTCGACGCGATTCTCGACCATGAGGAGATAAAGGCGATCAGCTTCGTCGGCTCCTCCGACATCGCCCACTACATCTACAGCCGCGGCACCGCGAACGGGAAGCGCGTCCAGGCCTTCGGCGGCGCCAAGAATCACGGCATCGTCATGCCCGACGCCGATCTCGACATGGTGGTCAACGACCTCGCGGGCGCCGCCTTCGGCTCGGCCGGCGAACGCTGCATGGCGCTTCCGGTGGTGGTCCCGGTCGGCGAGAAGACGGCGGACAACCTTCGCGAGAAGCTCATTCCGGCGATCGAGGGCCTGCGCGTCGGGGTCTCGACCGATGCCGAGGCCCATTACGGCCCGGTCGTCAACGCCGCTCACCGCCAGCGCATCGAGAATTATATCCAGATGTGCGCCGACGAGGGCGGCGAGTTGGTCGTCGACGGCCGCGGCTTCTCTCTCCAGGGCCATGAGGAGGGCTTCTTCATCGGCCCGACCTTCTTCGACCATGTGAAGCCGAGCTTCCAAAGCTACCGGGAAGAGATTTTCGGCCCGGTCCTGCAGATGGTCCGGGCGGACAGCTTCGAGGAGGCCGTGCGCCTCCCCTCCGAGCACCAGTATGGCAACGGAGTCGCCATCTTCACCCGCAACGGCCACGCCGCCCGCGAGTTCGCGGCGCGGGTCAATGTCGGAATGGTGGGGATCAACGTGCCCATCCCCGTCCCCGTCGCCTACCACACGTTCGGCGGCTGGAAGCGGAGCGGCTTCGGCGACATCAACCAGCACGGCATGGAGGGGGTGCGCTTCTGGACCAAGACGAAGACGGTGACCCAGCGGTGGCCGGACGGCAGCGTGACGGGAGAGAATGCGTTCGTGATCCCGACGATGGGATGATCGAAAACGCATGAAGAACACGCGGTAGGTCGGAAAAGTCAGGCCCGCAGCCGCTTCACCCCACCGCGATCATCGGCTAGAGCTACGGCGAATGTCCGCTGACGCCGCCCCTACCCGCTTCACCCTCTATCGCCACGCCGGCAGCCGCTTCGGGGGCCTCGTGCGGCGGGCGTGGGGGCGAAAATGGGTGCGGATCCTCGCCTATCTGGCGGCGATCCCGGTCGTCCTCTATTTCCTGCTCTGGCTATTGTTCGCCCGCAACCTGCCGTCCGCGGAGACCCTGCTCACCTACCAGCCGCCGCTCCCGACCAACGTCCGCGGCATCGACGGCGAGCCGGTGCAGACCTTCGCCCGCGAGCGCCGGGTCGAGCTGTCCTACGACGAATTCCCGCAGCAGCTGGTCGACGCCTTCACCTCGGCCGAGGACAAGACCTTCTTCACTCATGGCGGAATCGACTATCCCGGCCTGGTCGGAGCGGTCGGCGACTATATCTCCAAGGTGGGCAGCGGCGCCCGCGCCCGCGGCGGCTCGACGATCACCCAGCAGGTGGCGAAGAACCTGCTGCTCGGCGACGAATATTCGGTCACCCGAAAGATCAAGGAGGCCTTCCTCGCCCGCCGGATCGAGAGCGTCCTGACCAAGCAGCAGATCCTCGCCTTGTACCTCAACCAGATCTTCCTCGGCCGCAACGCCTATGGCGTGCAGGCGGCGGCGAGGGCCTATTTCGACAAGGACGTGGAGCAGCTCCAGCTGCACGAGGTCGCGTATCTTGCAATTCTTCCCAAGGCGCCGAGCAATTACGACCCGCAGCGGCGGACCCAGCGCGCGCTCGACCGGCGCAACTGGGTGCTCGGCGAGATGGAGCGCAACGGCAAGATCAGCGCCGCCCAGCGCGCCGCCGCCCAGGCCGAGCCGCTCGGCACCGTCCGCTTCGCGAGCAACTCGGTCCGCAACGTCGGCGGCTATTTCGTCGAGGAGGTGCGGCGCCAGCTGATGGTCCGCTGGGGCGAGCAGACCGAGAAAGGGCCGAACGGGGTCTATACCGGCGGCCTGTGGGTCCGGACCTCGCTCGACGTCCCCAAGCAGAAAGCCGCGGAGATGGCGCTTCGCGACGGGCTGATGCGCTACGACCGGGGCAAGGGCTGGCGCGACCCGGGCCTCAAGGTCGACGTCGGCGGCGACTGGCGCGCCCAGCTGGTGCGGGCCCCGTTCGGCGTCGGCTATGACGACTGGCGGGCGGCGGTGGTGCTTTCGCGCGAAGGGCAGAGCGCGACCCTCGGCTTCACCGACGGCTCGACCGGCGAGCTCCCCGCTTATGCGGCGTCGATGCCCAAGCGCGGCACGGGCACCGCGGCCTTCAATTTCCTTCGGCCGGGAACGGTGATCGCGGTCAAGCGCGACGGCGGCATCTGGTCGCTCCGCTCCGTTCCGGAGGTCAAGGGCGGAATGGTGGTCGAGGAAGTGGCGACCGGCCGGGTGCTCGCCATGCAGGGCGGCTTCGACGCCCGCGGCGACGATTTCAACCGCGCCGTCCAGGCCCAGCGCCAGCCCGGATCGACCTTCAAGCCGATCGTCTATTCGGCCGCCCTCGACAACGGCATGACCCCGGCCTCGATCATCGTCGACGGCGCCTTCTGCGTCTGGCAGGGCGCCGGCCTCGGCAACAAATGCTTCCGCAACTTCTCGGGCGGCAATGCCGGGCCGCAGACCATGCGCTGGGGAATCGAGCAGTCGCGCAACCTGATGACGGTGCGCGCCGCCAACCAGACCGGAATGGACAAGGTCACCCGCCTCGCCAAGATCATGGGAGTGGGCGACTATCCCAATTACCTCGCCATCGCGCTCGGCGCCGGCGACACCACCGTGCTCAAGATGACCAACGCCTTCGCCATCCTCGCCAACCAGGGGCGGCAGGTGAAGCCGACCCTGGTCGACTATGTTCAGGACCGCCACGGCAAGCTCATCTACCGCGCCGACACCAGGCCCTGCGAAGGCTGCAACGCGCGCGACTGGGACGGCAAGCCGATGCCGAGGCCGCCGCTCCGGACCAAGCAGCTGCTCGACCCGCTCACCGCCTACCAGATGGTCCACATCCTCGAGGGCGTCGTCCAGCGCGGCACCGCCCAGGTGCTCCGCGATCTGGACCGGCCCTTGTTCGGCAAGACCGGGACGACGTCCGGCCCGACCAACGTCTGGTTCATCGGCGGCACTCCGGAGATCGTCGCCGGCATGTACATGGGCTTCGACCATCCCCGGCCGATGGGCGGCTATGCCCAGGGCGGAACGCTGGCAGCACCGATCTTCAAGCAATTCGCCCAGGCCGCGCTCAAGGACATGCCCAAGGTGCCGTTCCGGGCGCCGTCCGGGATCCGGATGGTCCGGATCGACCGGCGCTCGGGCAAGAAGGTGTTCGGCGCCTGGCCGACCGACGATCCCAAGGCGGCGGTGATCTGGGAGGCGTTCAAGCCGGAAAGCGAGCCCAGGCGCTCGATCCGCCGCGACGAAATGGCCAACCGGCCCCCGGAAAAGGTGACGCGCAAGGTCCGCGTCCAGCGCACGGACACCCAGCGGGACAGCGACTTCTTGCAAAATCAGGGCGGGATTTACTAGGTCCGGCCGGTAGGACGGACCGTCATCCTCGCGAAGGCGAGGATCCCAGCGAGACCCGCCGAGACTTCTCGTCCTGGGACCCCAGCTTTCGCTGGGGTGACGTGCTAGGTTATCCCGGCCTGCGCCGGGGAAAGGAATTCGAATGCGCGCCGAAGCGCAAGCCCATGTCGACCAGATCCGGTCGGCGCTCGACCTCCTCCGCCGGTTCCTCGACTGGGACCGCGCGCTGCGGCGCCTCGAGGAGCTCAACGCCAAGGTCGAGGACCAGGCTTTGTGGAACGACCCCAGGGCCGCCCAGGAGGTGATGCGCGAGCGGCGGCGGCTGGAGGAGGCGATCGGCGCCACCCGCGCCATCCAGCAGGAGCTGGACGACACCGTCGAGCTTCTGGAGATGGCGGAAGCCGAGGGCGACCAGGCGATGGAGGCGGATGCGGTCGCCTCGCTCGGCGAGCTCGCGGCCCGGTCCGAGCGCGACAAGGTCGCCGCCTTGCTCGCCGGCGAGGCCGACGCCAACGACACCTATATCGAAGTCAATGCCGGCGCCGGCGGAACCGAGAGCCAGGACTGGGCGGAGATGCTCCAGCGCATGTACACGCGCTGGGCCGAGCGCCGCGGCTACAAGGTGGAGCTGGTAGATCATCACAGCGGCGAGCAGGCCGGCATCAAATCCGCCACTTTGATGATCAAGGGCGAGAACGCCTACGGCTATGCCAAGACCGAGAGCGGAGTCCACCGGCTGGTCAGGATCAGCCCCTACGATTCCAACGCCCGCCGCCACACCAGCTTCTCGAGCGTCTGGGTCTATCCGGTGGTCGACGACGATATCGACGTCGAGGTCAACGAAGGCGATCTCAAGATCGACACCTACCGCGCCTCGGGGGCCGGCGGACAGCACGTCAACACCACCGACAGCGCGGTGAGGATCACCCATCTTCCGTCCGGGATCATCGTCGCCTGCCAGAACCAGCGCTCGCAGCACAAGAACAAGGCCGAAGCGCTCAAGATGCTGAAGGCCCGGCTCTACGAGGCCGAGCTCCAGCGCCGCGAGGCCCAGTCCAGCGCCGAGCATGCCGCCAAGACCGACATCGGCTGGGGCCACCAGATCCGCTCCTACGTCCTTCAGCCCTACCAGCTGGTCAAGGACCTGCGCACCGGAGTCACCTCCACCGCCCCTGGCGACGTGCTCGACGGCGACCTCGACCGCTTCATGGCGGCGGCCCTGTCGCAGCGGGTCACTGGGGAGAAGGTCGAAGTCGAAGATGTGGATTAAACGGCACTCTAATTCCTCCCCGGCATTTGCCGGGGAGGGGGACCGCACGAAGTGCGGTGGAGGGGTTCTTTCAGCGTCCGGAGAACCCCTCCACCATGCTTCGCATGGTCCCCCTCCCCCGAAAATTCGGGGGAGGATTTCCGCCCTCCTCCTTCCCCTGCTCCTCCTCGCCGCCTGCCAGGAGAAGACCGAGGAATCGCCCTTCCCCAAGCCCAAGCGGCCGGTCTCGCCGATCACCTCGGCCAGCTATTCGAACGAGGATGCGCGCGATTCCGTCCGCGAGGCCGAGACGGTGATGGACCTCGCCGACATCGGCGCGGGCATGTACGTCGCCGACATCGGCGCCGGCGAAGGCTATTATACCGTCCGCCTCGCGCCCTTGGTCGGGCGCAAGGGCCGGGTCCTCGCCGAGGACATCGTGCCCGAGACCCGCGACTCGCTCGCCCACCGGGTCACCCGCGAGGATCTGCACAATGTCGCGGTCAAGCTCGGCAAGCCCAACGATCCGATGCTTCCCGACGGCAGCTTCGACCGGATCTTCATGATCCACATGTATCATGAGATCGAGCGGCCGAGCGAGTTCCTGTGGAATTTGCGGCCCGACCTCAAGAAGAACGGCCGGGTCGTCGTGGTCGACGCCGACCGCCCGACCGACCGCCACGGAACGCCTCCGCGCCTGCTCATCTGCGAGTTCGCCGCGGTCGGCTACCAGCTCACCCGCTTCGAGCGGCTTCGGGATTCCGAATCCTATTTCGCCCAGTTCGAGCCGAGCGGAGCTCGGCCGGAGCCGGCGGACATACCCACCTGCCCGGTGACGACGGCGGATTAGGGAAGCTCAGGCCGCGAAGACTCCGGGCCTTTCCCTGGGAAACGGCCTGAACGTCATGGCGATCAGGAATGCGCCTATACCGAGGCCGAAAGCGGCGACGAAGAGCCAGCTGTACGTGGCGTAATGGTCGTAGATCATGCCTCCCATCACCGGTCCGGTGGCCATGCCGAGGCCTCCCGCCATGGCGGTCCCGCCGATCACCGTGCCCATCATCTTCAACGGGAAATTCTCGCGGATGATGACGGCATAGAGGGGCATGACGCCGGCATAGATGAAGCCGAACACGGCGGCGACCGTGTAGAAAGTGGCCAGCTCCCGAGCGGCTAGATAGCCGAGCGCGGCGATCGCCTGCACCAGCAGGCCGAAGACGAGCACCCGCTTCGCGCCGAGCGCATCGCCTGCAATCCCGAACGCCACCCGGCCGCCCAGGCCCGCCAGACCTTCCACGCTGTAGATCGAAACGGCGACCATCAGCGGAATCCCGCTGCTCACCGCATAGCTCACGGTATGGAAGATCGGGCCCGAATGGGTCGCGCAGCAGAAAAAGTTGGTGAGCGCCAGAATGACGAACTGGGGCGATCGCAGCGCCGCGGCGAAGGATATGTCGGATTGCGGCCCTTCGGCTTCGGGCTCGGCAGCGGACACGGCGGGGGGCCGGCGGACGAGGAGCGATGCCGGAATCATCAGTGCGGCCGCGAGCCCGGCGATGATCAGCAGAGCGGTTCGCCAATCGTAGCGGGTGACGAGCCAGGCGGCGAGCGGCGCCATCGTCATCGGCGCCATTCCCATGCCCGCCGAAACGAGCGAGACCGCCAGCGCGCGCCGAGTCTCGAACCAGCCCGTTACGCAGGCCATCATCGGCGCGAAGATGGCCGCCGCCGAGCCGCCGACCGCGACTCCGAAGATCAATTGAAACGCCGGCAGCGACGGGGCCCGGCTGGCCAGTGCGAGACTCGCCGAGAGCATGACCGAGCCGATCAGGACGACGGCTCGCGGCCCGAGCCGGTCCGACAGGCCGCCCCAGCCGAAGCTCGCCAGCGCCATGGCGACGAAGCCGATCGTCATCGCCGTCGAAATGCCGGTCGTCGACCAGCCCGTCGCCGCCGCGATCGGCCGGAGGAAGACCGGCAGCGAGAACATCGCGCCGATGGCGACGCAGCCGAGCAGGCCGCCGGCCGCGACGATGACCCATCGGTAGCCGGACTCAGTCATGATGCCCCCCCGAGGACTCGATAACGCATGCCTCGTTGCTCGTCATCCCGGCGAAGGCCGGGATCATGAACATGGAAGTGCGAAGCTCCCACCGGCCGTGTTCATGGATTCCGGCCTTCGCCGGAATGACGGCTAACCCTTGAAGCCCTGCGCCACCACATACCATTCGGACGAGCCCTTGCGGCTGGCCGGGGGCTTGGCGTGCTTGACGGCGGCGAAGCGCCGCTTGAGCTCCGCGACGAGGTGGTTGTCGGCCCCGCCCGCAAGCACCTTGGCAACGAAGGCGCCGCCCGGCCTCAGCACCTCGCCGGCGAAGTCGAGCCCGGCCTCGACCAGGGCCATCGTCCGCAGATGGTCGGTCTGCGGATGGCCGACGGTGTTGGCGGCCATGTCCGAAAGGACGAGGTCGGCCGGCCCGCCGAGCGCCTCGCGAAGCCGCTCCGGCGCCTCCTCGGCGAGGAAATCCAGCTGGAGGATTGTCGAGCCGTCGATCGGGTCGGTCGGAAGCAGGTCTATCCCCACCACCGCCGCCTTCGGCACCCGCTTGCGCACCACCTGGGTCCAGCCGCCCGGCGCCACGCCGAGATCGACGACCCTCTCCACCCCCTTGAGGAAGCCGAAGCGGTCGTCGAGCTCGATCAGCTTGTAGGCGGCGCGCGAACGATAGCCCTCGGCCTTGGCGCGCTTGACATAGGGGTCGTTGAGCTGCCGCTCGAGCCATTTGGTCGACCCGACCTTGCGGCCCTTGGCGGTCTTGACCCGGGTTACCATCGACTTGCCTCCCCATCGAAGATGGGGAGGGGGACCACCCGAAGGGTGGTGGAGGGGTGACCTGGCGCAGGCCTGTTCCAGGTCACCCCTCCACCATGCTTCGCCCCGCGGCTGCTGCGCAGCCGGTTCCGCCTTCCGGCATGCCCCCGGCATGCCGCGGCTACACCCCCCTCCCCATGCCGGGGGCATGGGGAGGCAATTCGCCTCACAGCTTATGTCCGTCCTTGGCCATGAGCGAGCGCAATATCCCCTCGCGGATCCCGCGATCCGCGACTCCCAGGGTCTGCGCCGGCCAGATGTCCATGATCGCCTCGAGGATGGCGCAGCCGGCGACGACGAGGTCGGCGCGCTCGGCGCCGATGCAGGGCAGCTCGGCGCGCTCGGCGAAGCTCATCCGCGATAGCATGTGGTTGACCGCCCGCATCTTGTCGACCGGCATCATCAGCCCGTCCACCGCGCGCCGGTCGTAGCTCGGCAAGGCGAGGTGGACGCTGGCCAGGGTCGTCACCGTCCCGCTCGTGCCCAGGAGGCGGATATTGCCCTCGCGCGGCGGCAGCAATTCGGCGAAGCGGCGGAAGGCGTGGCGGACCCGCTCCTTCATCCGGCCGTAGGCGGCGAGCCTCTCGTCGGCGTCGGCGAAGTCGCGGCCCTCGCTCTCGGTCAGGGAGACCACACCCCAGGGCGCGCTCCACCAGCATTTGATCTTGGGCGTGCCTTCGGCGTCGGTGTCGATCAGGATGAGCTCGGTCGAGCCGCCGCCGATGTCGAAGATCAGCGCCGGCGCATCGCCCGGCTCGAGCAGCCGATGGCAGCCGAGCATGGCCAGCCGGGCCTCCTCCTCCGGAGCGATGATCTCGAGGCAGATACCGGTCTCGCGGCGCACCCGCTCGACGAACTGGCGGCCGTTGACGGCGCGGCGGCAGGCCTCGGTCGCCACCGAGCGCGCCAGCGAGACGTGGCGGCGCTTCAATTTCTCCGCGCAGACCGAGAGCGCGGCCACCGCTCGATCCATCGCCCCATCGGCGATCCGGCCGCTGCCCGCCAGCCCCTCGCCGAGCCGGACGACGCGCGAAAAGGCGTCGATGACGACGAAGCCGTTCTCGGCGGGACGTGCGATCAGGAGCCGGCAATTGTTGGTGCCGAGATCGAGCGCGCCATAGGTGTGCCGGGGAGAGCGGAAAGGGCGCTGCTCGAGCGCCTGAGTCGCCAGTTCAGCCGGACCGGTTGCCGGCGGGAGCGGAGCCGTAGCGACCTGCTGCGCCATAGCGGAAAACACTCTTTTTTTCTCGTTCCGGAGGGCGGGGCCGCCGGTGACTTGCCGCCTTCGTACCCCGCCACGCCCGCGTCGGCAAGGGAGGGGCCGGACGGATTTTTCTCCGGGTAGAATTGACAAAGGTTTTTACCCGGATGTAAACGAGGCCAAAGGAGCGAGACGATGGAGCAGGTAACCGCCTTCCTGGGCGACACGATCGTGGCCCGCGGCGAGCGGGAAGCAACGACCCGCGAGCTCGAGCGGCTTTATCCCGCCGATCTGGGCGCCCTTCGGGTGTTCGAGGATTGCAGCGGCCGGATCGTCGACCTCGACTATTGGGACGCCGCCGCTTCCGCGCCGCCGCCGGCGCGCCCGCGCGGCCGGCCGAGCCTCGGCGTCACGGCCCGCGAGGTGACCCTTCTGCCGCGTCACTGGGACTGGCTTTCGCGCCAGAAGGGCGGAGCGTCGGCGGCGATCAGGCGGCTGGTCGAGGAGGCGGGCCGAAAGCCGCCGGGGCCGGACGAGAAGCGCGATGCGGCCTATCGCTTCATGTCCGACATGTGCGGCGACCGCCCCGGCTACGAGGAGGCGCTGCGCGCACTCTACCGCGGCGAGGAGGCGCGTTTCGACACCCTCGTCGCGGCATGGCCAAAGCAGATCCGCGGCTATGTGAAGGAGCTTCTGGCCTAGATCCTCCCCATCGCTAGCGATGGGGAGGGGGACCATGCGAAGCATGGTGGAGGGGTAATTGCCGAGGACTGCGCCAGCTACCCCTCCACCACACTTCATGTGGTCCCCCTCCCCAAGCGCAGCTTGGGGAGGATATTATTCCGCCGGGACCTTCGGCGGCGGCACCGGGTCGCCCGGGGCGTGGGGCTTGGCGCCCTGCTGCGGCGGCGGCGCGGTCGCCGCCTGGGCGTTGCCCGCGTCCTGGAGCACCTCCTGGACGTTGGCGCCCGGAGCGGCGTTGCGCAATATGTCGGCCGCTTCGGGCGTACTCTGCTCCGCCGCGCGCTCGAGCGCCTCGGCATTGCTGTCGGCGGCGCTCTCCCCGCCGCAGCCGACGAGCAGCAGCGGAGCGACCAGCGCCAGTGGGACCCTTTTCATCGGCTTGGCTTCCTCGATAGGGTGGGGCTCGGACAACGTGAGCGCGGGCCAAGGGTTGCGGCGGCGCAACAGGAGGACGGGAATTTTAACCATCGTGACTTTTTTGCCGTTTCTCAACTTCTCGGCTTGATAAGCAGGGGCGTGACCGTGATCGACGACCTTGCGCTGACCAAATTCTTCTCGCCGCTGGCGGGCTGGGCCGAGCATCGCCTCGGCTTCAGCCAGTGGCGGGTCTCGCTCGAATGCCTGAACGGCCACCTCGCTTTCTATCTCGGCGGGCTGGCCCTCTCGATCGGCGACAAGGGCATGGACGACGGCATCTTCGCCGAAATGCTGGTGGCGCTCGCCTGGCTGTTGCTCATGGAAGGGGCGCGCCGGGTCGCCTGCCGCCAGGCCGGATCCTCGCTCGGGGTGCAGACGGCGCGGATGCGCGAATGGCTGTTCCGGGTGGTCCTGCTGGTGTCGCTTCCGATCAGCGTCGTCCGGATCGAGGAATTGGCCAACCTTTTCTACAGCGTCTCGCTCCTCCTCCTGCTGTGCCACCTCTATTTCAAGGCCTGCGACTCGCCGCCGCCCCAGGGCCGCCGCCGACTCGCCCACGCGCGGGGGTGCTGATAAATTCCTCCCCTGCTTTTGCAGGGGAGGGGGACCATGCGAAGCATGGTGGAGGGGGCCTTTGTTGCCTCCTAAGAACCCCTCCACCGCGCTTCGCGCGGTCCCCCTCCCCGACAAATGTCGGGGAGGAATTCAGAGCGCCTTCGCAAAGCGATAGCTGGTCCGCTCGAAGCCGAGGCGGCGGTAGAAACCGTGGGCCCCGGACAAATCGACGTTGCTTGTGACCTCGACGAGTCCGCAGCCCTTGGCCCGCATCTGCGCGCAGGCGGCCTCGACCAGGGCACGGCCGACTCCGCGGCGGCGCTCGCCTTCGGCGACGACCATCATCGTGATCCGGCCGACCGGCTTCGGCCGGTGGAGGACCGGAGTGACATGCCAGGCGAGCACGCCGATCACTTCGCCCTGCTCGGCGACGAACGGCGTCTCCCGGCCCTTCTTCAGCGCCGACAGCCGTCCCTCGATGTCCTCGCGGGCAGTTGCGAAGCCTAGGCCGGTGACGAGCACGGCGATCGCCTCCGAATCCGCCGGCCGGGCAGGGCGGACGGAGAGCGGCGGCGGCTCCGGTTCGGGCTCGGGCTGGGGCTCGGGCTCCGGGGCCCGCTTCGCCCGCCGCTCGGGTTCGGGAGCCGGCCGCTTCTTCGGCCGCGGCGGAGCCTTGGCGCCGGCGGCGCGAAGCGAGGTCCTCCAGTCGGCGAGAGCGCCCTTGTGGAGATAGTCCTCGATCTCCGCGGCGGTCGCGGTCAGGCCCGATTTGCCGAAGCCGAGCAGCTTCGCGCCGCCGGCGTCGGTCAGCCCGTAGCGGCCGTAATCGCCTTTGCCGGGGGTCCGGACCCTCGACCTGACGAGCTTCAGGCCGCGATTTGCGGCCGCTTCGCGCAGCCCGTCATCGCGGCCCGGCTCGTCCATGGATCCGTCAGGTCGTCAGCTCTTCTTCGCCGTCGACTTCCTCGCGCCGCCGCTCTTCTTGGCGCCGCCGCCGGAGCCCGAGCGCCCGCGGACGAGGGGAATGGCGGCCGCGGCGATCACTCCGGCGGCAAGCGCCGCGCCGGCGGCGATCGCGGTCTTCGGATTCTCGCGCGCATAATCGGTCGCCTGCTCGCGAATCTTGCCGGCGCGCTCGGAAATGGTGGGTCCGCCGGCCTGGTCCTGCTGCGATTCCTCGGAGGCCTTGGCATGGGGCATGGCGCTGCTGGGGATGTTGGACATGGTACGCTCCGTTCTTCGGGGGTGGGTTGCGCAAGCGAAACGAGCGCCGCGGCGGCCGGGTTCCGGACCGCTCATCCTTCTTTAACCTCGGTCCGGCGATCCTTGCCGCAGGCGAAGGAGGTAGGGGCATGGGCATCCTCTGCAGGCTCGGACAGCATCAGGCGGCGGCGCAAGTGCGCTTCAACGGCGGCGCCAGCTTCGGCCGCTGTGCCGGCTGCGGCTGCGGCCTCATCCTCGCCGCCTCCGGCTGGCGGCCGGTGCCGCGCGGCTATCGCCTCGTCTGGCGAAGCGAGCCGCCCGAACGCGCGGCCGATCCCCGACAGCTCCCGCTGGAGCTGGCGGAGCCGCCCTGGGCGCCGTCGGACCCGAGGCGGATCGCGCGCGCCGCGGCGCCCGCGCCCCGCCCGCGCGCGCCTCGAACCGGCCGCGCCCTGGCTCGGCCCGACTCGGCCCGGATAACGGCCTGACGCAAATCCGTGTTGCGGCGTCGTTTCCGCCGCAACCTTGATCCATGTTACGCGCTTTGCCGACCGTGATGCCGACTTATTATTTCAACCTTCGCGGCGAGGATTTCGAGCTTCCCGACCTCGCCGGCAAGCATCTCAGCAACGATTCGGCCGCCCGCGCCGAGGCGGAAAGGCTCGCCGCCGAGCTGGTCGAATCCGCCTTGATCTCCGGCGCCGTGCCGCCCGACGCGGTGCTCGAGGTCGACGACGAGCAGATGCGGCCGGTGCTCGCGTTGCCGCTCAACCCGGCGGAGGGCTGAAGCCGTGCTCGCTTATCCGGTGCGGCTGGTGCCCACCCGGGACGGCGACGTCCGGGTGATCTTTCCCGACGTCCCGCAGGCGGTGGCCGAAGGCCGCGACGAGGAGGATGCGCTCTACCGCGCCAAGTTCGTCCTCGAAATGTGCCTCGGCCACATGCTCGCCCATGGCGAGCTTCCGCCCCGCCCTTCCGACATCTGCGGCGCTCCGACGGTGACCACGGAGAAGTTCACGAGGGTGCGGGAGGAGTCTGAGACCGGCTAGCCTAAACTGCATCCCGAACATCCCTACTTCACGCAGATCCAGGTCGCCTCCTGCTTCTCCAGCGGGCGCTCCTTGTCGCCGCCCACCGTTGCCCGGGCCGGCCAGCCGAGGCCGTATTCGGCCGCGTCGTTGCCCGTCGGCTCCGTCCGGCCGACGCTGACGGTGATGCCCGGAGCGGTGAAGAAGCCGCCGGTTGGCCCGACCGGGCCGGAGACGGCGAGCGGAACCCGACGGCCGTCGATCCGGGCGAGCCCGCCCGAGGCGTTGACGACCAGGTACAGCCGGTTGTCCCGGTGGAGTCGGCAGGCGGGGTTGACCCGGAATTGGGCGCCGAGATCCGATCTCCTGAGCGGGGCGAGGCGGGGTGCGGGCTCGATCTCCTCGCTGGTCCGGTCGGCGAGCTTCTCGAGCCTGTTCTCGAGCTCCTCGACGCTGTTCGCGCGCGGCCGGTCGTCTTCCTCCGGCCCGCCGCAGGCGGCGAGGAGGAGCGGGACGGCGATCAGGAGAGCACGGGCCATGGCGGCTGAACCCGGAACGGACCTGACTCGATCCCCGGCGCGTGCGATGTTACACCCCGCATCGTCTTTTTTTGCGAAAGGTTGCCCATGCGCCGTCTGCTCCTGCTGCTCCTGCCCCTGCTCGCCGGCTGTAACACGATCGCCCGCGACGAGACGCCGTTCCTCGACGAGGGCCCCGAGCGCGACCGTGCGACCGCCTCGGAGCTGATCGCGGCGCGACAGGCGATGATGCACATGGCCGCGACCCTGCTCTTCCAGGAAGTGATGCCGGTCGCCAGGAACGGCACCGACGTGAAGTCCGCAAGCCACGCCGCCGACGGGCTCGACCTGTTCGGCCATTCGGTCGCGGGCCTTTTCCCCGACGGCAGCATCGGCCCCGAAAGTCACGCTCTGCCCGCAATCTGGACGAACAAGGCGGATTTCGAGGCCAAGGCGAGCGCCTTCGGCGATGCCGCCGCCCGGCTCAAGCAACTCGCCGATGCCGGCGATCAGGCCGGTTTCAAGGCCCAGGCGGCGGTCGTCGCGAGCGGCTGCAACGCCTGCCACAGCCTGTACCGCGCCGACGTTCACCACTAATCCCGCACCACTAACGTCATCCCGGCGAAAGCCGGGATCCATGAACAGCGTTCGTGGAAACCTCGCCCCGCGGTGTTCATGGATCCCGGGTCAAGCCCGGGATGACGGTGCTCGCCGCGGCGGGGCCGGCTCGAAGCGCCAGGTCTCGCCGCCCCTTCCCTTGATCTCGCACAGAGTCGCCGTTCCGCTTTGCTCCAGCCGGGCGATGAACGCCGCCAGCGCCTCCCCGCGCGGGCTGGCCCGCGGCGCCAGCCGGAGCAGGCAGCGAAGCACCAGCCGCCGCAGCAATTCCGGCGGCAGGCCGTTCGGACGCAAGGTCACCGCCCCCTCTTCCACCTCGGCCCGGGCCGCGAACAGCGGGCCGGCGGTCCAGTCCAGGGCCGCCTCCGCCTCGGCGAGCAGGGCGGCGCTCCGGGCGAGGGCGGCGGGATCGAGCCACGGCGCCTCGGCGAGGCGGCGGCGGAGCCGGACCCGGTCGAACCGTTCGTCCGCGTTGCTCGGGTCCCGGGCCGGCTCGACTCCGGCGGCGGCGACGACGGCATCGAGCTCGCTGCGCCGCCAGCCGAGCAGAGGACGGCACAGACGAAGCCGGCCGCCGCCGCCCGGAACCGGGCCGGCCGCCCTCACCCCGGCGAGGCCGGCGACCCCCGAGCCCCGGTTGAGCCGCATCAGAAGGGTCTCGGCCTGGTCGTCGGCATGGTGGGCGGTGAGGAGGAGGCGAAGCCCTCGCCCGTCCATCCACGCCGCCAGCGCCGCATAGCGCGCCTTCCGCGCCGCCGCCTGAAGCCCCTCGCCATCCGCTTCGACTCTGGCGGCGAGGACGGCGTGCGGGACCCCGATCTCGCCGCACAGGCGAGCGACCGCCGCCGCCTCGGCGGCGCTGCCGGAGCGAAGGCCGTGATCTACCGTCGCCGCGCTCACCCGCCCGGGCAAAGCGGCGTTGGCGAGGAGGAGCAAGGCGAGGCTGTCGGGCCCGCCCGAGACGGCGAGCGCGAGCGGCCGCGGATCGGCGCCCGTCACGGCCTCGAGATCGAGGCGGAAGCGCGACACGAGGTCCGGGGGTGGAGGAACGGCCATCGTCCGACCTTAACGCGAGGATACGACGGGATACAGAATGCGTTCAGCCCCTCTGGCTCAGGGCACTCCTTAATCCCTGTCGGGAAGTGAAAACAAAAAAGGTAGTAATCGCGTGCCCGTCCGCAAATCGTTCCTCCTCGCCCTCCTCGCCGGCACGGCAACCTCTCCACTCCTCGCCCAGGAAGCGCCGCCGGCCGAGCCGGCGGCTCCGGCCCCGCAGCCGCCCGCAACCGAGCCCGCGACCCCCGAAGCGGCGGCCCAGGCGGTCGACGATCCCGACGCCGAGCCGGACGAGGAGGAAGGCGAGACGATCGTCGTCACCGGCCAGCGCCAGCGCGGCGCCGTGATCGGCGACATCCAGCCCGAAGTTCAGTTCGACCGGCGCGAGATCAGGGCGCTCGGCGCCGGCAGCCTCTCCGAGCTGCTCGAGGCGATCTCGCCGCAGACCCAGAGCGGCCGCGGCCGCGAAGAGGGACGGCCCGTCACCCTGGTCAACGGCCGCCGCATCTCGAGCTTCGCCGAGATCAGGGACATACCGCCCGAAGCGATCGAGCGGATCGACGTCCTGCCCGAGGAGGTCGCGCTCAAATACGGCTACAAGGCCGATCAGAAAGTGGTCAACTTCGTCCTGCGCCGCCGCTTCCGGGCCTATACGACCGAGCTCCAGGGCGGCCTCGCCACCGACGGCGGGCGCGAATCCTACGGCGGCGAGCTCAACTATCTGCAGATCGACCGAAGCGGCCGGATCAACCTCGGCGCCGAATACCGCCGCTCCAACCCCCTGTTCGAGAGCGAGCGCGACATCATCCAGGCGGAGCCGGTCGCCGGGATCGAGCTCGGCCGCTTCCGCACCCTTCTGCCCCGGACCGACTCGCTCGAGCTGAGCGGCACCCTGAACCGCGCCGTCTCCGAGACCGTCAACGCCACGCTCAACGGCTCGTTCGACGTCAATTCGAGCACCGCCTTCCTCGGCCTTCCGCGGCCGAGCCTGGCTCCGCCCGGCCTCAGGCGCGAAAGCGACACCCGGGCCGCCCATCTCGGCCTTTCGGTCAACGGCGCGATCGCCCCCTGGCAATGGTCGCTGACCGGCAATCTCGACCGAAGCGCCAGCGAATCCGAGACCCAGACCAATCTGGGCACCGACCGCTCGCGCTCGGTCAGCCAGATCGGCAATGCCGAGCTGCTCCTGAACGGGCCTCTGTTCAACCTTCCGGGCGGCGGGGTCACCGCGGCCGCCAGGGCCGGCTTCGACGCCCGCGGCCTCAGCAGCCGGTCGGACCGCGCCGGCCTGTTCACCGTCCGCGACCTCTCCCGCACCCGCGAGCATGCGCAGGTCAATGTCGACATCCCGATCGCCAGCCGCCGCCGCGACGTTCTTCAGCCGCTCGGCAACCTCTCCGCCAATCTGAACGCGGAGGTCGAGCATCTCTCGGACTTCGGCACCCTCAGAACGCTCGGCGCCGGGCTCAACTGGTCGCCCATCTCCGAGATCAGCCTGATCGCCTCCGTCACCGACGAGGACGGCGCCCCCTCGATGCAGCAGCTCGGCGATCCGGTGCAATCTACCCCGGGCGTCCGGGTCTTCGATTTCGTCCGCGGCGAGACGGTCGAGGTGACCCGGATCGACGGCGGCAACCCCGCTCTGGTCGCCGACAACCGGCGGGTGTGGAAGATCGGCGCCAACGTTCGGCCGCTGGCCAAGAAGGATTTGTCGATCAGCGCCAATTACACGTCGAGCCGGGTGGTCAACGCCATCTCCGGCTTCCCGGCGGCGACGGCCGAGATCGAGGCGGCTTTCCCCGACCGCTTCCAGCGCGATTCGGACGGTCGGCTTCTCCTCATCGACACCCGCCCGGTCAATTTCGCCCGTCAGGAGCGCTCCGAGCTTCGCTGGGGGTTCAACCTCACCCTGCCGATCGGCAAGCAGCCGCCGCCCGGCCAGGGCCGCGGCCGCTTCGGCCGGGGCGGCCAGGGCGCCGCGGGAGCGCCCGGCGCGCCGGCAGCTCCGGCCGCGGGCGCGGGCCAGGCCCGGCCCGCCGAGGGCCAGGCCGCACCGGCGGGCCAGCGCGGCCCGCGCGGCGAAGGCGGCTTCCGCGGCGGCGGACGCGGCGGCTTCGGCGGCGGCAGGGGCGGCTTCGGCGGCGGCTTAGGAGGTCGGGGCGCCGGCGCCGGACGGCTCCAGCTCGCTCTCTACCACACCTGGCATTTCACCGACTCGGTCCTGATCCGTCCGGGCGTTCCCGAGCTCGATTTCCTCGACGGCTCCGCCGGCAGCAGCCGCGGCGGCCGGCCGCGCCACGAGCTCGAATTCCAGGGCGGCCTGTTCAAGAACGGTCTCGGCGCCCGCTTGACCGCCAACTGGCAGAGCTCGACCTTCGTCCGCGGCGGGGCGCTCGCCGGCGGCGGCACCGGCGACGATCTCTTCTTCGACGATTTCGCGACCGTGAACCTGCGCCTGTTCGCCGATCTCGGCCTTCAGAAATTCGCCCGCGAGCGGCCCTTCCTTCGCGGCATGCGGGTGAGCCTGTCGATCGACAATCTGTTCGACGCCCGCCAGCAGGTCCGCGACCGGCTCGGCGTGACCCCGATCAGCTACCAGCCCGGCTATCTCGATCCGCTGGGAAGGTCGGTGCGGCTCAGCGTGAGGAAATTGTTCTTCTAAGCTTGCCTCCCCATGCAAAGCATGGGGAGGGGGACCACACGAAGTGTGGTGGAGGGGTAGAAGGCTCGGAATCAGCGGTTTGAGCGCGAGACGGCCTAGGCCTGCGCCATTTACCCCTCCACCAGGCTTCGCCTGGTCCCCCTCCCCATCTCCGACGGGGAGGCAAAACTACTGCCCCAATATCTTCCCAAGCCCCTTCCTCAGCTTCTCCTTCTTCGTCCGCGGCCGCTCCTCCGCTCCGTCCTGGTCCGAATCGGCATCATCCCCCATGCCCGGCATGTTCATCCCCAGCATGCCCATATGGGTCGACTTGGTCCGCAGCTTGACCGTCCATTCCGGCCGCCAGGCGCGGGCCGCGCCCGCCGGCCGGGGCTGGGCGAAATTGCTCTCGCCGCCGAAGGCGGCCAGGATCAGCATCGATTGCGGCGCCGCCCGCGCGACCTCGGCCGGAACCGTGCAGCGGTCCGCCGTCGCCGGCATCAGCACCCGGCTCTGGACGAGTCGGGCGAGATCGGCCTCGGCGACATAATCGGCCGCCATCATCGGCACCGCCGTCTCCGACGAGGTCCAGACGATCATGTCGCCATTCTGCCCCGAACCCATGACCGAGCCGAACCAGGCGCGAGCGCCCGGAACGGGGCGCCAGACGAGCGGGATTGAGCCCGACGCGCCGGCGCTGTTCGAAATCAGGGTGACCGGCGCCAGGAAATCCTGGCCGGCGCCCACAGCGAAGCGGATCTCGGGAGAATAATTGCCGCGAACGACATGCTCGCCGACCAGCGAGCCGCCGGCCGGCACCCGGGTCTGAGTGCGCTCGTTCGGCCATTCGCCATAAGTGGCCGAAGTCGCGGCGGAGGGCGGAATCATCGGCTTCAGCGGCGTGCTGGCGAAAGCCGGCGGCATCCGGCCTGCCGCCATCGAGGCGAAGTCGATCACCGTCGGCTGGCCCGGCCGGGCGTGCTCGCCGCAGCCCCAGTAGATCAGCATCCGCCCGCGCGGCCGCTCCATCTGGCCCCAGGGCTGAGCGGGAGTCGGGGTGCGCGGCGCCACCTGCGGAGTCAGCAGGGGCAGGACCTGGCCGGCCTGAAGGCCCGCCGGCGGGACGTGCTCGGCGCTCGGCGGTCCCGCCGCCCGGCGCGGGCTGCCGAGCTGCAGGGTGAGATTGTGGGCGTAGGACGAACGGCCGCCGCGACCGCTTATCATCGCACCCATCACCGAGCCCGCGCTGGGCCGCCCGCCGCCGCCGGCCATTGCGGCGAGACCGGAGGCGGTGTCGGCGCTCATCCAATAGACGGCCGGGCCGCTACCCCGCGCCTGGCCGAAGGCGGCCGCGGCTGCCGTCAGGACGATCGCGCTCGTTCCCGCCCAGATGACTTTCCTCAACATCATGATCTCATCCCCTGCCTGCCGTCATTCCGGCGAAAGCCGGAATCCATGAACACCGCCGTTACAAATGGAATTACTGCCGTGTTCATGGATCCCGGATCAAGTCCGGATGACGTTACGCCTAAAATCGCCCGAACGAGGCCGCGAACCGTATCGGTTGCGCAAGGTCCGCCGTGAAGAACCCCTCGGCGCTCGAAACGGAACGCTTGCAACGTTTATTTCGCTAAGTGCCGCATGAGCGATGACGCCGCATTCCTGAGGGAGCAGGCCCGCCGTTGCCGCCGCCTCGCCCGCGGAATCGCCACCCCCGACGTCGTCGAGACCCTGACCCGGATGGCAGGCGATTACGACGCCCGCGCGGAGGAGATGGAGAAGCGGGATCGCTAATTGGTGCCAGGCACCAATTTCGCGATAATTGGTGCCTGGCACCAATTTCTCAGCGGCACTTCGCCTGGCTCCGCGCCGCCGGCAGCCGCGACTTGATCCAGTCGCGCATCGTCGCTCCGTAGACGTCCTGAAGCTCGTCATAGGCCTTGCAGGCGTCGGCCGGCTTGTCGAGCGAGACCAGGGCCTGGCCGAGGAAATAGAGGCTGTCGGCGGCCCGCTCGCCCTTCGGATTGGACTGGTAATTGGCGAGGAAGGCCTTGGCGGCGGTGGCCGGCTTGCCGGCGTCGAGATAGGACCGGCCCGCGAGATTGTTCGCCCAGCTCGCCCATTTGCTCTTCGGATAGCGCTTGGCGGCCGCCTCCAGCGCCTTCTGGGCCTCGGCGTAGCGCTTCGCCTCCCACAGCCGGAAGCCGGCATTATAGGCCTCCTCGGCCGCCGCCTCGCTCGAGGCCGAAGCCGCCGGACGGGCGGCCGGCTCATCGTCCTCCGTCTCGGTCCGGGCCGGCCGCGGCAGCTGGGCCGGGGACGAGGAGGAGGCGGACGGGCGGACGGTCTCGGCCGGCGCAGGGCCGCGCTCGAGCGCGTCGAGGCGGCCGCCGGCGCTGTCGCGGAAGCGGTTCAGCCCTTCCTCGACCTGGCGCAGCCGGTTGCCGTTCTGCTCGACCTGGCCGGTCAGCTCGCGAAGCTGGGCCTCGAGCGAGTCGACCCGGGCGGTGAGGTCGGCCACCGCGCTCGACGCCGGAACGCCCGCCTCGGTTCCCGCCGGCGGCTGCCGGTCGATCTCGGGCGCGACCTCGGCGCCGTTCGGGAAAACCCGGCGCTGGACGGCTCGAAGCTGCTGCTCGAGCCGCTCGATCCTCTTCTCCGGGCTCTCATTGCGCTGGGCGGCCGCGGGAACCGCTGCGCTCGCCATCAACAGCATCGCAACAAGATGAAAACGCATGATAAAATCCCCCGCCCTGACGGTCCCGAGCCATCCTACCCGGCTTGGAGCCGGGGTAGAAGAGTGAAATATTACGGGGTCCCGGCGGGCGGAGCCGCCGGCGCGCCGCCGCCCTGGGCCCGGGCGAGGAGGTCGGCGGCGGTCAGGCTGACGTTGGAGATGGTCGTCTCCGGTGGCCCGAGCGGCGGCACCTGGGCTCCGCCGACGCTGACCCGGAGGACGTTGGCCCGGGCGGTGCGGATCCGCGGCGCCTGCGCGCCCGCCGGCACCTGGTAGCTTTGCCCCGCCTTCAAGGTCCCCATGTAGAGCGGCGCCGAGCCGCCGGCCTGGTCGATCCGGAGCCAGACGTCCTCGGTGGCGGTGAGGACGACCGGGCCGTTGGTCGCCGCCGGCGCCGGGATGGTCGGCTGGGCCGGGCGAGGCGCCGCCGAATTGGCCGCGGCCGGCTCTTCCGACTGGGTGATGGCGACGTCGGCCGGACTGTCGTCGTCGACCGCGCTGCTTCGCCAGACCAGATAGCCGATGACGAGCAGGACGGCGAGCACCGCCGCGGCGATGGCGAGCGAGCGCGGCGGCACCCGCGCCGGATCGGCCGGCTCGTAGAATGGGGCGGCCGCGGGATTGCCCGGGCGGGCGCCGCCGAGCTGCTGGCGGACCTCGGCACCGATCTGGGCGCCGTCGAGGTCGACGACGTTGGCGTAGCTGCGCGCGAAGCCGACGCTGTAGGTGATGGCTGGGAGAGCGTCCCACTCCTCCTTCTCGATATGCTCGAGGTGGCGGACCGGGATCCGGGTCTGGCGGGCGACGTCGTCGAGGCTCAGCTTCTTGGCCTCGCGAGCGACTCGAAGGCGCTCGCCGACCGAGTGGCCCAGCAGCTGGTCCTGGTCCGAATCCACCATATCGACCCGATATTCCCTTCAATCTGGATTAATTCCATAGAGCCGGGGAGAGCGGGCAAAGTCAACCGGACTGCGGCACGGTTGGTCCTCTAAAACCCCTCTCCCGTCCTTACGGGAGAGGAGGGGCCCACCGCGAAGCGGTGGGAGGTGAGGGTCTTGCAGAGTCCGGTGTACAGACCCTCACCCTCCCGCTTCGCGGGCCCCTCCCTCTCCCGTAAGAACGGGAGAGGGGATTCTAGACCTGAACCCCCTGCTTCTCCGCCCACGCCGCCAGCGCCCCGCGCAGATCCGCCGGCGGCTTCGCCAGCAGGTCCTCGACGAAGGGCAGCAGCGCCGCCCGGTCGAGCGACCTTATCATCGCCTTGATCGGCCCGACCGCGGCCGGAGTGATCGAGAAGCGGGTCAGGCCGATCCCGATCAGGGCCATCGCCTCCAGGGTCCGCCCGCCCATCTCGCCGCAGACTCCGACGGGGACCCCCGCCGCGTCGGCCTCGCGAACGATCCGCCTGAGGAAGCGGAGGATGGACGGGCTCAGCCAGTCGTAGCGCTCGGCCAGCTTGGGATGGGCGCGATCGGCGGCGAACAGGAACTGGGTGAGGTCGTTGGTCCCGATCGACAGGAAATCCACCTTGGGCAGGAGGATGTCGAGGGTCTCGGCCAGGGACGGCACCTCGAGCATGGCGCCGTAGCGGATGCTGGTCGGAAGCCGCTTCTTGTGCTCGGCCATCCATTCGCGCTGCTGCTCGACCAGCGCCCGGGCCTCGTCATATTCCCAGGGCTCGGAGACCATCGGGAACATCACGTTCAATTCGCGGCCGGCGGCGGCGCCGAGCAAGGCCCGCGCCTGGGCCTTCATCAGCCCGTCGCGGTCGAGGGCGAGGCGGAGCGCCCGCCAGCCCATCGCCGGATTCTCCTCGTGCGCGCCGTCGTCGACGGTGAGGTAGGGCAAGGCCTTGTCGCCCCCGACGTCGATGGTCCGGAAGATGACCGGCTTGTCTCCGGCCGCTTCGAGCACCGCTTTATAGAGGCGCTGCTGGCTCTCGCGGCTGGGCAAGGTGGCGGAGACGAGGAACTGGAACTCGGTTCGGAACAGGCCGATGCCGTCGGCGCCGACCATCTCCAGGGCGGCGACGTCGTCGCGAAGGCCGGCATTGACCATGAGGGTGATCCGGGCCCCGTCCGCCGTCACCGGCGGCACGTCGCGGAGCGCCGCGAATTCGGCCCGGCGCTTCTGGGTGATCAGGAGCTTGGCCTTGAACGCCTCCTCGACCGCTCCGGAGGGCCGGACGAAGGCCACCCCCGCGTCGCCGTCGAGAAGCACCTCGTCGCCCTCGCCGATCACCTGCCGGACGTTGCGCACCCGCCCGAGCATCGGGATCCCCATCGCCCTCGCGACGATGGTGACATGGGCGGTCAGCGACCCCTCCTCGAGCACCACCCCCTTCAGCCGCCGCCGGTCGTATTCGAGCAGTTCGGCGGGCCCGAGGTTGCGCGCGACCAGCACCGCGTCGTGCGGAAGGCCCATCTGGGCGGCCGTCCCGAGCTGCCCGGCGACGATCCTCAGAAGCCGGTTCGACAGGTCGTCGAGGTCGTGCATCCGGTCCTGGAGCAGGCTGTCGTCGATCTCGCGCATCCGCATCTGCATGCGCTGGCGGACCCGCTCGATGGCCGCCTCGGCGGTGAGGCCGCTGTCGATCGCCTCGTTGATCCGCCTCGACCAGCCCTCGTCATAGGCGAACATCTTGTAGGTCTCGAGCACCTCCTGATGCTCGCCGGCCGTCCCGAACTCGGCCTGGTTGGTCATGTTGTCGATCTGCTCGCGCATCTTGCGGAAGGCGGAATAGACCCGGTGGCGCTCGGCCTCGACGTCCTCGGCGACGGTATGCTCGATCAGGATCCGCGGCTGGTGATAGACCGCCTGGCCGCGCGCCATCCCGGCGACCAGCTTCAGCCCGTCGAGCCGCTCCGGCCCGTCCTCGCGGACCGTCGACCCGGCCGCGGCCGCCTTGTCGGCGAGGCCGGCATTGGCGATCAGCTCGGCGAGCACCATCGCCACCGTCTGAAGCGCCTCGATCTCGAGGTCGTCATAGGCGCGGGCCTCGGCATGCTGGACGGCGAGCACCCCGATCGCGCGCTCGCGGCGGACGATCGGAACCCCGGCGAAGCTGTGGAACAGCTCCTCGCCCGTCTCCGGCCGATAGGCGAATTCGGGGTGGCTCGGAGCCTCGGCGAGGTTGAGGATCGAGACGTCCTTGGCGATGGTCCCGACCAGCCCCTCGCCCAGCGCCAGCCGGGTGACATGGACCGCGCTCTGGTTGAGCCCCACCGTGGCGAACAGCTCCAGCACCCCGTCGCGCAGCAGATAGACCGAGCAGACCTCGCTCGCCATCGCCTCGGCGATGATCTTGACGACCTTGTTGAGCTTCGCCTGGGCGCTCGCCCGCGACGCCATCACGTCGTGCAGCCCGGTCAATATCTCGCGGGCTGAAGCGGCGGACTGGGCGGGCATGCAAGGAGCGGTAGCAGGAAGGACGGGGGGTTTCCACGCCACTTTGCCTCTCCATGCGCAGCATGGGGAGGGGGACCATGCGAAGCATGGTGGAGGGGTGACCTTGCGCAGCCCGGGCGGTTCAAGCGCGAGACGGCGAGGACCTGTGCCTTGTCACCCCTTCACCACCTTCGGTGGTCCCCCTCCCCATCTGACGATGGGGAGGCAGGCTAGACCGATCGCCGCTCCAGCGCGTGCGCCGCCTCGTCGACCAGCTGGCGCAATATCTCCGCGACCGGCGCTTCTTCCTTCACCATCCCGACCGACTGGCCGGCCATCACCGACCCGCTCTCGACGTCGCCCTCGATCACCGCCCGCCTCAGCGCGCCCGCCCAATAATGCTCGATCTGGAGCTGGGCCTCCATCATCTCGACCTCGCCCTTGTCGAGCAAATCGGCGACCTCGCGCTGCTTTGCGGCGAAGCTCTCCATCTCGCGATTCTTGAGCGCCCGGACCGGGATGACGGGCAGCCGCGGATCGATCTGGACGCTTGTGATCGCGTCGCGCGCCGAGGCCCGGATGAAGGCCTTCTTGAAATTGGGATGGGCGATGCATTCGTTCGCGCAGACGAAGCGGGTGCCGAGCTGGACCCCGACCGCGCCCATCTCGAGATAGCCCGCGATCAGCCCGCCATGGCCGATCCCGCCGGCGACGAAGATCGGCATGTCGGCGGCGAGCGGCGGCAATATCTCCTGGGCGAGGACCGAGGTCGACACCGGCCCGATATGCCCGCCCGCCTCCATCCCCTCGATCACCAGAGCGTCGACGCCCGAGCGGGCCAGCTTCTTCGCCAGCGCCAGCGCCGGGGCGAAGCAGATCAGCTTGGCGCCGTTGCCCTTGATCCGGTCGATCGAGCCGGGCGGCGGAAGCCCGCCGGCGAGGACGACGTGGCTGACCTCGTGGCGGGCGCAGACGTCGATCAGCTCGGAAAGCATCGGGTGCATGGTGATGAGGTTGACCCCGAACGGCCGCTCCGTCCGCTTCTTCGTCTCGGCGATCTCGGTGTCGAGCAGATCGGGAGTCATCGCGCCGCAGGCGATCACCCCGAAGGCGCCGGCGTTGGACAGCGCCGAGACGAGGTTCCGCTCCGAGATCCAGCTCATCGCCCCGCCGAGGATGGCGACCTCGCAGCCGAGGAAGTCGGTGCCGCGCTTCATCAGCCGGTGGAGGCGGTCGTGGCCGATGGTAGGGGCGGTTGCGATGTCGGTCATGACTACTCCGTCGCCCCAGATTGAACGGGTGGACAGTCCCCCGGACTGTCCAGCCATGTCTGGGGGACATGGCGTGCCCGTTCAATGGCTGGGGCCCCAGGGGGTGAAAGGCGCGGGCATTCTTCACCCGCCGGGATGCCAGCCTTCGCTGGCATGACGGTCATTCCCCGTCCCCCGTGTCGTCGAGCCCATAAGCGGTGTGAAGCACCCTCACCGCGAGCTCGGTATATTCCTCGGCGATCAGCACCGACACCTTGATCTCCGAGGTGGTGATGGCGAGGATGTTGATCCCGCGGTCCGCGAGCGTCTGGAACATGGTCGCGGCGATCCCGGCATTGGAGCGCATGCCCACGCCCACCGCGCTCACCTTGACGACGTTGGTGTCGGTCAGGATCTCGTCGAAGCCGACCTTCTCGCGCGCTTTCTCGAGCAGGTCGCGGCTTTGCGCCAGCGCGGCGGTCGGGACGGTGAAGGTGAGGTCGCTCTTCTGGCCGGCGCGGGGCACCGACTGGACGATCATATCGACGTTGATATTGCCCTCGGCGAGCGGAGCGAAGATCGCCGCGACCGAGCCGGGCCGGTCGGGCACCCCGGTCAGGGTCACCCGAGCCTCGTTCTTGTCGTAGGCGATGCCGGTGATCAATTGCCGTTCCATATCGTATTCCTCGATGGCGTCGTCGCCCACGACCATGGTTCCGGGCCGGTCTTCGAACGACGAGAGCACCCGGATCGGGATCTTCTCGCGCATGGCGAGGCCGACCGAGCGGGTCTGCAGGACCTTGGCGCCGACGCTGGCCAGCTCGAGCATCTCCTCATAGGTGACGGCGGGCAGCTTGCGCGCCTTCGGCACGATGCGCGGATCGGTCGTATAGACCCCGTCGACGTCGGTGTAGATGTCGCAGCGGTCGGCATTGACCGCCGCCGCCAGCGCCACCGCCGACGTATCGGAGCCGCCCCGCCCCAGGGTCGCCAGGCTGCCGTCGGCGGCGACCCCCTGGAAGCCGGGGATGACCGCGATCCCGCCCTCCCCGAACACCCGCTCGAGGACGCTGGCATCGATATCGTCGATCAGCGCCGAGGCGTGGCCGGAGGTGCGGATCGGCAGCTGCCAGCCCATGTAGGAGCGGGCGTTCAGCCCCATCCCCTGAAGGGTGATGGCGAGCAGCCCGCTCGTCACCTGCTCGCCCGACGCCACCACCACGTCATATTCGCGCGGATCGTAGAGGCTGGAGGCCTCGCGGCAGAACTGGATCAGCCGGTCGGTCTCCCCCGCCATGGCGGAGACCACCACCGCCACCTGGTGCCCGGCCTCGACCTCGTTCCTCACCCTTTGCGCGACATGCCGGATGCGCTCGATGCCCGCCATCGAGGTACCGCCGAATTTCATCACGATGCGGGCCATGCCGGCGGCTCTTTTCGTGTCGCGGCGTTGAGTGCAAGGAGATTGTTGGCGCAGCGACAGGATCGGCCATGACCGCGACGAACACGATTGACCCCAGGGAAGCCGCCCATTTCGGCGCCATGGCCGCCGACTGGTGGGACCCGAAGGGCTCCTCCGCCATGCTCCACCAGCTCAATCCGGTGCGGCTCGCCTACATTCGCGACCGGATCGACCAGCATTGGGGGCTGGACGAATGCAGCCTGAGGCCGCTCGAGGGACGGCGGGCGGCGGACGTGGGCTGCGGGGCCGGGCTGCTCGCCGAGCCGCTCGCGCGGCTGGGCGCCGCGGTGACCGGAGTGGATCCGGCGCCGGAGAATATCGCCGCGGCGCGCGACCATGCGCTCGGCCAGGGGCTGGAGATCGACTATCGGGTCGGCGGGGTCGAGGCGCTGGAGGGCCGGTTCGACCTCGTCACCTCGCTCGAAGTGGTCGAGCATGTCGCCGAGACCCGGACCTTCGTCCAGGGCCTGGCCGATGCATTGGCCGACGACGGCCTGCTCATCCTCTCCACCCCCAACCGGACCGCTTTGTCGCGGCTGATGCTGATCCTGATCGGCGAAGGGACGGGCCGGATCCCCCGCGGCACCCACGATTGGGAGAAGTTCCTTGCGCCTGAGGAGCTGTGCGCCTTGCTGCGCCACTCCGGGCTGGAGATAATCGACTGCCACGGCCTCGCCTGGGGCCCGGCCCGGGGCTTCCACCTCTCCGACAACAAGAGCCTCGATTATTTCGTCACGGCGAAGCGGGCGTAAAATCCTCCCCTGCATTTGCAGGGGAGGGGGACCATGCGAAGCATGGTGGAGGGGCCCTTACTGAGTCCGAAGAACCCCTCCACCGCGCTTCGCGCGGTCCCCCTCCCCGGCAAATGCCGGGGAGGAATTTGGTTACCGCCCGGCGATGAACGCCGTCACGTCCCGCCCGAATCTCACGGGCTCCTCGACGAACATGAAATGGCCGGACTCGGGATATTCGAGGTAGCGCACCCGCTTCACGCGCGCCGCAAGCGCCCGCTGCGGCTCCGCCACCGCCTGCAAATCCCTGCCGCCGGCGATGACCAGCACCGGCATGGTCAGCCGCTCGGCCTTTTCGAAGCGATAGCCGAAGAAGCCCTGGGCGGCGAGCGCCTGGCCCATCTCGCCGCTGTTCCTGAGCCCTCCCTCCGCATCGGCCTCGTCGACCAGCCTCATCGTCTCGAGATTCGGGTACATCCTTCGGTCGAGGGCCTCGCGTGCGGCCGGCCCCTCATAAGCCTTGAACATGTTGCAGCGCGCCTTGTCGCCCTCGCCAAGCGCCGCTTTGGCCCGGGCGAAGGCCTGGGGGTCCTCGCGCTCGAGCCGGGCGCACTGGATGTCGAGCGCCGCGGGAATGTCCGGGATCCCGGCGGCGAGAACGAGGTGGCTGACATGGGTCGGGTAGCGCGCCGCATATTCCATCGCGAGCGCGGTGCCGAAGCTCTGGCCGATCAGCCCGATCCTGGTCACGCCCCAGGCGATCCTGAGCTTCTCGAGATCGTCGACCAGCAGGTCGAGGCTGTAGGCCCTGGTCCACGGCCGCTCGGAGCGGCCGCTGCCGCGCTGGTCGAGATAGACCATGCGCAGCCCCTTCTCGAGCTCCGGCCCGGCGAACTTGGCGAAGCTCTGGCTGCCCTGTCCCGGCCCGCCATGCAGATAGATCACCGGAACGCCCCGCCCGCGGCCGGCGACCCGGTACCAGAGGCGAACCCCGTTCACGACCGTCTCGTGCACTCCGGGGGCGAGGGCGGCGCGGTTCTCGGCGGCGGCGGGGGCGGCGAGGAGGCAGAGGAGGAGGAAAAGCAGCCGCTTCATGGGGTGTCTCCAAGACATTGAAGACGATGGTAGAATCGCGCCCTCGGAGCGGTCAAGTCGCCGTCATCCCAGCGAGGGCTGGGAACCCGAGGGGTGAAAGGCGCTGCGCTCTTCACCCGCCGGGGCCCCAGCCTTCGCTGGGGCGACGAGGCAATTCAGAAATCCACCTTGTCGTAATGGGGCGGCGGGGCGATCACCTCCATCCGCTCCGCCAGGAGGGGCCGGAAGCTCGGCCTCGATTTCATCACGCTGTACCAGTCGGCGGTCTGCTTGTGCCCGCGCCAGTCGATCCCGCCGAGATAGTCGGCGACGGAAAGATGGGCGGCCGCCGTCAGGTCGGCGAGGCTGAGCACCGGCCCCGCCAGCCAGCGCCGATGGTCGAGCAGATAGTCGATATAGTCGATATGGTTGTTGGCGGTCTTCATCGCCTCGCGGAGCACCCGAGTGTCGGGCGGGTCGCGGGCGACGAGGCGCTTGGTCATCCGCTCCTCCATCAGCGGCGCAACCACCTCGCGGTACAGCCCCTCGTCGAACCAGGAGACGAGCCGCCGGACCTCGGCGCGGTTGGGCGCGGTCCCCGGGATCATCGGCGAGCGATCTACCGTCTCCTCGAAATATTCGCAGATCGCCTTGGAATCGATGAGGACGATGCCGCGCGCCTCCTCGACCAGGACCGGGGTCTGGCCGGCCGGATTGAGATCGGTGAATTCGTCGCGCTTCAGCCAGGGCGATTCGCGCACCAGCTCGTGCGCGACGCCCTTCTCGGCAAGCATCAGCCGGACCTTGCGCGAGAAGGGGCAAAGCGGGAATTGGTAGAGCTGCCACATGAGGGGCAGTCTCTAGGGTCTATCCCCTCGCACGGGAAGCCTGTTCCCCGGCGAAGGCCGGGGTCCAGTGGCTCTGACGCAGGCTGGGTCCCGGCCTTCGCCGGGAAGCAGCTTAGCGCGGCTCGTATTCCGGGTCGTAACGATCCTCGTCGCGCGGGTCGTAACGATCCTCGTCGCGCGGGTCGTAGCGATCCTCGTCGCGCCGGTCGTAGCGATCCTCGTCGCGCCGGTCGTAGGGCCGGGCATAACGCCCGCGGGCGATCGCCTCGTCCATCCGGCGCAGGGACTCCTCGAGGCTCCGGCGAAGGATCGGGGTCATTATCGCCACCTGCTCCATGGCGGCGCCGAGGCCGACGGTGACGGCGCCGATCTCGGCCCGCATCCGCTCGCGCGCATAGGGGTCGCGGCGGCCGGCGAGGTCGCCCAGAGTCTCGCGGCGGCCGTGGCGGTAGCGGCGGTGATAGGGATCGAGCGCGTCGGCGACCGGCCCGACGTCGACGTCCATCAGCGCCTCGGTGGCGGCGCCGAGCGAATCGCCGATCCGCTCGACCTCGTGCGGCGGCGGC
>Ga0190273_10000189_pt1 | contig 30257 bp, 29 predicted proteins | sample Popmic504IS_FD_134513 | JGI IMG/M metagenome (GOLD analysis project Ga0190273, IMG submission 134513) | Populus adjacent soil microbial communities from riparian zone of Shoshone River, Wyoming, USA - 504 IS | ecosystem: Environmental > Terrestrial > Soil > Riparian zone > Trees stand | place... | reverse complement strand
GGCCCGGGTCTTGCCGAAGCCGCGCCCCGCCTGGATCAGCCACACGCCCCACCCGCCGGGCGGCTCCTTTTGGCCGCCATGCGCCTGCCAGAACCATTCCTCGAACACCGCCCGGCGCACCGGCGCCGGCAGCTCTCTTAGAAAGCTGTCCAGCGCCCCCGGCGCCATCTTCGCCATGCTGCGAAGATAGGCATGCAATTCCCGCTGACGTCTCACCATTCCCTCCCGCTCTCCTCACCCGATCCCAGGCACCCCGCCCGCAAACCCGCTCTCAGGCCGCCGCCCGCGCCTCGCTCCCGTCTCCCTCGCTTGCCCGGCCCTCGGCCTCCGCCGCGTCGCCGCCGGCACCCGCGCCTGCGGGTTCTCCCGCCGGCGCCCGAACCTCGGCCGCCTCCCAGGCCTCCCGCTGCGCCTCCCTTTTCTCGAACGCCTTGAGCCGCGCCGCGAGCACGTCGCACATCTCGTCCACCCCGGCATTTTGCGGCGCCCGGCCGGGCTTGGGCTCGCCCGAAAGGTTGCGGCTAAGGTCGCGCAGCGCCTGCATCAGCTTGACTAGGTCGGCGATCTGCCGCGCGTCCGGCGGCCCATCGAGCCCCGGCAAATCCGCCCCGTCCCGCCCGGCCACCGCCGCCGCTTCCTCGCGCGCGATCTCCCGCTGCAGCCGAAGCGCCGCAAGCTTCGCGCACGCCGCCTCCATCGCCGCCCAGAAGCCGGAGCGGAATTCCGGATCGGTGCGCCGGTGCCGGTACACCGTGGATTCGTCCACCCCCGCCTCGCCGGCGGAGATCACCACATTGGCCGTGCACGAAAGCGAATCCAGGAACGCCTCCTTCCGGGCCTCATCGAACAGCACCCGCCCCTCGCTCCGCCGCTCCTGCACCGCCCGGTTCTTCCCCCGAGCGACCATCTTCGGCGCGTCGTCCATCTCGTTCCCGCGCCCAACTTCGTTCGTCCCGAGCGAAGCCAAGGGGCGCCCCTCCAAACCATCCGTCATCTCAGTCTCTCCTCTTCCACCCAAAGAAAAAGCCGCCCGGCACCACGCCGGACGGCCAAACACACGCACACGCACACGCACAAAAACTCCGTCATTCCCGCGAAAGCGGGAATCCCGCTTCTTCTCCTTCTTCGTCACGCTTTCACAGCCCGGCCGCGGCACGTGACGCCCGTCACGCGTCCCCTCGCCCCAGTGCGGCTAGTCCAGGCTCAGCGAAGCAGAAGGGAAACCAGCATGACCACCGGCCGCTTGATCGCAATCGCACTTGCCACCCTGGTGGCGCTCGTCCTGCTTGCCGGAATGTTGTTCGGCCACTCGGCAACGCTGGAGCGCTGGACCGGCCTCGACAGCAGCGTCCGCGACGTCTGCCTCGCCTTGTGGGCCTTTCTGCTGCCGTCCTGGTTCACCCTGGAGGAAGCCTGGTTCGCCCCAAAGGACCCCGACGCCCTCGCCGACTTCTACGCCGTCCAGAAACGCGGCCGCATCACCTGGCTAATCGTCGCCGGCGCCGTCGCCATCCTGATCGGCTCCACAGCGCCGGAGGCGCAGCAGCCGGAAGGCGGCGGCACTGCTGGGGAAAGCGGTCAGAGCTGACGCGCGTGCGGCGCGCGCATCCAAAGCCGCACCAGAACAAGCCCGGAGAAGCAGGCCAAATTTATTTTTGGACGTAGGACTTGGCCGCTCCGGACGCCTTCTCCAGCCCGCCTTCCCCTGAGGAACCGCGCCGCCCTAAAGACCCCTACCGCCTCAAGCGCAAATTTAGAGCGTTCCCGTTATGTACCATATCAGCGTGACGCTGTCAACAGTGAAAATTGGGCCGGGCACAACTGGTCACCTACCGCCGGTCGTGCGACCGAACATCGCCCACGAACGCGTTAAGTATAGGATATCTTGCAGGATCTTATAGATGCGGCATATAGTTTCCTCCTGGGGCACTCAAAAAGCGGGCAGTTTTTCGTGATCTCGGACCGTATCTTCCGCTTCTCTGATCATCTTCTTGTAATGAAAGTCAGAAAGCGGAACTGCCAAGTCCAGTGTTGTACTTAAATCGAGCACTCTTCGAGCGCATCGGACCGCCTCCTTCGTACATTCTAAAAAAAGATATGCCTTCCTCGCCGTGTCCGCTAACGTGATCGGGGCTATTGTGTCCAGACGACCTTCAGCTAAACAGTCTAAAAGTGCCTTCATCCCGTCGGTATCTAAATTAGCATGAATCAGGTCTTCTGAACATCCACCAGCATCAGCGAAGCACACGGCGTAGTCCAAAACATTGTTGGCCGTGATCCTGGACTCCTCTTCAGGTGAACGGGCGCTCATATCGAACTCGCCGCTGGTGAAACTGAAATTGAACACAGGCAGGGTCACCTTGATCGCGTCCAGGTAAAATTGTCGTTCTCGTGTGTGATACAACCCGCGGCTCCCGAGGTCGAGCGCCTGCTGCTCAAGCCTACTTCCCTCCAGCCACAAAGCGAATCCATACTGCCGTGGAATCCGAAGGCGCAGATAGTCGTCCGCAGGTATCGAGGTGTCTCGCGGAAGGATGTCATACGCAGACTTGTACTGAAGAAGAGCAGTAGCATAGGATCCCTGAAACGCAAGCGCGTTTCCTAGTCTGAATAGCAGCGCTGCTCGCTCTGGGTATACTCCAGAGGCTACAAGGCTCACGTATATGCTTGTGGACTTGCGAATTGCTTGGTGCCAACCGTCTGCCAATCCCCGATAACGTTTCGCTGGCCGCACGGATTGCTTAAGGAGCACTGCCTGCCAATAGTAACTCAAACCAAGCTCCATCTTGGTCCGGAAAAGCGATTCTTGCATGTGGTTATCCGCTTCCAAGGAGGTAACCATCCGCTCTAGTAAATCGGTGCCTCGCGCTAGCAGAGAGAACCAATCGTCCATTGCTCGTATTGCTTCTCCTGACCGGTGTTCTCTTACCAAGTCGTAGAATTCACTTAACACTGCGACCGCTTCCACGCTGAGCTGTGACGCACTATTTGGAAGAGCTATGTCATTTAGCTTTGTTAATCCAGCGCTCGTGTAAGCTTTGTAAGATGACACGATGTCACCTGCCTCGTCATGCGCGAGGTCCAATTCAATATCGTCGGCTGCGGAGGAGCATGCATCGAGTATTTTTTTCAAATTCACAATTCGCCTGCGAAGCCCATCTAATTCACGCGCGCCGGCTTGGACTTCGGGACTCATCTTTTGGATCTGCTTTGCTTTGTAAACTGCGCGATGATCAATCTCGCCCCAAACATCTTCTAAGGATGTTCGCAATTGCACCTCTACCGGGACGGTATCGGTCTCGTACCCGGAAGGACCACGTGCCTGAAGCACAACATGTATTGACGAATACTCACTTTCTTTCCGATCTATCAGAATATGCGGAACGTCACCCTCGGTCTGGTCATCGCCGCTCGACAGGCTAAATCCATAATCTATGAACTCTCTGACACATAGATCCATATTAGGGTCTACATACGAGTTCAAACCATAAATTTTGATCTCAGTTATGGTGCTTCGAAGCGAGCTACCGCCAAATAGACCAGTAGCGCCGCTATGGCTTAGAACAATGAATTCTAGGAAGCGCCTCACCAAAATAGGGAGCTCGTTTCTGAACAACGTGAGCAGTCTAAAGCCGACGATATCTCTTACGGTGAATGCATCATAATCTGGATCTTTGTGCTTACGATCAAGAACCTTCAGCAGAAGGCTATCAGGGCGCTTCACGCGTGATTTTATTAGGTACGCTGTGGACTCTACGCTGGGATCACCCAAGGATAGTCCATGCAGAATGCGGCTGCGGACGTACTCTCCACCAGCGATCGCCCGATAGGCTTGCAACTCAAGCTGTTCACGGCTCAACTGGTTCAAAGCGGCTTCGGTAGATGTTGGGTCGATGCCGCTCATGCTTTAACTCCCCCTCAAGTGATTCATGACCCAGCATACGGTTTGAAGGACCTGGTTAACAATGTTGTATTGAGCCCCTTCACCATATAGTTTCATCGATATTGAACCAAACATCGCTGCACCCGGGTCACGCATCACCAGCACAGATCTGCAGGTTAGTGAAGCTGATGACTTTGGGACCGCTGCCGCTGCGGCCACGCATTCACATGATCATGATCATGATTTGCAGAGGTCCATCAACGACCTCGCAAGGCTCGATGCTAAATGTCGCGTGAAACTAAGGTGGGACGAGCCGCTGTGGCCACTCAAGCGAAGAAGCCCTCCAACCTGAGTTTCACGTCATCAAATCGCAAAGCGCCGTCTTCGAAGTGGCCCCGGAAGTAGCCCAGAAAGGCTTCAGCGCTTTCGATATTCTCCTGGGAATAGCGAAGAAGCACATAAACGCTCATCGCCCCGCGGAACGTATCGCCCTCGAGAAGAATGCCGTCGGGTTCGACCTCGATGCCCTCAACTTCCGGGTGATCGGCGAGCGACATAAGCTGTTGCCACGCTTCCGTATGCCGGAGCTCAAGCTTCTGAGCCTCGTGCGCTATTACCAGCCGCCTCGCCGTGTCGGACTCCTCGTTCTCACTGGGAGCACTGGCCATATATCCTCCTAATAGTTAAATTTTCCGACCGCGATCTGACGCCGGAACTGCCAGGCGAGGGTGTCGCAGACACCATCAAGGTCGGATCGAATGGCTGATGCATCAATTGCGACTTGGAAAAGCTTGCGCTCAAAGAATGTACGGAACTCCTGTTCGATGTCGAAGAATCGTCCAGTAGCAGGATCGGCGCCTTGGGAGCTACCGATGCCACGGTCCCATTCCACCACCGGGTTTGGGTGTACCGTGAACAGCCCGCGTTGCGCGACTATTCGGGGCGCAACGGCGGAAGGCGTGAAGGCAACGACTTTGTTGCAGTCGAACGGAGACCTGACTCGATCCGGGTCTATTTGGTCCGGCGCGCGCGCGGCATACACACGGGCAGTGCGATCGGTCGGATGGCTTGTCACCGCGAAGTAAGCAGCAACAAGAGGATTAGTCGTCCAATCTAGCAGGCGAGTGGGCAGTCCATGGTGCTGCGCCAAAGCTAGCAACTCCCAGGATGTCAACGATGATGTGTCAACGAACTGACGCGCGCGGCGTGTGAAATTCGCAAAGATGACGCGTTCAGTGCTCTCCTCGTAAACGGCGGCGTCGCGCCCAACCTTTGGTACAAGTCTGTGTGCGTCGCGGTCGGCGACGCCGCGAAAAACCCAATAAGCAAGCTGATGACGGTCTACGAACGCAAGAAAGCTGCGCCATTTGGTCAGCCGCTCCGAGACGATCCGCTGAGCAGCCTTGCTCGAAGGAGGCGGCGAAGGAGGGGCGCTCTTGCGTGGCACGCTTAATTGTATCGAGCTTGGCTCCGCCGCGCCAGCCGCCTTGAGCCGACGGAGGATACGAGAAAATTCTTGCCATCCCTTCACATCCGGCTGGAGTGTCGCGAGGCCGCCCTGCTAACCCGCCGTTCACCTGCGCTCGCCGACGGTGCGCCTGACATTGCCAAGCCCCCGCAAATTCCTATCTAGGGGGACACGCATAGACGCAGTGGCGCTTTCGTAGGCGGCTCCTCCTCCTCCGGGCCCCCACCAAAGCACCACTTTCATGGGATTTTGTATGGCCAACGACCCGCGCACCCCGACCCCGGACAAGGACCCCAATGGCGGCGGCGGGGGGGCGAATCCGTGGATGAAGTCGCTGTTCATCTGGGCGGGGATCCTGCTTGCGCTGATCCTCTTCGTGCAGATCGTCGACGGCGGCGGGCGCGGGGCGGCTGGGCAGGCGGTGGCCTATTCCGATTTCTTGAACCGGATCGAGGAAGGCTCGGTCAAGGAAGTGTCGATCGGGCGCGAGACGATCACCGGCAAGCTGTCCAACGGCGAGGCGTTCCGCACCAACGCCATTCCCGACCCCGAGCTGACCAGCCGGCTGCGCGAAAAGGGCGTCGCGTTCCGCGGCGAGCCGGAGCAGCAGGCGAGCATCTGGACCTATCTCCTGGTCCAGTCGCTGCCCTTTCTGCTGATCCTCGGCGTCGCGTTCTTCATCATGCGCCAGATGCAGAAGAATGCCGGCTCAGGCGCGATGGGCTTCGGCAAGTCCAAGGCCAAATTGCTGACGGAGAAGTCGGGGCGCGTGACGTTCGACGACGTGGCCGGCATCGATGAAGCGCGCGAGGAGTTGCAGGAGATCGTCGATTTCCTGAAAGACCCGACCAAGTTCGCGCGGCTCGGCGGCAAGATCCCCAAGGGCGCGCTCCTGGTCGGCTCGCCCGGCACCGGCAAGACGCTGCTGGCGCGCGCGATCGCCGGCGAGGCCAACGTGCCGTTCTTCACCATCTCGGGCTCGGACTTCGTCGAAATGTTCGTCGGCGTCGGCGCCAGCCGGGTGCGCGACATGTTCGAACAAGCCAAGAAAAACGCCCCCTGCATCGTCTTCATCGACGAGATCGATGCGGTGGGCCGTCACCGCGGCGCGGGGCTCGGCAACGGCAATGACGAGCGCGAGCAGACGCTGAACCAGCTCCTCGTCGAAATGGACGGCTTCGAGGCCAATGAGGGCATCATCATCATCGCCGCGACCAACCGGCCCGACGTGCTCGATCCGGCGCTGCTTCGCCCGGGCCGCTTCGACCGGCGCGTCACCGTGCCGCTGCCCGACATCGACGGCCGCCTGAAGATCCTTCAGGTCCACATGAAGAAGATCCCGCTCGCTCCCGACGTCGATCCGCGCACCATTGCGCGCGGTACGCCGGGCATGTCAGGCGCCGATCTCGCCAATCTTGTCAACGAAGCGGCGCTGATGGCGGCGCGGCTCGGCAAGCGGCTTGTGGCGATGGCGCAGTTCGAGACGGCCAAGGACCGCGTCATCATGGGCACCGAGTGGCGCTCGCTGGTGATGACCGACGACGAGAAGCGGATGACGGCCTATCATGAGGCGGGCCACGCTTTGGTGCGCGTCCACGAGCCGGCGTCCGATCCGATCCACAAGGCGACGATCATCCCGCGCGGCGGCGCTTTGGGCATGGTGGTCAGCATGCCGGAGCGCGACAATTATTCGTACCACCGCGACAAGATGTTCGCCGATCTCGCCACCGTGATGGGCGGCCGCGTCGCGGAAGAGGTGATCTTCGGGCACGACAAGGTCTCATCCGGCGCATCGAGCGACATCAAGCAGGCGACCAAGCTTGCCCGTGCGATGGTGATGCAATGGGGCATGTCGGACAAGCTCGGCCCGCTCCAATATGAAGAGCAGCAGGGCGAGACCTTCCTGGGCTATTCGCAGACGCAGCGGCACAACATGTCGAACGAGACCGCCTTGCTGATCGACAGCGAGATCCGGCGCCTGGTGGACGACGGACATGCGCGGGCGACCGAGGTACTGACCACGCACGTCGATCAGCTCCATATGATCGCGGCGGCGTTGCTCGAATGTGAGACCCTGACTGGGGAAGAGATCAAGCGCATCGCTGCCGGCGAGGGTATCGGCCGCAACGATCCCGGCGCCAGCTCGGCGGTAGTTCCAGCCGGCGGGACTTCCATCCCCAAGACTCGCCGCCCCACCGGCGGCGGTCTCGGCGGCCCGGCGTCGCAGGGCGCCTGATCGGGAAGGGGCCGGCGCGGAGACGTGCCGGCCCTGCCCGCTCTACCCATCGTTCATCCGCCGTTCAGCGGCGCGACGCTCCTTTCCGGGTACATCCCGAAGGGTAATTTTTGCATGAAGATCAAGCTGTTTGCCGCCGTTCTGCTTGCCGTATGTCCGCTTGGCGCAGCGTATGCGATGAACGTCGCCACCTTCCTCGCCAAGGCCGATGCGCTTGAGAAAAAGGGCATGATGGCGCTTTTCTCGAGCGACTATAAAGCGCTGAAGGCGGAAGCCGAGGCAGCGGGCGGGCAGCTTCGCGCCGAGCGGCTTGCCGCCCAGAAAGCGGGGCGAAAGCCGGCTTATTGCCCCACCACAAAACCAGATATGGTCAGCGCCAAGGAATTGCTCGCGCACCTGCGCGCGATCCCGCCGGCCCAGCGGGTCCGCATTCAGTTGAAAGATGGGATGCGCAGCCTTCTCGCCCGCAAATACCCCTGCCGCTAGGGCCTCAGCCGAGCACGCCCAGGCCGACCAGCAGCATCAGGAAGAAGCTCATCGCGATACCCGTCATGTTGACGAGCACGAAGGCGCGCCACAGCGCGCTTGGCCGCGACAAGGCGTAGGCGCCGCGCAGCTGCCGGTACATGTGGACGGGCGGGATGATCATTGCCGCAAAGGCAAGCAGCACCGTGCCCACCCCGATCCAGCGGAGCAACATCATCGCAATCAGCGCCAGGCTCATGAAGGCGATCGAGTACGTGACGAAGACGAGGTGGTCGTACGCCTTGAAGCTTTGCCGATACCGGCGCCGGTGCAGAAACAGCAGCCACACGAACGGAAGCGAAATCGGGATCAGCGCCCAGCTAAATTTGTAGGCGCTGCTCTGGAGCTTGTAGAGGAACAAGGCCGGGTTTTGCCCGGCTTTCTCCATCGGCTTCCGGAGCCAGGCCGGGAGGTCGTCGGAGATGCGCACGCTGGCGCCTTTCACTAGGCCGCGTTCGTTCATGGTGCGGACTAGGTCCAGCTCCTGGCGCGCCGTTTTCAGACGCTCGTCCAGCGCGGACGTCGGCTTGCCGCCCTTTGCCGCTTCGGCGCGCTGAGTTTGGAGCTTGGCAATCGCCGCTTCCTCGACCTTGACCTCCTCGGCCAGGCCGCGCTGGACGCCGCTTGGATCGGGGCTGAGGCCCGGGCCGAAGGCGCTGAACACGGCGAACATCAGGAACACCGAGAACAGGAACAATGCCAGCGGCGAGACGAAGCGCGCGCGCTCGCCGGCGATGTAGCGCCGGGTGAGATCGCCCGGCCGCCACGACAGCATGGGGAGGGTGCGCCAGATCTTGCCGTCGAGGTGAAGGACGCCGTGCGCAAGATCGTGCCACCAGGCGCCGACCGTGCGGTGGACGTGGGCGGCCTGGCCGCACTGATGGCAGTGCGGGCCGACCAGCGGAGTGTTGCAGTTGAGGCAGGCGCTTTCGTGGGTGTGGCCGCCCTCGCCCGCACCCGGCTCGGCGGCGCGCGCAATAGCGCCGCCGGTTACAGCCTCCCCGATCGCTTCGAACCCGTCGCCCCCCATAGACCCGCGATCATGGCGCAAGCCACCGGGCGCGTCGAGGGCGTATGCGAGGGCGGCCTTGTCGTGCTAGCGCTCGGCCCGTGATCACCACCGGCCTCCTTGGCGGCTCCTTCAACCCCGCCCACCGGGGGCACCGCCGGATCAGCATGCATGCGATCGACGCGCTCGGCCTTGACGAGATGTGGTGGCTGGTCTCGCCGGGTAATCCCTTGAAGCCCCGGGCCGGCATGGCACCGCTGCCTGTGCGCTACCGTTCCGCGGTGCGGGCGGCGCGCGGCTACCCCATTCGCGCGACGGCGATCGAGCAACAGCTCGGCTCCCCGTACACCTACGATACGCTGCTTGCCCTGACCCGTTTGTACCCAAAGCGCCGTTTCGTGTGGATCATGGGCGCGGACAATCTCCCGCAATTCCACCGCTGGCGCGAGTGGCGCAGGATTGCCGCCCTTGTGCCGATTGCGGTCGTTGCCCGACCGGGATATGATGGCGCTGCCCGGGCGGCGCGCGCGATGGGCTGGCTGCGGCGCTTCGTCCGACCCGCGGCCGATGCATCGGACTGGACGAGGTGGAGACCGCCGGCGCTCGTGTTCCTGCAATTGCCGCTCGATCCGACGTCCGCAACCGGCATCCGCGCCGCTTGTCCAGACTGGCACCAATCGCCAGACTATTCGTTCAACCCCAAGGCCCTGCGCGACGGCGTCACCCGCCGACTCGTGCGTTAAAAAGGAGGCACATTGCCCGATACCACCCCCGCTCCGCACCAACGCGGCAGCATCGAATCGGTCGAAGCCCTGCACGCTCTCGTGCTTCGATCGCTTGACGACGACCAGGCACAGGACGTCGTCACCATCCCGCTCGGCGGGAAATCGACCATCGCCGACCATATGGTGATCGCGTCGGGCCGCTCGACCCGGCAGGTCGCGTCGATGGCGCAGAAGCTCAGCGAGCGGATCAAGCAGGATCTCGGCCGGCACGTCCGCGTCGAGGGTCTGCCCGTGGCCGATTGGGTGCTGATCGACGCCGACGACGTCATCATCCACCTGTTCCGGCCCGAGGTGCGGACCTTCTACAATCTGGAACGGATGTGGGCGTTCGAGGAAAAGGCGCCAGCCGTATCGGGCGCGGCTGTTTAAGCGAGCCGCCATCTCGTGAGTCCTGCCCCGGACACCCGCCCGCCGATGACTCGGGCGCAGTTCGAAGAAGCGGCGAGTTACGCCTACGAGCGGTGGTGGCTTACGGGCGAGGACGCATTCGTTCACGTGCCGCCGGTGATGCAGATCGAAGGCTGGGACATGTTCGGCCACCCGGGCAATGCGCAGCTGACCGAGCCTCAACGGGTGTTGATGATGTGGTCCGACCTGGTCGGGCAAACCCAGAATGGCGGCTTCACGCAGTTCATCGACAATTTCGGGGCCAGCCTGAAGCTCGCTTATGCCCTCCTCACTCAGCTCGAATGGCCCGAGATGATCGAACGATTCGACCGGGCGTTTCGGGAGCAGGCCGGCGATCCTGCCAACCCTTATCGGCGGCAGGATGCCTGGCCCACCTTCGATCCGCGAGCCGTGGACCGGGACCTGATCATCGATCATCTTGCCCGCAAGGAGACGCGCTGGACTCCCTGGTACCGCCGACGGGTGGCAGCCTCCTATGCAGGCTTTTCCGACACGATCCTGCGAGGATTTTACGACCAGGCGGTGGATAAGGGCGAAATCGTCCCGCAGCCCCGGCCCGAATTCGACTGGGACTCGATCGTCACGGTTGAAGCCGATGCATTCGACGAATGGTTCTACCGCGACGAGACCAAGGCGGCATCGAAGACCTTCATCGGCGGCTATATCCGAAAGCACCGCGACCGCCTTTGCCGGCTGACGGGCTAACCGGCACGCATGCTCCTCCACATCATTGCCCGCGGCAAGATTGGCCGGTCGCCCGAGGGCGAGCTGGTGGAGCGCTATCTGAAGCGCATCGCCTGGCCGACCAAGCTCACCGAGCTTCCGGAAAGCGGCGGCAAGCTCCCGCCGCCAGCCGAGGCCGGCGTCACTATAATCCTCGACGAGAAGGGCGAGCAGCTTCCCTCTCTCGCCTTGGCAAAGAAGCTGGAGACCTGGCGCGACGGCGGCAAGCGCGAGGCGCGGTTCCTGCTCGGCGGGGCGGACGGCTTCGGCGATGATGAACGACGGGGCGCGGACCTCCTGCTTGCCTTCGGAAAAGCGACCTGGCCGCACCTTCTCGCCCGGGCAATGCTTGCAGAGCAATTGTTCCGCGCCACCTCCATCCTTGCCAACCACCCTTATCACCGCGAAGGGTGAGGCGATGCGCCGCTTGCTCCTCCCCCCGCTGATCGTCGTAGCCCTCGTGGCCAGTGGCTGGGCGGCAGCGCAAAGCGGCGGAGCGGCGCCCGGCGACCTGGCGCAGGCCAAGGGCGAGGCGGAGCAAGCGCGGCGGCGCTCCGAACTGCTGGAGCGGCAGGCGAAGCAGGCCACCGGCGCGGCAGCCCGCGCCCGCGCCGAAGCGGCCGCGTTGGCCGCGCGCATTCAGGCGGCCGAGGCAGACATCACCGCCGCCGAGACCCGCATCCGCCTGGTCGAGCAGCTTCGCCGCGAGCAGCGCGCCCGGCTTGCCGAGAAGCAGGCACCGCTTATCCGCCTCACCGGCGCGCTCCAGACGATGGCGCGGCGGCCCGCTGCGTTGGCCCTCGTTCAGCCCGGATCGGTGGACGAGATCGTCCATGTCCGATCGCTGCTCGCCTCCTCCCTGCCAGTGATCCGCCGCCGCACCGCCGCGGTGCGCGCCGAGATCGCCGAGGGCAACCGGCTGCGCAAGGACGCGGAAACCGCTTATGCGGCGCTCACCGCCGGGCGTGAGGATCTGCGCAAACGGCGCGTCGCCCTCGCCCAATTCGAGCAGAGCCAGCGGGCGAAATCCGAAACGCTGATGGCGTCAGCGGTGAACGAGTCGGATCGCGCGCTGGCGCTCGGCGAGGAAGCGCGCGACATCGCCGCCCTGGTCGACACCCGCGCCTTTCAGGATCAGCTCCGCCGACGGCTGGGCGAACTACCCGGCCCCGCTCTGCGCCCAGGCTCGCAAAGCGCCGCGTTGCCGCGCACCGGGCCGGTTTACGTGCTTCCCGTGGCGGGGAGGCTGGTGACCGGCATGGGCGAGATTTCCGACGCCGGCGTTCACGCCCGCGGCCTGACCCTCGCCACCGCCGCAAACGCCGAAGTGGCGGCGCCCTCCGGGGGCCGGGTCGCTTATGCCGGCGCGTTTCGCGGCTATGGCGAGGTGGTGATCATCGACCATGGCAGCGGCTGGACCAGCACGATTACCAACCTGGGCTCCTTGTCGGTTCGGCGCGGGGAGCAGGTCCGCCCGCGCCAAAGTGTCGGCCGGACGGCGGCGCGCGATCCCCGCGTCGGCGTGGAGCTGCGCCGCAACGGTAAGCCTTTTCCAATCGCGCCTTTAGTGGTGCTCTGACAGCTCTCATTCACCTGCCGTTGCTTTCCCCCTGCTAGAAAAGGCGGTAAAGCTTCTCCCGACCTCCGTTCGCAGGATATTTATGGCCAGCAACCTTCTTCGCTCCCTTGCCCTCGTCAGCGCCTTTGCGATCATTCCCGCCGCCACGGCGGCGTTCGCAACCGCCGAGGTGGACGGGATGCGGCAGTTCGACGAGTTCATGACGGTGTTCAACCGAGTGCGCACGGAATATGTCGAGGAGGTCGACGAGGAGACGCTGCTGCGCGGCGCCATCGACGGCATGCTCGCCAGCCTCGATCCGCACAGCTCCTATCTCGACGAGAAGGGGTACAGCCGGATGATGACCACCACCGAGGGCGAATATGGCGGGCTGGGGCTCAACGTCACCATGGAGGACGGAGCCGTAAAGGTGATCACGCCGATCGAGGATTCGCCGGGCTTCAAGGCGGGGCTTAAGGCGGGCGACTACATCACCCACATCGACGGCAAGCTGATCTATGGCGGCACGCTCGACGAAGCGGTCGACCAGATGAAGGGCAAGCCGGGCACCTCCTTGACCATCACCATCGTCCGCCCGGGCCGCGACAAGCCGTTCGACGTCAAGCTCACCCGCGCGATCATCGAGCTCAAGGCCGTCAAGTGGGAGGTGAAGGACCGCGTCGGCATCATCAACGTCAACACGTTCAGCCGCACCACCACGGACGAGACTCTCGCCGCGATCGCCGCGATCGACAAGTCGCTGGGCGCCAAGCCGCTCGGCTACATCGTCGACCTGCGCTCCAACCCGGGCGGCCTGCTCGACCAGGCGGTGGGGCTGAGCGACGTGTTCCTCGAGCGCGGCGAAGTCGTTTCGCAGCGTGGGCGCAAGAAGACCGACATCGAGCGTTATTACGCCCAACCGGGCGACGCCGCGCGTGGTCTCCCCGTGGTGGTGCTGGTCGATGCGGGCAGCGCCTCGGCCGCCGAGATCGTCGCCGCGGCGCTTCAGGAGCATCACCGCGCCATCGTGATGGGAGAGCGGACCTTCGGCAAGGGCTCGGTGCAGACCCTGCTGCCGGTGGGAAGCGAGACCGCGCTTCGGCTCACCACCGCGCGTTATTACACGCCCTCGGGCCGATCGGTGCAGGAGGGCGGCATCGCGCCGGACATCGAAGTGCCGCAGCTTTCCGATCCCGACTACAAGAGCCGCCCGCGGCTTCGCGAGGCCGATCTTCGCCGCCACCTGATCAACGAGATCAAGGTCGAGGACAATGTGGTGGAAGACGACGGCAAGCCCGACCCGCGCTTCGCCGCCACCGCGGAGGAGCTGAAGAAGAAGGGGATCGAGGACTTCCAGCTCCATTATGCGCTGCAGACCATTGCCCGGCTCGGCCGCACCGCCACCGCTGCCAAGGCCGTGCCGGCGCCCCAGGCCAAGGCGGGCACGCGCTGAGCCGGTGACCAACCTCGGCAAGGCGAAGGCTCTGGCCATCCTGGTTCCGGCGGGGCTTCTCGCCGGGGCCTGGGGCTCGGAAATCTGGGGCAGGCTCTACCCGTGCGAGATGTGCTGGTGGCAGCGCTACGCGCACCTCGCGGCGCTCGGCTTTGCGCTGCTTGCCGTGCTTCTGGCGCGCTTGCCGGACCGGGGGCGCAGCTTCGTCTGGCTGGCGGCGCTCGGCATCCTGAGCAGCGGCGCGATCGGCGCCTACCATGCCGGCGTTGAAGCCAAGGTGTTCCAGGGTTTCACCCAGTGCACCAGCACGGCCAAGGGCGGCTCCACCGCCGATCTGCTGAAATCGATCATGGATGCCCCGCTGGTCCGCTGCGACCAGGTGCAGTTCGAATTCCTCGGCATTTCCATGGCCGGATGGAACGCGATCATCTCGGTCGTGTTCGGTCTGGTGATCCTATGGCTCAGCCTCAGACGCCCCCGGAAGGCCGCGGCATGACCGCCGACGCCGCACCCGCCCCCCTCGCAGCCCCCGCGCCGCGCCCGCGCTGGCGCCCGGGCGACCGGCGGCCGGACGTCGCCTCGATGGCGCGGGTCGACCAGGCCGGCGAATATGGCGCGACGCGTATCTATTGCGGCCAGCTTGCCGTGCTCGGCGCGCACCATCCGACCGCACGCGCGATCGCCCGCATGCAGAGCCAGGAGCAGGTCCACCTGCGTCACTTTGACGACATGCTGATCGAGCGCGGCATCCGCCCGACCCTGATCCAGCCCTTCTGGAACTTCGCGGGTTACGCGCTCGGCGCGGTCACTGCTTTGATGGGCCCCGGCGCCGCCATGGCCTGCACGGCGGCGGTCGAGACCGAGATCGACAAACATTATGAGGACCAATTGGGATCGCTCGGCGAGGAGGAGCCGGACCTCTCCGATTCCATCCGCCGCTTCCAGGCCGAGGAACTGGAGCATCGCGACACCGCGCTCGCGGCCGGCGCCGAAGACACGTTCGGCTACCCGATATTGTCCTCCTTCATTCGGGCCGGCTGCCGGTTCGCCATTGCCTTGTCCAAGAGGATCTGACGCCATGAAGTCCCTTCTCGCCGCCGCGCTCGCTTTGGGAGTGCTTTCCGCCCCCGCCTCCGCGCAGCCGCAAAGCGCCGCGCAAACGGAAGCCGAAGCGGATGCCGCCGCGGCGGCCGTCGCCGACGCCAAGATCAACCAGCTCATCGTCTATGGCGACGATCCCTGCCCCGAAAGCACGAACGAGCAGATCAACGTCTGCGCCCGGCTCGACGACAAGGAGCGCTTTCGGATCCCGACCAACCTGCGCGACAACCCCAACGACCCGGTCAACCAGGCGTGGGGCGCGCGGGCGGTGGAGCTGCAATATGTCGGCCGCTCGGGCATCGGCAGCTGCTCGCCGACGGGCCCGGGGGGCATGATCGGCTGCTATAACGACCTTGTCCGCAGGGCCCGGGCCGAGCGGCAGGGCGCCGACGGAGTCAATTGGGACCGGCTGATCGACGAAGCGCGTCAGAAACGCCTTTCAACCATCGACGAACGCGCCAAGGATGACGAGGAGGCGGCGGGCAACCCGCGCTAAGCGGCGGCCCGACGCCGGCCAGGGAACAAGCGCACCCGCTTGCGGCTTTCTTTTCCAAGCAGTTGGACAAGGAGGCCGATGATGAAGGCGCTTACTCTCGCAAGCCTCGCGGCGCTTGGCGCCGCCGCTCTCTCGGCGGTGCCGGTCGAGGCCCAGAACCGCAACAGCCGCAACGACCGGATCACCCGGGTGATCGTCTACGGCACCGATCCCTGCCCGCGCGGCGCCGACGGCGAAGTGATCATCTGCGGCCGGCGCGGGTCGCAGGAGCGCTACCGAATCCCGCAGGCGCTGCGTGACGACGCCGCGGACGACGATCCCGAGAATGTGAGCTGGGCGGCGCGTGCCGAGAGCCTGGAATATGTCGGCCGCGCCGGCGTCCAGAGCTGCTCCCCGGTCGGTTCCGGCGGGCAGACCGGCTGCCTTACCGAACTGATCCGCTCCGCCCGCGGCGACCGCCGGACCGGGGAGCCCGAGCCGGGGCGGTAAGGCACAGCTCCTTCAAGTCACTCCACTCCCGCTGCCACCCGTTGGTCTCGAGCGAAGTCGAGAGACGTTGTGGCCGGGCCGAGCCGCCGTTTCTCGACTTCGCTCGTTTCTCGACTTCGCTCGAAACAAGCGGGGTTGGGGCAGCTCAGTTCCTATTGGCCCGGGCCTTCTCGGCCGCGATCCGCTCGCCCGAGCCGGGCGCGGTGACCGGCGGGTCGGCGAGCCCGAGCCGAGGCGATAGGCAGAGCGCCTTCGCGCCACTCCGCTCCCACCCCCACCGTTCGTCTCGAGCGAAGTCGAGAGACGTGGGTGAAAGGACCGGGTCCGGTTTCTCCACTTCGCTCGAAACTCTAATTAGCCACGTTTCTCGACTCCGCTCGTTTCTCGACTTGGCTCGTTTCTCGACTTGGCTCGAAATGAGCGGGTTGAGGCAGCCCAGTTCCTATTAGCCCCGGCCCTTCTCCGCATCGATCCACTCGCCGACCTGGCGCTCGAGCACGTCGAGGGGCACCGAGCCCTGCAGCAGCACCGCGTCGTGGAAGCGGCGGAGGTCGAACTTCGGGCCGAGTGCGGCTTCGGCCTTGGCGCGGAGCTCGCGGATCTTGAGTTCGCCGATCTTGTAGCCGAGCGCCTGCCCGGGCCAGCTGATGTAGCGGTTCACCTCCGCGTCGATGTTGGCGTCCGACAGGGCCGTATTCTCCCGCATGAAGGCGACGGCCTTGGCCTTGTCCCAGCCCTTGGAGTGGATGCCGGTGTCGACCACCAGCCGCGCGGCGCGCCAGGCCTGGTAAGAGAGCTGGCCCATCTTCTTGGCCGGCGTGTCGTAGAGGCCCATCTCCTCGGCGATCTTTTCCGAATACAGGCCCCAGCCTTCCGTGAAGGCGGTGAAGGAGGTGAAGTTGCGGCGGAAGGGCGGCACCTCCAGCTCCTGCTGGAGTGCGATCTGGTGGTGGTGGCCGGGCACCGATTCGTGGGCGGTGAGCGCTGGTATCTCCCACAAGGGCCGCTGGTTGAGCTTGGAGGTGTTGACGTAATAGGTGCCCGAAAGCCCGCTCTCCGGCGCGCCCTGCCCGTAATAAGCCGTGGTGGTGCCTTCGGCGGTTTCCGCCGGAATCTCGCGGAGACCATATGGCAGACGCGGCAAGGTGCGGAAGAAGCTGGGCATCTTGCCGTCGATGGTTTTGGCCACGCGCGCGCTGGTCTGGAGCAGCTCTTCCGCAGTGGTCGCGAAATATTTCGGGTTGGTGCGCAGCTCCGAAATGAACGCCTGGCGCGTGGGGTAGCCCGCGTCCGTGGCCACCGAGTCCATTTCCCCGTTGATGCGCTGGGCTTCGCGAAGGCCAATCTGGTGGATTTGCTCGGGCGTCAAATCGGTGGTGGTCTCCTGCCGCACCCGGAAGGCATAATATTCGCGGCCGCCGGGCAGCGCCGAGACGCTGTCCGACTTGGCGCATTTCGGAGCATATTGTGTGCGGTAGAATTGGGCGTGCTTGGCGTAAGCCGGGTTCAGCACCTCGCGGATCAGGCGCTGGGCGCGGGATTGGAGTGCCGTCCATTCCGCCGCGCTGACGTCGCTCGGGCGGTTCTCCAGAAAGGGCTCGTAGAAGCGGGACTTAACTGGGTCCTCAGATATGACTCCGCTGATCGATTTCTCCGTATTGCCGAGCACCGAGCAGGGCAGCATCTGCCCTTCCTTAACGGCCTGAGCGGTGATCTTCAGCGCCTCGTCGTTGAGCTTGGGATATTGCCCCAGCCGGGTGAGGTAGCTTTCGAAATCGGCCTTGCTTCGAAACGGCAACCCGCTCGCCATGCTTGCGAAATTCTGGTGCCAGCCGGCATAAGTGGTGAACAGCATCACCCGCTGCCCAAAGCCGTTCGCCTCCACGGCCTCGGACAGCGAGCGGTGGAGAATCGCCTTGCTGCTCCGTTCGGAGGCGGTGAGGCCCGCATCGGGGATGGCATCCAGGCGCTTCAGGAAAGCGGCCGACTTCGCCGCGCGGCGATCGGCGGCGGCAAGGCTGATCTCCTCGATCCGGTCGTCATAGTCGCGCACGCCCAACGCCGTCGCATAGGTCGGCGCTTCGCTCAGCAGCCAGGCATAATGTTCGTCGAGCAGGGTCTTGAAATCGGCGCTCGGCGCGGCGGCGGCGGGGACTGAGCAGAAGGCGGCGGCGGCGAGAAGGATTGCGGCGAGGCGGCGGTTCATCTGGGTCTCCGGCGGCAAAGGACCCGCGCACCCTAAGCGCACCGGCGGCGCAGGCAAGCGCGTGGGGTTGGGAAACAACCGGCGCCTCGCCCGTTCACCGCCGCATGAGCGACAATGTTTATAAAATCATCGAGGTCGTCGGCAGCTCCGAGACCAGCATCGAAGACGCCGTCCAGAAGGCCGTGACCCGCGCCTCGGCCTCGGTTCACGGCCTGCGCTGGTTCGAGGTCAAGGAAACCCGCGGCCATATCGAGGACGGCCGGGTGGCGCATTACCAGGTGACTTTGCGCATCGGGTTCGCCTTGGACGGCGGCGAGTAAGTATCCTGGCCCGCCTGCATGAAGCAGGCGCCGAATTGACACTCGTTTCGGGGGCGCCTAACGGTCCCCTCCCCGCGCCGGCAATGGGCTGCGCGGTTGACGGAGAAAAGCGATGAACATGCATCGCCAGCATTGCGAGAATATTCGCTTCGCCTCCGTCCGGCTCTTGGCCAAGCGCTAGCCGCTTCGCCGGGCCGGACCCGGCGGCGAGCAACAATCTCCATTTAAGCTTATAGAGTGGCTGTGCCCGCGCGTCTTTGCGCCCGCGCCGGCCCGATGGATTGGTCATGGGCGAGAAGCTTCTGACGCAGCGCCTGATTGCGGCGCTGCGCGAAACCGACGGCGCGGCTTCGCGGACGGCGCGCGCTGCGCTCGAATGGGCGGCGGACAATCGCGACTGGCTGTGGCCCGCCGACGAGGCGGCCGAAGCCGGGAAGAAGGCAAAGAAGCGCAAGAAGGGCGGCAAGATCGATTGGGATCGGCTGGGCGGACTCGCGCGCCGGAACGGCACCGGGGAGACCGCCTCGCCCCTGGAGGAGAGCCTGTCCGCGGTGAGCGCCATGCTCGGCTTCGACCCGTTCGAGGCGCGGCTGCTTGAAGCGGTGGCGTCGCTGCAGCGGCTGCCGCGGCTTTGCAGCCTGCGCGTGCGGCTGACGTCGGCCGGCGCGGACATGCTGCTGCTGACCGGCCTGATCGCCGGTGCCGGAGTCGCCGACGCGGCGGCGCGGGTGCGCCGGGCCGCGCCGGTGGCGCTCGGCCTGGTGCGGATCGAGATGGAACGCTCCGGCGGCTATTCGCTCGATCTCGACTGGCGCTTCGAAAACCTGCTCGATAGCGGTGCCGCCGGCGAGGAGCGGATCGTCGAGGCGCTGGTCGGCCTGCCGCAACGCGCGGCTCTCGGGCCGGACGACTTCGCCGAGCACGCGCAAAGCCTGTCGCTCCTCACCCGGCTGCTCGGCGGCGCGCTGGAGCGTAAGGCGCCGGGCGTCAACATCCTGATCCACGGCCCGCCGGGCACCGGCAAGACGGAGTTCGCCCGCACCCTGGCGGCGGCGGCGGGGGGCACGCTTTATGCGGTCGGCGAGGCCGATGCGGATGGCGACGAGCCGACCCGGTGGGAGCGGATCCACGCGCTAAAACGGGCGCAGCGGCTGCTCGGCCGGCGCAGCGACAGTCTGCTGCTGTTCGATGAAATGGAGGACCTTTTCTCCAACGCTTCCGAGACGACGTCGGGCGAGCGGCGGGCGGGCTCCAAGATCTTCGTCAACCGGCTGCTCGAGGAGAACGGGGTGCCGACCCTGTGGACCAGCAACGACATCGGCGCGATCGATCCGGCCCATCTGCGGCGGATGAGCTTCGTGCTGCGCATCGACTATCCGTCCGCCCGCGCCCGCACCCGGATCGCGGCGCGCGCCGCCGAGGCCGAGGGGGCGGAGATGGCGGCTGCGGGGCTCGCACCGCTGCTCGCGCGGGAGGCGGAAAGCGCCAGCGTCGCACGGGTGGCGTTGCGTAGCGCGGCGCTCTCGGGCGGCGGCGCGGAGGATGCCCGCCAGGCGGCGACGTCCCTGCTTCTTGCAATGCGCGGGGGAAGGGCGCTGCCGCCGCCGCCCGAAGGCGGCGGGCTGGACCTGTCGCTGTACGAAGCCGATGTGGAGATCGCGCCGCTGGTGGAGCGGCTTGCCGCGCCCGGCAGCCCCCGCGACTTCTCGCTGCTGCTCACCGGCCCGCCGGGAACCGGGAAAACCGCGCTCGCCGCGCACCTCGCGGAGCGGCTGGACCGGCCGCTGCGGGTGAAGCGCGCCTCCGATCTGCTGTCGAAATGGGTCGGCGGCACCGAAGCGAAGATCGCCGACGCCTTTGCCGAGGCGCGGGAGGACGGCGCGGTTTTGCTGTTCGACGAAGCGGATTCGCTGCTCCTCGACCGCGCCGACGCGCAACGCTCGTGGGAGATTACGCAGGTCAACGAGCTTTTGACCTGGATGGACGCGCATCCCCTGCCCTTCATCGCGGCGACCAACTTCCTGGGGCGGCTCGATCCCGCGGCGCTTCGGCGCTTCGTGTTCAAGATCGCGCTTAAGGGGATGACCGAAGCGACCGCGGCCAGCGCGTTCCGCCGCTTCTTCGGCCTGGCCCCGCCGGCCGCGCTTCGCGACCTGCGGGGCCTGACCGCCGGGGACTATGCGGTGGTGAAGCGCCAGCTGCGCCACTGCCCGGCGGCGTGCCCGGACGAAATCCTGGCCTTGCTTGCCGCCGAAGCCGGGGCAAAAAGGGAGCAGCCGGCGAAGATCGGCTTCTAGAGGCTCGACCCTGCGCAGAGCGACGATGCTTCGGGAAAATGGTGCCCAGAAGAGGACTCGAACCTCCACGCCCTTGCGAGCGCCAGCACCTGAAGCTGGTGCGTCTACCAATTCCGCCATCTGGGCACGGGGTAGGCCGCGCCAACTAGGGGGGCGCCGGGCGCTTGTCAACGCACAGGCGAGCGGGCAATGGGGGCGCGCTTTCACGACTAATCTTGCAAGGACTTGGGATGGACCGGCTGGTCACGATCTTCGGCGGCGGCGGCTTTCTGGGGCGTTATGTGTCGCAGGCGCTGTTCAAGACCGGCGCGCGGGTGCGGATCGCCCAGCGCGATGCGCGCGGCGCATTTTTCCTGAAGCCGCTGGGCATGGTCGGCCAGGCCCAGTTCGTCGATGTCGACATCCGCGACGCCGCCCGGGTGCGCGCCGTTGTGCAGGGCAGCGACGCTGTCGTGAACCTGGTCGGCGTGCTCAAGGGCGACTTTGACGGCCTTCATGTCGAGGGGGCGCGTAACGTCGCGGAAGCCGCCGCTACTGTGGGTGCCGGCGCGCTAGTGCAGATTTCGGCGATCGGCGCCGATGCGCAGAGCGAATCCAATTACGGCCGATCCAAGGGCGAAGGCGAGGCGGCGGTGCGCGCCGCCTTCCCATCCGCCACGATCATGCGCCCCTCGGTGGTGTTCGGGCGCGAGGACAATTTCATCAACCGCTTTGCCGGCCTGGCGCGGCTGGCGCCGGTGCTGCCGGTGATCCGCGGGGACGCGAAGTTCCAGCCGGTTTATGCCGCCGATGTCGGCCGGTCGGTCAGCGCGGCGGCGCTCGATCCGCACACCCATGGCGGCAAGACCTACGAACTCGGCGGTCCGCAGGTGATGACCATGCGCGAGCTGATGCAGTGGATCAGCGACACGACAGGGCGAAATCGCCCCCTGATCGAGGTACCGGACGCCGCCGCCAGGCTGATGGCCAAGGCGTTCGGCTGGGCGCCGGGCGCGCCGATCACCTGGGACCAGTGGCTGATGCTGCAGAAGGACAATGTAGTGACGGAAGGCATGCCGGGCCTGGAAGCGTTCGGTATCCCCAAGACGCCGCTCAACGCGGTGTCGGAGGGCTGGCTCACCTCCTATCGCCGGCACGGCCGCTTCGCCGCCAAATCGCCTTACTGAAAGCCTCGCCGTGCCGCTGATCGTTATCGCAATCCTGCTCGGCATCGTCGAGGGGCTGACCGAGTTCCTTCCGGTGTCCTCGACCGGCCACCTGATCCTTGCCGCCGAGCTGCTCGGCTATCGCGCCGACCAATGGTCGACGTTCAACGTTATCATCCAGCTCGGCGCCATATTGGCGGTGATCGTGCTGTATTGGCGGACCTTCTGGACGGTACTGACGGGGCTGTTTTCGCGAGAGGCAGGGGCGTGGCGTTTCGCGATCAACGTCGCGGTCGCCTTCGTGCCTTCCGCGGTGATCGGCCTGCTGCTGATCGACAATATCGAGGCGCTGCTGGGCCATGCCGAGGTGGTCGCGATCGCCCTGGTGCTTGGCGGGGTCGCGATCCTGATCATCGAGCGCGTGGTGAAGCCCGCAACCATCGAAGCGGGCGTCGCCGCAATCCCGCTCAAGCGCGCCCTCGGCATCGGTTTCATCCAGTGCCTGGCAATGGTGCCGGGCGTCAGCCGCTCCGGCGCAACGATCATGGGTGCGCTGTCGCTTGGTATTGAGCGCCGCACGGCGGCCGAGTTCAGCTTCTTCCTTGCGGTGCCGACCATGGTGGGTGCGACGGTGCTTTCGAGCGCCAAGCACCATGAGGAGATTTCCAGGGCGGGGGTGGACTGGGGCCTGATCGCGGTCGGCTTCGTCGTCTCCTTTCTGGTGGCGATCGCGATCATCAAGTGGTTCGTCGGCATCGTCTCCCGCCACGGCTTCGCCCCCTTTGCCTGGTACCGGATCATTGCCGGCAGCGTCGCCCTCGTCTGGCTGCTCGCCCGGTAAGAAAGGCAAATAGGATGCTGAAGCGGCCCCTCCTGCCCCTGAGCCTCGCTGGCCTTTTCGCAATGTCGGCGCCCGCTGTTGCGCAGCCGCCGCGAGTCTCACCGGCGGCGGAACCGAGCGCGGCAGCCCTTGAGCTTGCCGAATTGTTGAAGCCGGCGTCGTTCGCAATGCTCTGGCGCATCTCCGATGAAGAAGCCGCGATCCTCCTTGAGCAGCAATTACTGCGCAACCATTATGCTCCACGCGGAGCGCGTTGCGTTTCGGAAAACCCTGCCTGCGCCGCCGCGGCGAAAGAGGTTGCGCGCAAATACGGCCCACTTCAGGCGCGTTTCTCGGCCCGCATCATATCGGAGGCCCATGCGCGCCTGTTCGATGCAACCCTGTCGCCAGCGGACATCGCCGCCAGCACCGCCTTCCTTCGAACCCCCAGCGGTGCAAAGTTTCGCGACTCGCTCCAACTGCTCACTCCAGGCGCGCGGCCGAAGGATGCCGCGGTGATGAACCGGATCATCGAGGATAGCCTCGCTGGCGAAACCGGATCTCCAACGGCTGGAATGTACGACGAATTCTATGACCGCACCGAAGGACTGCCTCGTGCCAAAGAGCACTTCCCGTTGCCGCCGGCGCACCCGGCCACGTCGCCCCGCTGAGCCATTCAGGCGGGGCTCATCCGTGTGACGGTACATGAGCAACCGAGTCGCGCCGCCGTGTGTTTTCGCACCCGCGCCTAAATTGTTGAACGGAGGCCTGTGTCCATGCGTAAGCTGATCATCGCCGCGAGCATCCTCGCCTGCGCAGCACCGGTTGCCGCGCAATCCTATCCCGATCCGCGCGACGACGACATCGTCCGCGCCCTTCCTCATCCGGGTGAAGTGGAAGAGCTTGGCGACACCGTGGGACAGGTCACCGACGCGATCATGGACGTGCCGGTTGGGCCGATTGCGGACGCCGTCGATCCCTATCGCCGCGGCCGTCACCGCGACGAAACGCTTGGCGACATCGCCCGCCGCGACGATCCTTATGCCCGCGAGCGAATGCGCGATGAGATCGGCGCCGCCACGGCGGGCCTCAGCGCTGCCCTTCAGCAGATCGCCATCGTCACGCCGGCGCTTCGCCGCTCGCTTGAAGACGCCACCCGCCGCATGGAAGACGCGATCGACGGCCGTGGCCGCTATTCGGGCCGCGATTACCGGCGCGACGACCGCGATTATCGTCGTGACGACCGCGACTATGAGCGGGACGATTATCGCCGCTAAAGGCGCCGAAAGCCGATAGTCTTTGTACCGTGTGCCCGCTACAGGCGGGCGCATGTGGCAGCTCTATCAATTTCCCCTGTGCCCCTTCTCCCGCAAGGTCCGGCTGCTGCTGGCCGAGAAGGGCGTTCCCGTTGAACTCAAGCGGGAGAATCCGTGGGAGCAGCGCGACGACTTCGCCGATTTGAACCCGGCCGGTGAGACGCCGGTGCTGGTTGAGGAATCGAAGGGCATCGTCCTCATAGATTCCAACGCGATCTGCGAATATTTCGAGGAAACGGTGGATCGCGCGCCGATGCTGGGCGGCGGTGCGGCGGCGCGGGCCGAAGTGCGGCGGCTGGTCGCCTGGTTCGACCGCAAATTGTTCGGCGACGTCGTCGCGCCGATGATGGAAGAGCGGATGAGGAAGCGCCTGGTCAGCCGCGATCCGCCCGACACCCGCGTGCTTCGCGAGGCGATGAAGACCGCCAACGCGCACCTCGACTATATCGATTACCTGCTCGATCACCGCCGCTGGCTTGGCGGTCCGATCCTCAGCCTCGCCGATCTTGCCGCCGCGGCGCATCTGTCGGTGGCCGATTACCTCGGCGGCATCGACTGGCGGGGGCACGAACAGACGTCGAACTGGTATTCCTCGCTGAAATCGCGGCCGAGCTTCCGGCCCTTGCTGGGCGAGCGGATGGAGGTGATCGCGCCGCCAACCCACTACGACAAGGTCGATTTCTAGGCGGCGGCTCCTCGCGCGTGACCTAAGCCGCTCATCCTGAGGAGGGGCTGAGTAGAGGCCTACGAAAGTTCTTTTGGTAGGCTTCGTAGCGAAGACTTCGCTCAGTCCCTCCTCAGGATGAGCGAGGCGAGGCCATTGGCAGCCGAGCTAAGCTCTGCGCGCCGTGACGAAATAATCGAGGCTCTTGTTGTCCGACAGGTGGAAGCCGCTTGCCGGGTTCCAGGCGAGGCCGGTGCAGTCGATCACGTCAAGGCCGGCGTCCTTGAGCAATGCGGTCAGTTCTTCCGGCGCCAGGAACTTGTCCCAATCGTGGGTGCCCTTGGGGATACGGTTCAGCCCTTCGCCGAGGCTGATCAGCATGAACCGTGACAGGCCGGTGCGGTTGGGGGTGGAGAGGATCAGCAGGCCGTCGTCGGTGAGGTGATCGGCAAGGCCCTGCACGAAGCCGCGCACGTCGGCGACATGCTCCACCACTTCGAGCGAGGTGATGAGGTCGAAGCGACCTTCGAGCGCCTCGACGCTGCCGACGCGGTAGTCGATGGCGAGGCCCTGTCCGAGTGCGTGGCTTTGCGCGGCGGCGATGCTCTCGGGCGCGGGATCGACAGCGGTTACTTCAGCGCCAAGGCGGGCGAGCGGTTCGGCAAGGAGGCCGGCGCCGCAACCGACGTCCGCGGCCTTGCGCCCCTTGAGCGGCCTCAGGTGGCATTCGTCCAGGCTCCAATGCTGGTCGAGCCGATCGCGGATGTAGGCCAGGCGCGCCGGATTGAGCTGGTGGAGCATCGCCGAACTGCCCTTCGGGTCCCACCAATCCGCCGCCATTGAGCCGAAATGGGCGGCCTCTCGCGGATCGATGGTGGTTGCGGCCGGTCCGCCTTCGCTTGTGCTTGCCATGGCCGCTCCCTATCAGGGCCTCTCCCGCTTTCCCAAGCCAAAAGCGGCCGGACGCCGTTCGCGTTCCCCCGCATCCAGCCGAGCCCCGCGCAATGGACTATTTCGAACTCAAGGACGGCGTCCTCCACTGCGAGGATGTCCCACTCCCGGCCATAGCCGAAGCGGTGGGCACGCCGGTCTATGTCTATTCCTCGGCGACCATGATCCGTCATGCGCAGGTGCTGCGGGAGGCGCTGGAGCCCTTGCCCGATCCGCTCATCGCTTATGCGGTGAAGGCGAATTCCAATGCGGCGGTGCTTGCCACCCTGGCCGCCGTGGGGCTTGGGGCGGACGTGGTGTCGGGCGGAGAGTATCGGCGTGCACGGGCGGCGGGTGTTCCCGCAGAGAAGATCGTCTTCTCCGGAGTCGGCAAGACGGCGGAAGAGATGGCTCTGGCGCTGGAGGGCGGGCTGTTCCAGTTCAACCTGGAATCGGTCGAGGAGGCGGTGATGCTGTCGCAGGTGGCGGTGCGGCTCGGCCGCGTGGCGCCAGTCGGCTACCGGGTAAATCCTAACGTGGACGCAGGCACGCACGCCAAGATTTCCACTGGAAGCGCCGAGAACAAGTTCGGGATACCCTATGACGGCGCGCTCGAGGCTTATGCCCGCGCCGCCGCTTTGCCGGGCCTCAAGGTGCAGGGCGTCGCGGTGCACATCGGCAGCCAGCTCACCAGCCTGCTGCCGCTGCGCAACGCGTTCCAGAAAGTCGGCGCGTTGATCACGGTGTTGCGCGCCGCAGGGCACGTGATCGAAGTCGCCGATCTCGGCGGCGGCCTTGGCGTCCCCTACGATCACGCGCAGATGCCGCCGCCTTCACCGGAAGATTATGGCGCAATGGTCCGCGAAGTCACTGCGGGCTGGAACGTGCGCCTCGTGTTCGAGCCGGGACGGCTGATCGTCGCCAATGCCGGGGTACTGCTTACCCGCGTGATCCGGGTGAAGCCCGGCGCCAGCCACCCCTTTTTGGTCGTCGATGCCGGCATGAACGATCTGATGCGCCCTACCCTCTACGACGCCTGGCACGCCATCGACGCCGTCGAGCCGAAGGGCAGCCGCGCCACCGTGACGGTGGTGGGACCTGTCTGCGAGACCGGCGACACCTTCGCCACCGCCCGGACCATGGACGAAGTGGGACCGGACGGGCTCGTCGTGTTCCGCACCGCCGGTGCTTATGCGGCAACCATGTCGAGCACCTACAACAGCCGGCCGCTCACCCCCGAAGTGCTGGTCAACGGCGATCGCTGGGCAGTGGTCCGTCCCCGTCTGGACGTCCAGGCGCTGATCGACGCCGACGCGGTGCCCGACTGGCTGTAGCGGGGCGCCTGCCTTGCAAGTGCGGGCTCAACCGCTAAAGCCGCCGCGACATGGCGCGCATCGTGATGAAATTCGGCGGCACCTCGATGGCGGGCATCGAGCGCATTCGTCACGTCGCGGCGCTGGTGAAGCGCGAAGTCGAGGCGGGCAATCAGGTGGCGGTCGTCGTGTCCGCCATGGCCGGCGAGACGGACCGGTTGGTACAGCTCTGCCGGGAGGCCGCGTCGCTTTACGACCCCCGCGAATATGACGTGGTGGTGGCTTCAGGCGAGCAGGTGACCAGCGGACTGCTTGCGATTACGCTGCAGGGCATGGGGCTCAACGCCAAATCGTACATGGGTTGGCAGCTTCCGATCCTGACCAGCGGCCACGCCGCAGCGCTGATCGAGGGCATCGACTCCGCGGTGCTCGAGCGGGTGTTCGAGGAGGGCGGCATCGCCGTCATTCCCGGCTTTCAGGGTGTCACCGCCGACGGCGACCTCGCGACGCTCGGCCGGGGCGGTTCCGACACGTCCGCCGTTGCCATAGCCGCGGCGATGAAGGCCAACCGCTGCGACATCTACACCGACGTCGACGGCGTCTACACCACAGATCCGCGCATCGTGCCGCGTGCCCGCAAGCTTCCGGCTGTTACCTTTGAAGAGATGCTGGAGCTCGCCAGCGTCGGCGCCAAGGTGCTTCAGACCCGTTCGGTGGGCCTCGCGATGCGCGAGAACATGCCGATCCGGGTCCTGTCCTCCTTCGACGACCGGCCGGGCACACTTGTCGCCGGCGAAGAGGCAATCGAGGAATTCAACATGGAACGGCAGCTCATCACCGGCATCGCCTACGACAAGAACGAGGCGCGGATCACGCTCACCGGCGTGCCGGACAGGCCGGGCTCGGTGGCCGGGATCTTCAAGCCACTGGCCGAGGCGAGCGTCAATGTGGACATGATCGTTCAGTCGGTGCGCACCGCGGGGCAGGAAAGCGATTTGACGTTCACGGTGCCCACCGCTTCCCTCCCCGAGACGAAGGCGGTGCTGGAGAGCATTCAGGACAAGGTCGGCTTCGACGAGATCCTGACCGACATCAATGTCGTCAAGGTGAGCGCCGTGGGCGTCGGCATGCGCTCCAACGCCGGCATCGCGGCGCAGATGTTCGAGGCCCTGGCGGCGCGCAACATCAACATCCTTGCGATCACCACCTCCGAGATCAAGGTGTCGGTGCTGATCGCCGAGGAATATACGGAATTGGCCGTGCGCGTGCTGCACACGGCCTATGGACTGGATGAAGAGGTGGACGCGTGACGTTCCTCGTCATGCCGCCAGCCCGTCATTCCCGCGAACGCCGGAATCCCGCTTCTTTTTGCATTCTGCCGAGCCAAGGAAGCGGGATACCCGCTTTCGCGGGTATGACGGAGTTACCATGACAGACACCCTTACCCCCTCCACCATCGGCCATGAACGCCTTAAGCGCCTCATGAAGCGCGGCACCGATTTCCTCGGCTGCGAGGTTGCGATCCTTGGCGGGGCGATGAGCTGGATTTCGGAGCGCAACCTCGTCTCGGCGCTGTCCAACGCCGGCGCCTTCGGCGTCATCGCCTGCGGGGCGATGAACCCCCAGCAGCTCGACACCGAGATCGCGGAGACAAAGGCGCGCACGTCCAAGCCGTTCGGCGTCAACCTGATCACCATGCACCCGCAATTGTCCGAGCTGATCGACGTCTGCGCCAAGCACGAGGTCAGCCACGTCGTCCTCGCCGGGGGCCTGCCGCCGCCGGGATCGATCGACCGGATCAAGGGCATGGGCGCCAAGCTGATCTGCTTCGCCCCTGCTCTTGCGCTCGCCAAGAAGCTCACCCGCTCGGGGGCCGACGCGCTCGTGATCGAGGGCATGGAAGCGGGCGGCCATATCGGGCCGGTGTCCACCTCCGTCCTTGCCCAAGAGATCCTGCCGCCGCTCGCCGCCGACGTGCCGATCTTCGTTGCGGGCGGCATCGGCCACGGCGGCGCGATTTCAGGTTACCTGGAAATGGGCGCGGTCGGCGTGCAGCTCGGCACCCGCTTCGTGTGCGCCAACGAGTGCATCGCCCACCCGAACTTCAAAAAGGCGTTCATCCGCGCCTCCGCCCGGGATGCGATCACCAGCGTCCAGATCGATCCGCGCCTGCCGGTGATCCCGGTGCGGGCGATCCGGAACCGCGAAATGGAAAGCTTCGCCGCCAAGCAGCGCGAGGTTGCCGACATGCTCGACCAGGGCGGCGTCGAAATGGCCGAGGCCCAGCTTCAGATCGAACATTATTGGGCCGGCGCGCTCCGCCGTGCGGTGATCGATGGCGATGTCGAGAGCGGTTCGGTGATGGCCGGGCAGTCGGTGGGCATGGTGAAAGGCGAAGCCCCGGTCGCCGAAATCCTGCGCCAACTGGTTGACGAAGCCGCGCAAGCGCTGGAGCGGCGCTCCGCCTGACGCATGCGCATGACGGAGGGCCGCGCCGCCATTGGAACGCCCTCCCCTTTCTGTTAGCGCTCGATCCATGCCCACCGCTTCCGTCGCGTCCGCCCGTGAAATCCTGACCGGCCTCCACGACGTGATGGCTTCCCGAATGGGTGCGCAGGCCAAGCTCAACAAGGTGGTGAAGATCATCGCCGAGGCGATGGCCAGCGAGGTCTGCTCGATCTACCTGCTGCGCGACGGCGTGCTGGAGCTGTTCGCAACCGTCGGCCTCAACCAAACCGCCGTGCACGTCACCAAGCTCGCGATGGGAGAAGGCCTGGTCGGCGTCATTGCCAAGCAGGCGTCGGTGCTGAACCTCGCCGAAGCGGCCAACCACCCCGAATTCGCCTATCGCCCGGAAACCGGCGAAGAGCTGTTCCACAGCTTTGCCGGCGTGCCGATCGTCCGCAAGGAGCGCGCGATTGGCGTGCTTGCCGTCCAGCATGCGGATCCCCGCGCCTATGACGATGTCGAGATCGAAGCGCTGCAGACGGTGGCGATGGTGCTGTCGGAGCTAATCGCCAATGCCGGCCTTGCCGACAAGGCTATCACCACCGCGGACCAGAATCGCGAATCCGGCATGGCACGGCTGACCGGCCAACGGCTCGTGGTGGGC